>Ga0307478_10001711_pt1 | contig 18411 bp, 15 predicted proteins | sample atmos_gasesECM4C_2_FD_203713 | JGI IMG/M metagenome (GOLD analysis project Ga0307478, IMG submission 203713) | Hardwood forest soil microbial communities from Morgan-Monroe State Forest, Indiana, United States - atmos_gasesECM4C_05 | ecosystem: Environmental > Terrestrial > Soil > Temperate... | reverse complement strand
GTAGTCTGGAGTTCAAGCACTCCCTTCAGACGAAGTTATGGCTGTAAGTTCCATCCAGCTCGGGCAGGTGTGGCGCAGCGACGCCGATGGCCAGGACTATCTGGTAACGAAGGTGTACAACGAAGTGTTCAGCCAGTACGCGATGCTGAGGCCAGCGGGCATCACCGCACCGGATGCACCCACGGTGCGCGTCAAAGTGACCAAAACCCCGCAGGGAGCGGCGTTACCCGGCTATACATTTACCCAGGACGGTTCGTTCTAGCTGCGCCGTCTCCACTTCTGATTTCCGATACACTAAAATCCAGTTCCCAGTTCTCGCTTCTCAGCCTGAGGCCGAAGGATTTTACTGAGAACTGAGAACCGAGAACTGCCTTCAAATGACTGAAAAACTACTAGCTGTCATTTTTGCGTTCATTAATTCCGTAATCAGCGCGACCGGCTACGGCGGCGTTACGTTGCTGATGGCGATTGAATCGGCGTGCATCCCTCTGCCTTCGGAGTTGATCATGCCCTTTGCCGGCTACCTGGTCTTCGCGGGTAGGTTCAAGCTGCTGTGGGTGGCGACGGCTGGTGCACTCGGCTGCAATCTAGGGTCGCTGGTGGCATATGAGATTGGCTGTTATGGCGGGCGTCCGCTGGTCGAGCGCTACGGGCGCTGGATTCTGATGGGGCGGCGCGAACTCGACTGGGCCGACCGCTTCTTCGCCCGTTGGGGATACTTAGCCGTGTTCTTCGGGCGACTGCTGCCGGTGATTCGCACTTTCATCGCGCTGCCGGCAGGGATTGCACGCATGCCGCGAGGACGGTTTCACATCTATACGTTTCTGGGATCGTGGCCGTGGTGCCTGGGACTGGCATATCTCGGGATGAAGCTGGGCCAGAACTGGCGCGAGTTGGGGAAACACTTTCACCAGTTCGACGCGGTGATTGGAGTTGTGCTAGTCGCGGGCGCGGCTTGGTTTGTTTGGACTCACTGGCAGAATCGAATGCGAGCGGTGGAGTGAGGAGATGCGTAGGACGCGCGATCAAATACTGGAGGAGCGGCGTCAACTGAGACTAGTGTATGGCGAGTTATTCGACGGCACTGCGGAGCTCCTATTTCGCCACGACCCAATCGGCATCAGTTTTGAAAATCCAAAGACAGGCGAGTACGAGCCCGAGGCTGGAACCATCCTCCCTCGACTAAGCAGTTGCCACACTTCTGAAGAAGTGCTGCGTGTCGTTCATGAGGAGTTCGTCCGCTGGTTCGGCGCGGATACCGCGGGCCCGCAGGAGAGTTATGAGCAAATTGCTTCTGAGCTTTGGCAGCTCTGGCAGAGAAGTGGTAAGAGCAGATAAAATGGACCTATGTCCCCCGAACTAAACTTCGGTCCCTACATCGACGCCGAGAACGGCAAGAAGGTGGTCAAGGATCTGACCTTCGGCAATCCAACGCCGGAAGGGCTGGTGCTGACCACGCTCGATTCAGCCGTCAACTGGATGCGCAAAGGCTCCATCTGGCCGATGACGTTCGGGCTGGCTTGTTGCGCGATCGAGATGATGTCGATGGGAGCATCGCGGTTTGATATTGCGCGCTTCGGGGCGGAAGTATTTCGTCCATCGCCACGGCAAAGCGATCTCATGATTATTGCCGGCCGCGTGTCGAACAAGATGGCGCCCGTGATCCGGCTGTTGTGGGAGCAGATGCCGGAGCCCAAGTGGGTCATTTCCATGGGAGCCTGCGCCACTTCGGGCGGCGTGTTCCAGAACTATGCGCTGGTGCAGAGCGTCAACCAGGTGATTCCCGTCGACATCTATGTCCCGGGATGCCCGCCTCGTCCTGAGCAGCTCATTTACGCTATCACGCTTCTGCAGGAAAAAATCCAGAACGAACGTGGCACCATCAGGAAAGCTCTGAATCTGACCTAGCGTTCCACGCAGGGCTGCCCCTTGCGCCTTCCTCTCTTAGCGATACGCTGTGTATTCCGTGGCTTCTTCATCTCAGACGGCTGTGCAAATTCTTGCCGCCTCGGCTGTAACTGGCTCCCAGCAAGGAACTTGGAGAGGCCAGTCCATAATGGTCACATATCACATCGAGGAACGCGAAACCATTCCCTGACGCGATGAATCTAATCTTTCGAGTGGTTGCGTGTAGAGCGTAGCGGCAGCGCAGGGGGGGCAGCACACTCAGAACAACCCAGGTAGAACGACCCTAGGGTGTGGAAGGTGCTCCATTGGTGGCAAAACTGATTGATATGCTTTTTGGTTGCCGGCACTCCCGGTACAGCTTCCCAGTAACCATTCGCGGAACCGGACGACGGCCTCGGGCCGGCGCATTAACTGGCACCTACGTAGCTTGCCTGGATTGCGGAAGAGAATTTCCCTACGACTGGCAGGAGATGAAGGTGATCACCTCGTCGTCGGAGAAACGCGCGTACGTGGCTTCGCTGGCCGCGAAGCAAGCCGCGTAAGACCTAGCGCGCTGGAACGGTCGCCGCGGCCCGCTTTTCCATCGGCACAAACTCGCGCTCTTCGTGCCCCGTGTAGATCTGCCTTGGCCGGGCAATCTTCTGCTCCGGATCGTTGACCAGTTCCTGCCACTGCGCAAGCCAGCCAGCCGTGCGTGCAATGGCAAACAGCACCGTGAACATCTCCGGTGGGAAGCCCATCGCTTGATACATGATCCCGGAATAGAAGTCAACATTGGGATACAGCTTGCGCTTCACGAAGTAGTCATCTTCTAGCGCGATGCGCTCCAATTCCAGGGCGATCTCCAGCTTCGGGTTGCGTCCCGTAACCTCGAAAACCTGCTCCGAGGACCATTTGATGATCTTTGCCCGCGGATCATAGTTCTTGTAGATGCGATGTCCGAATCCCATCAGCTTGCCGTGTCCATCCTTCACCTTCTTGATAAAGGCCGGCACGTTGTCTTTCGAACCAATCTCCTCGAGCATCTTCAGGACTTCCTCGTTGGCTCCGCCGTGCAACGGTCCCGACAGGGCCGAGGCCGCCGAAGCAAGGCATAGGTAAGGATCAGTCTGAGCGCTCCCTACCGAGCGCATGGCGTTGGTGCCACAGTTCTGCTCGTGATCGGCATGCAGAATGAAGAGGATGTCGAGCGCGCGAGACAGGACCGGGTTCGCGACATATTTCGGCTCGACCATCTTCCACAACATGTTCATGAAATTCTCGGTGTAGCTTAAGTCGTTGTCCGGATACACGTAGGGGAAGCCGACGTTGTGCCGGTAGGACAGGGCCGCAATCGAAGGAACCTTCCCGATCAGACGAACAATCTGGTGCATGCGGTTCTTGGGGTCGTGGATCTCGCGAGCTTCCGGATAGACGCTCGACAAAGCGGCCACCGTGCTCACGAACATGCCCATGGGATGGGAATCGTAGCGAAATCCCTCCATGAACTTCTTGACGCTCTCGTGCAACATGGTGTGGTGGGTGATGTCGTGCACCCAGGCCTTCAGTTCGCCCTCAGCTGGCAATTCTCCAAACAAAAGCAGGTAAGCGACTTCAAGAAAGGTGCAGCGCTCGGCCAGCACTTCGATGGGATATCCACGATAGCGCAGGATTCCCCGGTCGCCATCAATAAAAGTGATGCTGCTGCGGCACGAGGCCGTGTTCATGAATGCCGGATCGTAGGTCATCAATCCAAAATCTTCCGGATCAGTCTTGATTTGCCGCAGGCTCATCGCCCGGATCGTGCCATCCTCAATGGGAACAGTGTAGGTTTGACCGGTGCGATTGTCCGTGATGGTGAGTGTGTTCTCTGGCATGAAGGAGCTGCTCCTGTGCCCTTGACTAGCGTAACTTACCCTATTTTGCTTCGGCAACAACTTGCTGTGACGAAGGTCATAGATTTCCGCAACTGCGACCCAAATTGCTACCTCGCACCACAAAAAACCGGCGGCCACGGCCGCCGGTTCGCTGCTTCCTAACTCGTTCCACCGCTAGTTCGACGAATCATCGCGGCGCTTCAAAGTCGGACGATCGTCGTCGCTCTTGGTATCACCCGCGTTGGGGTCGGTACTGCTGGAAGTGCGCCGCAAACTGGGCTTGTTGGCATCTTTCGGATCGAGCACCTTGTGACGATTCTCGATCGACGCCAGCCGTCCTTTGACCTCGTCGAATTCCGATGTGGTCACAATATATTGCGGTTTCGACGGCAGTATCTTTCGAATCTCCTCCTGCGTCTTCTCAATGCGATCCGGAGTCTGGGGATGCGTATCAAACGCCTTGGCCAGCGTACCCGGCTTCTTCTTCTCCATGGCCTGGATCTTTTCGAAGAAAGAAACGAACGCCGACGGGTCGTATCCGGCGCGGTACATGTACTGCACGCCGAGGTAGTCGGCCTGCGCCTCGAAGGTCCGGGAGAACTTCAGGAACGTCATGGGGATCGCCAGCCCCGACGCTTCGTACGCTCCGTAGCCAATCCCGCCGCCAATGAAGATCAACGGGATTGTCGCCAGTTGCAACAACTGCGCGCGTGTCATTTCACGCCCAAAGTGGCAAGCCGACACATGGGCAATCTCGTGAGCCATCACGCCCGCCATTTCGGCTTCTTCGTCGGCCGCCAGAATCAGGCCGGAGTTCACGTAGAAGAATCCGCCAGGAAGCGCCATGGCATTTACCACGTCGGAGTCAATCACTTTGATAGTGAACGGCACCTGCGCGTCCGAGTTCCGCACCAGATTCTGCCCAATCCGGTTGACGTACTCTGTGACCACGGGATCGTTTACCAGCTTGATCTGCGCCTCGATCTGCTGCGCATAGACCCGGCCGCGCGCTACTTGGCCTTCCACCGTGTACCAGTTGCCCATGCCACGAGTGCAACCGACGTTGCGGTTCCCGACTGCATCCACGTCGGCCACGCCGCCGTCATGTTTGATCTGGTCGTCGTCCTTTGTCGGCAACGAGGCCGGCGCCTGCTTCGGAGCGTTCTGGACGTCGGCAGCTTTCGGCTGGTCTTTGTCTGGATCTTGAGTTGGGGCTTGCGTTTGGGTCTGCGTCTGCGTTTGAGTCTGACCCGGATCCTGTGTCTGCGCCAATGTCCAGGGCCCTGCGCCGAACGCCGCCAATGCAACCGTAACTGCCAACCAACGGGATTTCATGGGAAACTCCTTCGCGCCGAACCAATACTCTTAACTGGCATTATACGCCCGGTCTGAAACACCTGAATTGCAAACTTCTTCTAGTTAGACGCGCCCCACCCCGGCCAGGTTACCTGGGAAATGCCGCTTCCCCGGAGCACGCTGAGCACCGGCAACAGGCGAGTAAAGGTTCCCCTTGAGGATTCCCGCGCCCAGCCGTAACATGGCGCCTTCTGCATTCGATACCTCTGGAGGTTTCCTTGCTCAATCGACGCCGCTTCCTCACTACCGCCACCACGGGGCTTGCCGCCACCCTGGCTTTCCGCGGAAACCTCCTGGCCCAACTCGAAAAAGCTCCTTCCACCTTGCCGGACCGAGCTCTTTTCGACAAGAACGAAGACGCCTACTGGGCCGAGATGCGCCGCCAGTTCCTTATCCCCGGGGACGAGATCTACCTGAACAACGGCACTGTAGGTTCCAGCCCCGCGCCCGTACTGCGCGCCATTTTCGACGGATACGCCACCACCGAGAGAATGGACCAGCAGGATCCCGAGGACTATCCCATCTGGGGCTATGCCGCCTGGAACGAGTTCCGCGATCCCCTGGCTGCCTTCGTCGGCTGCCATCGCGATGAGATCGCTCTGGTCCGTAATGCCACAGAAGCTAATAGCTACATCGCTAATGGCATCGATCTGAAACCAGGCGACGAAATTCTGATGACCGACCAGGAGCATCCCGGCGGCGTACATCCCTGGAACCTCAAGGCCAAGCGCTATGGCGTCGTGGTGAAGAAGGTCACACTGCCCCTCCCCGTAAAGAACGCCGCCCAGGTTCTCAATCTCTTCAACGACGCCGTCACCCCCCGGACGCGCGTCATCTTCTTCAGCCACATCACCACATTCTCTGGGGTTGTCCTGCCCGCGAAGGAACTCAGCGCGCTCGCCCGCTCGAAGGGCATCCTCTCGGCCGTCGACGGCGCTCATGTGCCCGGTATGATGCGGCTTAACGTGCAGGACCTCGGCTGCGACATGTACTCCTCGAGTCCGCACAAGTGGCTGCAAGCGCCCAAAGGCTCTGGGTTTCTCTACGTGCGCGACGAAGTCATCGACCGCCTCTGGAACACCATCGTCACCGAAGGCTGGGACGATCCCAAGCTGCGCGCCGAACGCTTCCAGCGCATCGGAAGCTCCAACGTGCCGGCTCTCTGGGGGCTCCGCGCTTCCATCAAGCTGGCCAACGACATCGGCATAGACCGCATCGAGCGCCGCCATCGCAAGCTGGCCGACTACACGCTCGATGAAATGAAGAAACGCGGCGCTGAGTCCTGGACCTCGCCCGATCCCGCCCTGCGCTGCGCCATCGTGACCGTCAACGTGCCACCCGTCCCGCGTATGGACCTGGAAAACTGGATGTGGAAGACGCATAAGATCCGCATCCGCGGTGGCGACCCCAACAAGCTGCGCTTGTCGACTCCTTACTATCTGCAGAAGAAGGATATCGACCGGTTTCTGGAAAAGTTTGACGAGTACAAGCGAGAGAAGAAGCTGGCTTGACGCGAGATGGGATCATGGTACCCATCGAGCCGGACCCCGAGAAAAGAGCTGAGGGAACGACCCGCTATTCCCGATTCGCTGCTGACTCCAAGAATGCGGGCGGCGCGACCGCGCCTTCACCAGCTAGTCGTAATACTCCAATCCCAGATGCGTGATCAGTTCCTCGCCCTTCAAGTAGCGCAGCGTGTTCTTCAGCTTCATCAACTGAATGAACAGGTCATGCTCGGGATAAAGCCCCGGCGCCGTCATCGGAGACTTAAAGTAAAAGCTTAACCATTCCTGAATGCCGATCCCCTTCAGCGCCGAGCAGCGTTTTGCCAGATCGACTAAGAGCACAAGATCGAGGACGATTGGCGCCGCGAGAATCGAGTCGCGGCACAGGAAATCGACCTTGATCTGCATGGGATAGCCCAGCCATCCGAAGATATCAATATTGTCCCAACCCTCTTTATTATCACCGCGAGGCGGGTAATAGTTAATGCGAACCTTGTGGAAAATATTTCCGTACAGCTCGGGATAGAGTGCGGGTTGCAGTATGTGTTCCAGCACGCCAAGCTTCGATTCTTCCTTGGTTTTGAAAGACCCTGGATCGTCGAGCACTTCCCCGTCGCGATTGCCCAAAATGTTGGTCGAATACCATCCGCTCAGGCCCAGCAGCCGGGCCTTGAACGCCGGCGCAAGAACCGTCTTCATCAAGGTCTGCCCGGTCTTGAAGTCTTTTCCGCAGATCGGCGCTTCATTCTGCCGCGAGAGTTCGAGCATGACCGGCAGGTCTACTGTGAGATTCGGTGCGCCGTTGGCGAATGGCACGCCCTCCATCAGCGACGCGTAGGCATAGATCATCGAAGGCGCGATCATCTCATCGTTCTCACGCAGCGCCTTCTCAAACGACTTGACGGACTGATGGGCCGCGGTCGCCTCGATATAGGACTCGGTGGAACCGCACCACATTGTGATCAACCGGCTCGCTCCGCTGGTTTTCTTGAAGTCGCGGATGTCGTCGCGTAACTGCTCGGCCAGGTCCATCTTCGTCTTACCCTTCTTCACATTCGGCCCATCGATCTTCTTCACGTAGTTGTGATCAAACACCGCCGAACGCGGCTTCACCGACGAAAGAAACGGCTTCAATTGGTCGAGTAGTCGCTGATCCAGCACGCCCGCATTCGAGGCCGCTTCATACATGTTGTCCTCGAAAATGTCCCAGCCGGTAAAGACCAGATCATCGAGCCCAGCCAGCGGCACGAACTCTTTGATCTTCGGTGAACGCCCGTCCGTACGCTTTCCCAACCGAACCGTACCCATCTGCGTAAGTGACCCAATCGGTTTCGCCAGTCCCTTGCGAATCGCTTCCACGCCCGCGACAAACGTCGTCGCTACCGCGCCCATGCCAGGGATCATTACCCCCAACTTCCCTGTCGCGGGCTGGATCGTGCCGTTGTGCCGGGAAATGCTGCGCGCCTTCCCTTCGGACTTTACTTCTACGCGCGATGTTCTTGATGCCGTCTTTGGGGACTTATTCCGTGTCGCCATATTTTGGACGCTTCCTCAGTAAGAATCTGGACGGATGTGCAAACCTAGTATGTTCTCGTATCGGGCAGGACTTTTGCAAACCGCCTCAGCTAAAACGCGCAGAAAATCACTTCAACGGGGTACAGCGTCATCGAGCGGAGAACCACCGCACTTATGTGGTGACAGCCGCCTCGGCTGTCCCCCGAGGCGAAGCCGGGCGGCTCCCCTCCAGGCCCTTCTCTGATGATCCAGATAGATTTTTTGCGTTGGACTCTAGCGCGAACATCCTTCATAGTGAAATCACTTCGCAAACCATCTCTGTAGCCGGTCCCGCGAAGCCGATGTTTGCATGCCAGCCCTGCTGCGGCATTGCAATTCTCCTGACCCCGTTGTTCTCCACTTAATCTGAGCCCGCTCCGTCAGTCTGACGACGGTAGTGTGCTCTTCAGACCAACGATAAACAAGAGGAGACTCCAATGAACTCGATTCGCAGATTCGTCTATGCCGCTGTTTTGGTCCTGAGTGCTCTGAACCTTGCACCCAACCTCGCCTCCGCCCAGGATGCGGCCGGAAGCTTCACTTTGACCCACGAAGTCCGCTGGCAGAACGCGGTTGTTCCCGCAGGAAAGTATCGATTCACTATCGGGGCCAGCGGCCCCTCAGACATTCTCACCCTGCGCAAGGTTGACGGCAACGGCGTAGGCTTCATACTGCTGGTTACCGACACCGAGAGCGCGCAGCCTTCCGATGATAACCGGCTCTTTCTAGTCTCCAGACCAGGTGGAAGCTTCGTCAGCACGATGCAGCTTCCCCAGTTCAGCATGACGCTGCACTTCGCGGTTCCGTCTGAAACTCTTGAAGTGGCACAATCAGTCGCAACCTCGACTGCATCCGCCGCCCGCTAGCTCATCACTGCCGAGCCCGAGAGTAGATAAAACCTATCTACTCTCGGGTCTTTTCTTATGTTGTCATCCTAAGCAAAGCGAAGGACCTGTACGAGCCGCGCGAAGCGTCGCGTTCTTGCGACGCAATAATCGCGCGTTTGGCTCGCTTCCTTACGTCAGCTTCGGCGATGGCGAGTTCCCTCTCACTTCATCACTCAACACAATCGCTTCGGCAATCTCCTTCATCGCCTTGCGCTTCTGCCGGCTCTGTCGCTGGAGGGTCAGGTAGGCTTGTTCTTCGCTCAGTCCAAGATCGCGCTGCAGGATTCCCTTCGCGCGCTCGACCACTTTGCGTGTCTGCAATTGCTCCGAGAGGTTGGAGTTCGCATCCTCCAGCCGCGCCATCTCAATCTCCGCGCCCGCCAGAAACCCGACAGTCGAGATAAGACGGATTTCCCGTCTCCGGTAAACATGATGCTGGCGATGCTGCAGGTTGATCACTCCCATCACCCGTCCGCGGCACATCAAGGGCACCGAAAGAAATGCCTCGTAGCTATCTTCTGGAAGTTCGTGGAAAAACTGGAAGCGCGGATCCTGGGCCGCTTTTTCAGCGACCGCCACCGGCTCCTGATGTTCTGCTACCCAGCCCGTAATGCCCTGCCCGACGTGCAGCCTCAGGCGATCGACAACCTCCGGGTGGGGATTCTTGGAGGCGCGCAGAACGAGCTCGTCGCCCTCCAGCACATAAATCAGGCAGGAGTCGCATTTCACCAGACCAGAAGCAAAATCGACCACACGAGTCAGTACTTCGTGAAAACCGTCCGCTGTCGCCAGCCGAACGCCAATCTCGTGCAGCAAATCAACATGTGAGTCCTCAACTGATAATAAGGGATCCATGGTTAACAATATGGTCCCCGCCAGACCTCTGTCTAATTCCAAATTTAAATGATTGCCATAAAGGATTTCCCGCGTGATTGTTACACCCATTTAACATCTTTTGAGGAAGCCAGGCATCGTCTCAGCCGCGTGCGGAGACAGCCGCCTCGTCTCTCCCGCGAAGGCGAAGCCGAGCAGTTACAACCAGCAACATCCGTCTCGCTTAAGCGCGACCTCCTGTGTTACAACGTTTGCGGACTCATATCCATGGCCGACAAGATCGCCCTCATCACCGGTTCCTCCAGCGGTTTCGGCTTGCTCACCTCCATCGAACTAGCCAAGGCCGGATTCCGTGTTGTCGCGACCATGCGTGATCTCAGCCGCCGGGATCGCTTCGATCAGGCTGCAACCGCCGCTGATGTCGTCGGCCAACTCGAGATCCGTGCGCTCGACGTCACCAACTTCGAGGCCCTCCCCGCCCTCGTTGACGCCGTCGTCCGCGACCATGGCCGCTTGGACGTCCTCGTCAACAATGCCGGATTCGCCGTCGCTGGATTTGCCGAAGATATCAAGCTGGAAGAACTACGCCGCCAGTTCGAGACCAATTTCTTCGGCGCCGTCGCCATGACCAAAGCCGTGCTGCCCACGATGCGCCGCCAGCGCTCGGGACACATCATCATGGTCTCATCCATCGGCGGACTGCTCGGCTCGGTCTCGGTCAGCAGTTATTCTGCGTCCAAACATGCGCTCGAAGGCTGGAGCGAATCGTTGCGGCTCGAAGTCAATGCACTCGGCATCAAGGTCGTGCTGGTCGAGCCCGGAGCCTACCTCACCGACATCTGGACCCGCGGCGCGGTGATGGGCGAGAAAGCCACGCAAGAAACCTCTCCAAACATCCAGCGCAGCCTCCGCATGCGCGATCGCATCCAGGCCCTCCCGAAGCGCGATCCCATCGAAGTAGCGCGCCTGATCGCATCCATCGCGCAAGACCCCAACCCCAAGCTGCGCTACCTGGTGGGCCGCGACGCTAAAATCCAACTCGCGATGAAGCGCATCCTGCCCTGGAAACGGTTCGAAAAGGTGATCGCAAACTTTCTGAAGATCGACTAAAGGGCTAGTACCGAGTCCCGAGTACCTGGTGCCGAGCAATCGGCACTCGCTGCTGGGTACTAGCTACTCGGTACTATTTTTCCAACTCCACCGTCTTCACCGGCAAGTCCCAATGCCCGTCGAGAATCTCAAACCGACGCTGCTCCTCGCGCTGGAAAGTTTCCTGATCGGGATACATTTGTTTCTGCAGCGCCGCTTCATCGAAGGACTCGTTGGCCACGGTCGCATTCTTGAAGACAATGGCCACGCGGAAGTCCCAGCGCCCTTCTTCGGTAGCGTGATAGCGCGGCTGATCCATCCAAACCTTTGCTATCCGCCCCATCTCCATTTGTTTTTTGAGCACCGGGTAGTGATTCTTCTTGAAAAGCTTCAGAAACTCGTCGGCATGCCCCCACTTCGCTTTGTAGTAATACTCAACCACAAAAGGCCGGTCCTCAGTTGCTGAACTAGACTGAGCGCGGACAGCCACGGGTAAGGCAATCGTGAAGAATAGGAACAGCGCGAAAACGCGAGACGTTCGAATCACAGAATCCTCCTCATGAATACCAGCTTGTACACTAACAGGACAGCAAAGAAAAGTAGTGGGAGGAGGCAGATGCCAGGTCAGAGCGATGAGCAGCAGATTCTGAAATTATTCGAGGAGGGAGACCGCGCTCTGATAGCCACCGACCTCGCTGCACTCTCGCGCATCTTCGCCGACGATTACATCCAATACGACGAAACCGGCAAAGCGTCTACCAAACAAGACGTACTGAACAATCTCGAGTCCGGTGCGATTCGCTACATCTCGATGGTCTCCACCGGACGCAAGATTCACCTGCTGAGCAGAGACGCAGCCATCGTCCACGGTTCGGAGGAGGACGATGTCGAGCAGGCTGGCCAACGCTTCCCTGTCCGCTACATCTACATGGATGCGGTGGTGAAGCGCAAGGGCAAATGGCAGATCGTGGCGTCGCAATTGGCAAAACCCGACGAGATTCAGTGATCAGACTCTACGAAAACTCGACCCACAAATGCAAAGCTAGACAGCGGCTCTCTTTCTGTTGAGAATGTGTGGCTGTCGGCTTTATCGCCTACAACATCTCCGGAGGAACAAACACTTGCGAACCTCTATCGTCTCTCTTGTAGTTGCCTGTCTTATTACCCCAGCATTCGCACAGAAACGCTCACCCAAACAAACTCCTGATTCCGGCCAGAAGCAGGCGACTCAGCAGAAGCCGACCGAGACTGCGAGCGCTTCGGCCGTGGAAGACAAAGAAGACGGCGAAGACAAGAACCCCTGGAAGGGCCTGGAGTATCGCCTGGTTGGTCCTTTTCGTGGCGGCCGCGTGGTCGCGGTATCGGGAGTCGTCGGCCAGGATAACGTCTACTACTTCGGCGCGACCGCAGGAGGCGTGTGGAAGACGACCGACGGCGGCTTGAACTGGAAACCGATCTTCGACAAAACGAAAGACGCGTCGCCAGCGATCGGAGCGATCGCGGTTTCCGAATCCGATCCGAACGTTATTTATGTTGGAACCGGAGAAGCGTGCATTCGCGGCAACATCGTCGGCGGCAACGGAGTTTACAAATCGATAGACGCGGGTAAGACCTGGAAGTTTACGGGCCTTGCCGACACACATGCCATCGGGCGCCTTGCTGTGAATCCCAAGAATCCGGACATCGCTTTCGTAGCCGCCCTCGGGCATCCCTTTGCCGATAACGAGGAGCGTGGCATTTTCCGCACTCAGGACGGCGGCAAGACCTGGCAGAAGGTGCTATATAAGGACGCTAAGTCCGGGGGCATCGACGTTGTGTACGATCCCTCCAACTCCAATGTCCTGTTCGCGGCATTGTGGCAAGCTAGGCGGACCCCGTGGAGTCTGGATAGCGGCGGCGCGGGAAGCGGCCTTTACCGTTCGATCGACGGCGGCACGACCTGGAAAGAACTCAAAGGCCACGGACTGCCGGAGGGCATTCTCGGCCGCATCGGAGTGACCGTCTCGGGCGCGAATCCCAATCGTGTGTGGGCAGTCGTCGAGGCGGAAAAAGGCGGAATCTATCGATCCGACGACGGCGGCGATTCCTGGCATATAACCACCGACGATCACCGCTTCCGCCAGCGCGCGTGGTACTATTCGCACATTTTCGCCGACCCCAAGTCGGAAGATACGGTGTACATCCTGAACACTGCGGCATACCGGTCCAACGACGGAGGCAAGACTTTCGGCAGGCTGCGCGCGCCGCACGGAGATAATCACGCGCTGTGGATCGATCCTACGAATCCGAAACGGCTCATGAATGGCAACGATGGCGGCGCCACTATCTCCACTGACGGGGGTGACACCTGGACCAGCCAATATAACCAGCCCACAGCGCAGTTCTACCACGTCATTACCGACAACAGATTCCCCTATTACATGTACGGCGCGCAACAAGACAACTCCACCGTGGCCATCGCCAGCGCGAGTGCCGAAGGCGCCATTGATCGCCCGGACTGGTACGCCGTGGGCGGCGGTGAAAGCGGCTACATTGCCCCCGACCCCACCGACCCGGAGATCGTATATGCCGGCTCTTACGGCGGAGAGATCACACGCTACGATCACCGCACCGGCGAGGAGCAGGCCGTTAATCCCTGGCCAGTAAACCCGATCGGTTGGTCTGCGGCCGATGTCAAACACCGTTTCCAATGGACCGAGCCCATCGTCTTCTCTCCGCATGATCCCAAGACGATGTACTTCGCGGGGGAAGTGCTGTTCAAGACTACCGATGCCGGCATGAGTTGGACGATCATCAGTCCCGACCTCACGCGCAACGACAAGTTAAAACAGGCGGCTTCAGGCGGCCCGATAACCAAGGACAACACTGGCGTTGAAGTCTACGACACGATTTTCTCCGTAGTGGAATCGCCGGTACAGAAGGATTTGATTTGGGCGGGAACCGATGACGGATTGGTTCAACTCACCCGCGACGGTGGCGGGCACTGGGAGAACGTCACGCCGAAAGCCATGCCGGACTGGGGTACGGTCAGTATGATCGAGGCGTCTTCTCGCGAAGCCGGGACCGCATACCTGGCCGTCGAACGCCACAAATCTGACGACTTCGCGCCCTACGTTTTCAAAACCACAGATTTTGGCAAGACCTGGACCAAATTAGTTGCAGGACTTCCGGCGACCGATTATGTCCATGCCGTGAGGGTCGACCCCCGGCGTCCGAATTTGCTTTTCGCCGGAACCGAACAAGGCGTGTACGTTTCCTTCGATGATGGCGTTCGCTGGCAGCCGCTGCAATTGAATCTGCCGGCAGCTCCCGTAAACGACCTCGTCATCAGGAATACTGACCTGGTTGTCGCAACGCACGGACGCAGCTTCTGGGTGCTCGATGACATCACTCCGCTTGAGCAATATGAAGATTCGATTCCGCAGCAGGACGCTCATCTGTTCACGCCCGGGCCGGCGAGTCATACTGTCTTTCGCGGTTCGTTTTTCGCCCCCAGCGGCAGTGTGGGAAAGAATCCGCCGGCAGGCGCCGTCATTGATTACTGGTTGAAAACTTCACTCAAGAAGTCCGATCAGGTGAAGGCCAAGGCTTCCGCCACTGGTGCCGAGGGTGCACCGGCAAGAACTGAAGCCAGCCCCTCGACCTCTCTCTCTGAAACTGAGAAGAGTGATAAAGATAAAGATAAAGACGAAGCCCCGAAGATCACGCTGGAGATTCTTGATTCCTCGGGAAAGGTCATCCGCAAGTATCCCAAGAAAGAGGAGCCCGGCGACGAGGGGGAGGAAGACTTCTTCAGCCGCGGCGGCGATGCAGGAAGCCTGCCCGCCGACGCGGGCATCAATCGTTTCGTTTGGGACCTGCGTTACGAGGGAGCGACCAAAGTGCCACATGCACCGCTGTGGGGCGGAAGCACCGACGGCCCCGAAGCCCTCCCCGGCACTTATCAGGCACGGTTGACGGTGTTAGGCAAGAGTTACACTGCGCCCCTGGAGATCAAGGGCGATCCCCGGCTGAAAATCACTCAGGAAGACCTGACCAAGCAATTCGATCTGCTGCTCAAGATCCGGGACAAAGTCACCGAAACCGATGACACCATCATTCAGATTCGCGATCTTCGCGAGCAGATGAAAGCGATTAACACTCGCCTGAAGGGCGATCCCCGCGCCAAGGCCATTGCCGAAGCCGGCAAAACTCTCGACACGAAGATGACGGAGGTGGAAGAGGCGCTTATCCAGACCAAAGCTAAGAGCGGTCAGGATGTGCTCAATTTCCCAGTTCGCCTGAACAATCATCTGGTGGCGTTGAGTGGCGTCGTAGGAAGCGCCGACTCGGCTCCGACGAAGCAGTCCTACGAAGTATTCGACACGCTCACCAAAGCTGTCGATGAACAACTGGCAAAATGGAAGGCGATCGTCTCAACCGATATGGCGGCTTACGACAACCTGATGAAACAGCAAGACGTTCCCGCGCTGATGGTGAAGCAACCGGAAAACCAACTTGGGGATAAGTAACGAGACTTATTAGGGAGGACTTTACTCTCTATGCGGGAAACCGGCCGGCCGCCGCGCTTTCACCGGCCTCTGGCGACGAACCGTTCCCGGCGCCCGAGGATGTGATCGGGGCGTCCCGAAGCACCACTGTGCAAAAACGTTCATCTTGACAAGGTAGCGTCGCCAGCAGACAATTGGCGCCGCCCTCGGTTGGGGCATCTTCTTTCGCGCTTTCCTATCGGGCTCCTCCCCTGCCCAAAGCGCGTTTGAACAGCCGCGGCATTGCTTTTGTCGCAGGCATGAGGGGTTTCACAGCATCAGCGACAAATAGTGTGCGGGCAAAGATTGTCCAATATTCAATGAACATGTTGAGGAATTCCCGGATAGAAGATTCAGGAGGAACTATGCAACATAGGGTTTTACGCTCGTTTCAGTATTTCTGTTTGCCAGCCCTTGTGCTTTGCTTGGCGCTCGCAGCGCAGGCCAGCAGGGTGCATAAATTTAGCGGACTTTACCAAATCCTGAAAGTCTCGGAGGAGGGCGATAAGGTGCAAGTGGAGGTGTCGCTTCGTCTATTCAACAACAGCGGGGCCAACGTGACAGGCGCCACCATCTCGCTGGTGAGTTCCCTGGTAGCGGGAGGGCCGGAATTCGAATGGGAGAAAGAGGAGGTTCCATTCACGAATGTGACGTTGCTCTATAACGCGCACGTCAAGACGGTAGTGCCTGCCCTGGTGGGCACCTTCACCATTCCGAATAATGAATACGCGCAATGGAAGAAGGGCGCTGGGCCGAGATTTGTGATCGCCTACTTGAATGCCGCGGGAGCGGAGCAGAGCTTCAGAATCGACATGGCGCCTGCTCCGTAGAAGTGCGCGGAGACAAGTTTTACGGAATGAAGCCGCCGCGATGCGCGGCTCTTGAGGAAGAGGGGGTTCGTAAAAGAGCGAGTTCAGCCAGTGCTTGGCGCCGATAAAAGATAAAAAAAGAGGATATCAATATGCGTTACTTCAAGCTGATCGTCTGCACCGGAATTGTGCTGCTCCTAGCAGGAGTTGCCAGCGCGCAGGAGGACTATATCAACGTTTTCGCCGGCGGTGGACCGAATGATGTCGCGGCAACCAGCGCGCCCGTGTACCAGCCGACGAATATCGCCGTTGACAGCGCCGGGAATGTCTATTTCAGTTCGGGGTACTCCGGCAACCAGCACCGGATCTGGAAGATCACCAAGTCGACGGGCATCTTGACCGTGGTCGCGGGAAGTTATTCCTATGGTTATGCCGGCGACGGGGCGTTGGCGGTTAATGCTTTGCTGTACAACCCGCAGGGCGTGGCGGTCGATCATCCGGGGAACGTATTCTTTGCGGACTATCAGAACTGCATCGTCCGCAAAGTGACGGCCAGCACCGGAATTATCACCACGGTGGCCGGGACTCCCACAAGCTGTAGAAGCGGCACCGGGGCTACCATAGGCAATGGGGGTAAGGCGACGAGCGCTTACCTGTATAACCCAACGGGCGTGGCCATTGACAAGAATGGGAATCTTTTCATCGCCGACTATAGCAACCAGCAGATTCGAATGGTGTCCTGCGCCACGGTGACCAGTACTGGCGGCGCCTGTATCGCTAACTCGGGGCAGACGGCTGGCGATATTTACACCATAGCCGGGGACGGAACGGGTGGTTACAACGGCGACTCCCAGGCGGCTACTTCAGCCGAGCTCTTCCAGCCCTATGGCGTGACCACGGACACCACTGGAAACCTCTATATCGCAGACCAGTATAACGAGCGGGTGCGCCGGGTGGCCTGCGGAACCGGGATTAGTTCGTGTACCGTTCCATCGGGCGAGACCAAGGGCGACATTTACACGCTCGCGGGCACGGGAACGGCCGGTTACAACGGCGACGGCATCACGGCCGCGACAGCCGAATTGTACTATCCCCTTACTGTGTCTGTTGACAGTTCTGGCAATCTGTTCATTGCCGACCAGTACAACCAGCGCATACGCGAAGTGTCCTGCGCGACCAAGACCAGCAGCGGTGGCACATGCACGGCTTCGAAGAATCAGACCGCCGGAGAAATTTTCACAGCGGTGGGCACAGGAACGGCAGGCTACAACGATGATAGCCAGTCGGCCACGGGAGCCGAAATTTATTTCGCCTCGGGAGTGGCGGTAGACAGCGCAGGAGATTTATTTATCGCCGACTACGACAACTATCGCATCCGCGAGGTGCCCTGTGACGTAAGCACGCTTACGTGCACGGCTCCAACTGGCGATACGAAGCAGTTCATCTATACCATCGCTGGAACGGGGAGCACCACGTTCTATGGTAACGACCTTCCCGCAACTGGCGCGGAATTGTATTACCCGACTGGAGTGGCTTCGGATTCCGCCGGGAATATCTACATTGCCGACTACGACAATTGCGTCGTCCAGGAAGTGAGCGCTAGCACGGGAGAAATCTCGGTATTTGCCGGCACCCTTGGAACTTGCAACTATGGCGGCGATGGCGCGGCGGCTACCAGCGCTTATTTGAACCATCCCTATCGAGTCGTGGTGGATAGCAAGGACAACGTTTTCATTGCAGATTTCAACAATTGCCTGATCCGCAAGGTAACCGGCGGAACCATCACCAGCGTAGTGGGGAAGAGCCCCTCGCTGGCCTGCGGTTATTCGGGAGACAAAGGGCCCGCTACGGCCGCCGAACTCAACGGTCCGGTCGGCGTTGCTCTTGACAGGTCGGGGAATCTCTACATCTCCGACTACTACAACCAGGTGATCCGGGTTGTGTCCTGCTTGACGGTGACCAGCACGGGCGGCACCTGCACTCCCAACGCGGGCGAGGCGAAGGGTGACATCTACACGTTCGCCGGCAACAACACCCTGGGGGTTGGGTTCGCGGGCGACGGCGGCCCGGCTACAAGCGCTAAG
>Ga0307478_10001710_pt1 | contig 18422 bp, 19 predicted proteins | sample atmos_gasesECM4C_2_FD_203713 | JGI IMG/M metagenome (GOLD analysis project Ga0307478, IMG submission 203713) | Hardwood forest soil microbial communities from Morgan-Monroe State Forest, Indiana, United States - atmos_gasesECM4C_05 | ecosystem: Environmental > Terrestrial > Soil > Temperate... | reverse complement strand
ACTGCACGCGCTGTTCCTGAATGTCCATCGCCTTCCAAACCATGGTTGCTCCCGCGCTCGCTGCACTCGCGCGGGAGTGTAAAGCATGTATCGAGACGTTTTGTAAAGGATGTCATGAGACTGAACAAAAAACGCTAAAGCCCAGGTAAGTCGCGCGCACCAAGAATGCAGCCTCGGCCGCCTCTCCGCGCTTCTTGCCAGTAGCCCGCGCAGTCGACTGTCCCGCCGGCTCACCTGAGGCATAAAGGGTTACGCCGCCGATCAAGACATCCGGCGGACTCGGCAGGCCGCACCTTGCCCCGCTCGGGAAGACGAGAATTGGGAGATCGAAATCGCTCTTCATTAATAAAGGCACAGCGGATCGCTGCGCCGGGCTCCTTTGCTTCGGTGAAATATCGAGGGTGAAATGAAAACGGCGCAGGCCTCTATGGGCTGCGCCGCATTTCTCAATGGTTATAATTTAATTATATCATATAACTCTAGGTAAAGCGACATACTCCCGACAATTATATTCGGAATTATCCACTTGACAGACCCACGCGAATATGGCATGATTAGGGCATGAAACGCACTATCTACCCCAAGGGTCAGTCGGAACTATTCACGAACGAAGAAAAGGCGCGGGAGTTCTTTGAGAAGCAACGCTGGCCCGAAGGTCCGGTATGCCCGCACTGTGGCGAGATCAACAACGCTTACAAGCTACAGGGCAAAACTACGCGCAAGGGTTTGTACAAGTGCGCCGGATGCCGCAAGAAGTTTACCGTGACAATGCGGAGCATTTTCGAGGACAGTCACATCCCATTGCACAAGTGGTTCTATGCGATTCATTTGATGTGCTCCTCGAAAAAAGGCATGAGCGCATATCAGTTTCACAGGATGACGGCAACGTTCTACGGCGAGAAAGTTTCGTATCGAACGGCGTGGTTCATGTTCCATCGGATTAGGTTTGCGATGACGCAGCATCCATTGGTTGATAAGTTTCGTGGTGTAGTTGAGGCGGATGAGACATGGATTGGCCCGAAGGAAAAAGGTAAAGGCAATCCGGGAATGCCGACCCCGGAACGCAGTAAGAAGCGCCCGGTGTTCGCACTAGTGGAACGCGAAAGCGGTAAAGTACGCTCCTTCCCAATCGAGCGCGTCACGGTTGACAACATCAAACCGATCATGCAGGAACATGTTGAAATTGGAAGCACGATCCAGACCGACGAAGCAGCCATATACCATTGGGTGGGCTTCCCGAATCACGATGTAGTGACGCACAAGACGAAGCAATATTCGTATCACACGGAAGATGGTCGGCACGTGACCACGAACACAGTGGAAGGCTATTTTGGTCTGCTCAAGCGCGGACTCTATGGCACTTACCATCACGTGGGAGTGCCCTATTTGCAGCAATATTTGAATGAATTCGACTTCAGGTACAATAACCGCAAGATAACTGATATGGAGCGTTCATCACTAGCAGTAAAGGCGACTGAGGGAAAGCGGTTAACCCTTAGAAGGCCAGTCGGTAATTAGAAACTGGTAACTAATCTGGTTATTCGGTTTTTGTGATGGACGGCAGCGAGTGAGGGCTGATAACATGCTAGATTAACTAGTTAGCAGAGAACAAAAGGCGAAAGATCATAATCTCCGCCGTCCGCATCTAAGCTTAGAAGAGGATCACAATGGGCAACATTGCTAACGAGGTTAAGCTAGCAGAGATGATTCTCTACGTGTGTCAAAAATGTGCGGATGATCCATGCTTTGGCTCGATCAAACTAAATAAAATTCTTTACTTTGCCGACTTCTACCACTACGGCAATTTTGGTGCGGCGATTACAGGCGTTGAGTATCAAAAACTGCCTCATGGTCCAGCTCCGCGACGACTGTTGCCAGTACGTAACCGGCTGATCGAAGAAAGGGCACTTGGTATCCAACCAGTCGCCCTCAGGAGTGGGGACACGCAAAAACGCCCGGTAAATCTGCGACAAGCTGATTTGCGGCAATTCAGCGGAGAAGAGATCGCAACGATTGATGAAATTATTGATTGCCTAAAGAATCTGAATAGCGCCGAGGCGAGTGACCTAAGTCACAAAATGGTAGGCTGGCAACTTGTCGATGAAGGGGAGACGATTCCGTATAGCACCGTGTTTCTCTCTAATGAACCTCTTGATGACGCCGAGATTAACCGAGGCATGGAGATCGCAAGAAAACACGGGCTTGCCTAATCCCTTAAATCAATTTCAATAAAACTAACAGTGGTTTCGTCATAGGTAAACCAGAGATTCAATGCTGGCAATCCTGGAAATGGAACCACTCGTATCCGATGTAAATTAGTTCCGAACGGAAGCTTAGGGAAGACTTCTGGGCGCATGGCGATAGCAACTCCGATACCTTCCAATAATTTGTCTAATCGTTCGGCAGAGACGCCGAGTTCACGCAAGCGTTCACGGAATCTATCCTCTTCGCGTATCGTTCTCATTCGACAAAGAGCCTCGGACTGGACAGCCTAGTGTATAATGCTGTTTGACATAAAAGCTGGTGCGGCAGACGAGATTTGAACTCGCAAGGGTGCACCGTCAAGTGAGAACCCACTAGCTCCCAAGGCTAGAGCGTTTGCCAATTTCGCCACTGCCGCACTGATGAAACGGCTAGCCGTCTAATACCTCTCTCAAGGTCTTTACGGCGCTAGCCGTTTCGCTTTTTACTGCAAAGTCTGGTGTTCGTTCCCCTCCGTTATCTTGGGAGTTTCTGGCAGATAATACTTGCCCCGACGTACCACGATCTGATCTCTATCCTTGAGACGCTTAAGGATTGAGTAAACGTATGTCCTCTTGCCAATCTGACCCTTCACCGCACCCCACACTTGCGCCGGGGTCAAACCAGGATGGGCTGCCAACGCTTTTCTCACAAGTTGTGTTTTGTTGGAATCCTGTCCGGCCTGTTGCTCAGCTTGAGTGGGCGGGCCTTCTATTTTAGGTGTAGACGCTGCCTCTTCCAATTGACGGCGTGTTTCTTCCTCGATCACCTTTTGGTATCCGACTACTAACGCATTGCTGACCTGCCATTCAGCCTGCATAGCTGTCCAACGTTTGTGAACTTCCGCATGGCGGGCTTGCGCGTCGGCTAAACCCTCGCGTAAACGATCCAAGATATCTCTCATTGTGTGGTAACCTCTCTCAAGTTACTGTCCAGAATCTTACCACAAAACGACTTACCATTTCACAAATATACCGTGAAAGGCAATGTGGTGGATATTAAAGCGGTAGGAGAATGCAATGAAAAGCACGAAAAAGCACAAAAAGGCACGCAACCCGGCAGGTAAAGAGGGGATGCCAGTATCCCTGTATCCCCTCAGTTTCACAGAGGCGGTAGCTGGCCTAGCGCAGGTGCGGATGCCGGAGAAACAAAAGCCTCAGCGTAAGCCTGCAAAGCGGAGGCCGCGCTAGCGGCCAGTTTGCACAGGCTTCCATCGTTTGAGCAGTTTGAAATCTCCGGTTTTCCAGTCAGCCAATGTAGGAGTGACCCAGAAGCACGGCTGAAGATTAAGGGTGAGCGCCGTCTTGTCTTGAAAGCGAATGTCAACGGCGCGATAATCCGAGGACAGGGAGAGTTCCACGTCTGCAATGGTTTTGCCTTTGACTTGCGGGAACTGCCTTGTGTGTCTCTTGCGGGAACGATTAACCTTGTTGGCAGCCATAGGTCGCCTTTCTTCGGAAGGTGATTTGTGGTTAGGGCTGCGTCTGTGTTAAGAGCACAGGCGCGGCCCACTGTCCCGCTTATATCCCGCCGCCGAATTGGAAAGCAACCAAAAAGAGCGGAACAACTCAAAGAAAATCATCGGGTCCGTGAAGTGGATAATTCCGATTATATTCAGAGGCTAGTCAACAAGTTACGCCAAAAAGCAGCAGCTCAGGGGCTTGACAAGATTTTGAAGAATGGCACACCGGGCCCACCGCGCCCTACGTCTCGTCTGAGGGGAAGACGATCTTGGGATGGAATAACGTGCCGGCGACGCGGGTGGCGATGGCGATCAATTCGCTTTGGCCGGCGAAGACTTTCACTTGCCGGGCGCGGGAGAGTTCGGGAAGGTTGATGGGGCGTCCGCTGCGAATGCGGGCAGTGGTGGGCGCGTCGGCGGTAACGGACGGGAGTTGGGGCAGAAGTTGGCGCGGGTGGACGAAGAGGGAGTGGTGGCGTTGTTCGTTCCTGGATGATGGCCGCGGCTGATTACGCAGAAGATCATTAATTGTCATCCCGACCGAAGCTTCGCTTTCCCGAAGGGAAAGGGAAGCGCAGTGGAGGGACCTGCTGTGCTCGATCTGGTCGAACTGAAACTTTTCGATTTCGTTTATCGTGTGTGCTTCGCTGATGTCGAATTCAGCGACGGCGGTGCGGCGAAGGGATTCGAGATGCGCTCCGCAGCCGAGATGCTGGCCCATTTCGTGAGCGATGGAGCGCATGTAGGTTCCGGAGGCAACGCGGGCGCGGAAGTAGGCGCGGTCGGCATCGACTGAGGTGATCACGAATTCCTTGACTTCAACTTGAACGGGTTGAAGAACGACCTCTTTCTGCTTGCGGGCAAGTTTGTAGGCGGGAACTCCGTGAATCTTCTTGGCAGAGAATGGTGGCGGAGTTTGCTCGATGAGGCCGAGGAATCCCGCAGACAACTGCTGAAGTTGATCGAGGGTAAGAGCAACCGGGTGCGGCTCGCCCATTGCTTCGCCATCGGCATCGTAAGTGTCGGTGGCAAAACCGAAGCGGATGACGCCTTCGTAGACTTTCTCGGATGTGGTATAGAACTGCGCGAGGCGGGTGAGCGACCCCGTAACCAGCGGAAGGACGCCGGTGGCGAGGGGATCAAGCGTGCCGAGGTGGCCGATAGACCGCTGGCCAAGAATACGGCGCATGCGGTTGACCACGTCGTGTGAGGTCCAACCGGCGGGCTTGTCGACGATAATGACGCCATTCATGAGAGGATTTAGTAATTTGGTAATTTAGTAATCGGGTAAATTTAGCGATTGAGCGATCGGGTCATCGGGTGATTTATCAGCGCATCCTTATTGCTATTTCAATCGCTCAGTCGCCCGATCACTCAATCGCTCAATTTACTAAGCTACCAGATTCCTTATGCTTCCAATTAAAGACGACCAGCCTAGATACAGCAGCACCCCGTGGGTGAACGGCTTTTTGATTGGGCTGAACCTGGTGATTTTTTTCTTCGAGTTCACCCTTGATCCACGAAGCTTGGATCTACTGGCTCGGCAATTTGGTGTGGTGCCATCGCACCTGGTGGCGTTTCTCTCGGGGTCGCCGAAATATTCGCTGCTCGACGTAGTACTTCCCTTCTTCACCTCGATGTTTCTGCATGGATCCTGGATGCACGTCATTGGTAACGTGTGGTTCCTTTTCATTTTTGGCGACAATGTCGAGGACTACCTGGGGCATTTCAAGTATCTGGTGTTTTATATTTTTGTAGGCCTGATCGCGATGGCGACACAGGTCATGGTGAGTCTGCATTCGACGGTGCCCACGCTGGGGGCAAGCGGCGCGATCGCGGGGGTGCTGGGTGCTTATTTTGTGCTTTATCCGCGGGCGCGTGTGCTTACGTGGTTTTTTGTGTTTGTGGTGTGGGTACCGGCATGGATCATCCTGGGATACTGGTTCGCGCTGCAATTCTTGAGTGGGACGGCATCGATTGCTGCGTATGCGCGCCAGAACGTGGGCGGTGTGGCGTTCTGGGAGCACATTGGAGGGTTTGTGGCGGGAGCGTTGCTGGTGAAAGTTTTCGGGGAGCGGGAGTTGCGGTATCCGTACGCACGAGCATAATACTCGGCGGGTGCGATGAAATCGCCCCGCCGCCTCATTGCACAAGTTCCTGTTGCATAGGTCCTTCGCGCAAAGAGCGCGCTCAGGATGATAACCTTTTCCGTTTTCTATTTCTTCGGGCGCGATTCGGGTGGAACCAATCCTGACAGGCGGTAGTAGACGACGAGTTGGCCGTAGTGTTCGCCGGAGTGCTCGATCAAGCCGTAGGCCAGGTCGGAGACGCGAACCTGCTGATGGGCGAAGGGATCGACAATCAGGTCCGACATCCCTTTGTCGCCTTTGGACTTGATGGCATCGGCGCCGTCGACAAAACATTTCTTCACGAAGGCGACGATCTCGGCTTTGGTCTTGAATTGATCGCGCTTCGGATCTTCCTCGGCGGGCGGCTTCTTACCCATGACTGGATTCACGAAGAAATAGCTGGCGTTGGCAGCGTGAAGCAGTTGTTCGGCGAAACTGCGCTGGGCGGGCGTGGGCTTGAAGTCGTATTTATCATCGGGAAAATCTTCGGCCATCGCGTTGAGCTTGCGTGCGATATCATTCCAGGAGTCGAGCACGACCTTGGAAGGACTGTCGGCAGGTTTAACGGCGGCTTCTTTCTTAGCATCCTGAGCATGAGCGGGAAAAGAGAAAATCGACGCGGCCAGAAATGCCGTGGCTAGAAACAATCTCTTCATCATTGAGCAACGCCTCCTTAGAGATGTCTTTGGGCGAACGCAATCTTAGTCTGAATTTCTTCCTGAGTAAAATCGAACGACGAGTGGGTCGGTGGCGTAACTGACCCACCACCATTTTTCTTTCCGGTTTCTTTTGTATGATTCACGGTCCGATGTTTTCCTCTAGAAGCATCTATGTTGGGTTTCCTAAGGTTTTGAATTTCGGTGGTGTTGCAATTTGGCTTGCGCGCCGGGCCGGTCAAGCGGGAGATCCCTTCGACTTCGCTCAGGGCAGGCTCTTCGCTATACCTGAAAAACGGCTGCGCTCAGGATGACGCCGACGGGAGAAGTGCACGCTGCTTTTTCGAACTGACCACCACCAGCCGCCCTGATCTTGCCGGAGGGAGTGCCCGTTCTACGCGCTGATTCGATGTATACTGTGCGCGTTCTGAGGATTCAACCCTGAAGTCCGAGGCATCGCATGTGGCCAGCTACCAGACAATGGTTTCACCGGCTTAGGTTCTATCTTCTAGCGATCGCTACCGCCGCAGCGGTGCTGGTATTTCAGCATTACATGAATAAGATCGCCTACCGGGACATTGTCTCGTCCAGCAGCCTTACCGAGACAGACACTATTCCGCCGTGGGTGGAGAAAGCGCTGGATGCGTACTCGGCGATGAGCGGTCTGCTGACCACCCTCGCCACGGCATTGCTGGGAGCACTGGGATACTTGTTGACCAATTCAAATCACGCGGCCCCGCAACTGCGCAACGGAGCGTCCGCTATGGGAAGCGCTCTGTTTGCGGTTCTCTCCCTTTATTTTGGCTATGTTAGCCACCTGACTCTCTTGGCTTATACCTACAGCAACGCGTTTAATCCCAACTTTTTTGGCGTTATATGGCCTAGCCGATCGCAGTTCTACACGCTGCTCCTGGCGGTGTTATTTTTCGCCGACTTTGCTTTTCGCGTGCTGGGCAAGGATGCTGAAAGTGAACAGCAATAAAATCTTATTGGCGATTCGAATTGTGACGCTGGGCATCTTGCTGTTTCCAATTTGGGGGTCGTCCCAGATGCCTTCGCTGGCCAAGCTGGTCGTCAAGTCGAACCCAAGCCATGCTCAAATAAACCTCAACGATCAGCCTACAGACCGGGTCACTGACGCTGTGTTTGTGGTCGCGCCGAACACTTACAAAGTGTCAGTATCCGGCAGCGCGAACTGTGGCGACAACACAGTGACCCTGCAATCGGGCGAAACCAAGACGCTGACCTGTAGCGGTGGGAGTTGGACGGTGCAGTAGCGGCACTGCATGCGCCGTCAAATCCCGTTGGCGCGCTGGCGGATCAGCGATAAAAATTCCGAGCGCGTTTCCTGCGAATCGCGGAAGGAGCCCAGCATCGAAGAGGTTACGGCGGCGGAGTGTTGTTTTTCCACGCCGCGCATCATCATGCACAAGTGGCGAGCCTCGATGACTACGCCAACGCCTTGAGGTTCGATGACTCTCTGGATGGTCTCGGCAATCTGGGTGGTAAGGCGCTCCTGAATTTGCAGGCGGCGCGAAAAAAGTTCCACGAGGCGCGGAACTTTGCTGAGGCCCATCACCTTTCCGTTAGGGATGTACGCCACATGCACTTTGCCAAAGAACGGCAGCATGTGGTGCTCGCAGAGGCTGAACATCTCAATGTCCTTGACGATCACCATCTCGTCGTAGTCGACGGTGAAGAGCGCGCCTTTGAGCAAGGTGTCGGGATCTTCAGTGTAGCCGCGTGTAAGGAACTGCAGGGATTTTCGAACACGCTCAGGGGTAAGCTGAAGGCCTTCGCGTTGGGGATCTTCGCCCAGGCGGACGATCATTTCCTGAACCAGATCTTCGAAGCTGGCGCTGGTGAGGGTGGTGGGTTCGGTGGCTGGTTTCATGGCTGGCCTAATTTTGTAATTGTGTAATCGGGTAATTTTTTAATTTGAAAATCAAACTCCCGACCCTGCGTACTCGAAGGAATTCATCATGGTTTCTTCGAGCTTTACCCTTTCAAGATGCGCATGGCGGAAGCCGCGGTTCACTATTTCGTAAATCTCGATGCACAGATTTTCGGTGGTCGGCACGTCTTTGGCGAATTCTTGCATCGTATTCAAATTCTCGTGATCGTAGCGGGCAAGCACTTCCCTTTCGATAAAACCATCCAGATCAGTGAGATTGCAGACCATCCCGGTTTTTTCATCGACCGTGCCGCTGACCGTGACTTCGATGACATAGTTGTGGCCATGTCCGTAGGGGTTGTTGCATTTGCCGTAGGTTAGCTGGTTTTCCTCTGACGACATTGCCTCGCTGTGCAGGCGGTGGGATGCAGAGAACAGATATCGGCGGGAGAGATGAGCTTTCATAATTCAGCTTCTAGCTTCTAGCTCCTAGCTAATCTCATGCTTCTCCGTAAAAATCTACGAAGAGATCTGGGGTTTCGTATACTCGGACGCGATGCAACCTGGCTTTATCGAGTTTGGTGACCAGGCGCTGCCAGATGGCGATGGCAATGTTTTCTGTGGTCGGAATTTGATGCAGGAATTCCGGAACCTCTTTGTTTAGGAAGCGGTGGTCCATGGCATCAAGGACTTCGCGGTGCATGACTTCTTTGAGCTGTTTGAGATCGACGACGAAGCCGGAGCGCGGATCGACTTCGCCTTTTACCGTGACTTCCAGCGTGTAGTTGTGGCCGTGGCCGTTCGGATTGTTGCATTTGCCGAAAACGCGGCGGTTCTCGTCCGGACTGAAGTCCGGGTTGTGGTAATAGTGCGATGCGGAGAATTCAGCTTTGCGCGTGAGATAGACCATGTTGTTAGGTGAGGAGCACCCTTCAAATATATTACTGGGTTCGGCGGGCGGGTGCTTTCGGGGTATGGGTCCGACTCCCTGCACATCAGGCTAGGCGGTGCGGGCGGTGGCTGGAACGCCGTCGGCGAGTTCCACTTCCTGCAAGAACGAGTTGGCAACGAGTGGGGCGTCGAACTGCTTAACAAAGCGAAGTCCCTCCGCACTCAGAGTCGCACGCAACGGCGGGTCCGCATACAAGCGTTCGATTGCTTCCGCCAACGCCTCGTCGTCGTCCGGTTCCACGAGAATACCGTGCTTTACCACTTCGGGTGCCGCGCCTGCGCGTGCGGCTACCACGGGTTTGGCGCTGGCCATGGCTTCCAGAAAAACGATGCCGAACCCTTCTTGGACGCTGGGCAGACAAAAAACGTGGCACCGGTTATATTCACACGCGAGTTCGGCCTGGGAGAGGTTTCCAAGCCAGCTTACGATTCGTTGTAAACCCCTTTTCCGACAGATGGACTGGAGGCGAGAAGCTTCCGGGCCGCCGCCGACGATACGAACCTCTAGTCCCGGTATTTTGGACCGCAGGCGGTCGGCCGCACCAAGCAGAACGTGCAGCCGTTTTCGGGGATAGAAGCGGCAAACGGAGAGTACTATAAATTTGTCTTGGGCGGGTGGAGCCGGATTGAGTTGGAGCAATCTATGCCAGCCTGCGAGATCGATTGGTTCGGGGACGATGCGCGGTGTAGTCGAGACTGCGTAGAGCGTTTGGATTCGCGCAGCGGAGTAGCGGCTAGTTGCGATCACCATGTCTGCGCGCTGGACGTGGCGCTTCTCGCAGAGCGCCTGCAGGCGCATCGTGGCCTTGGTAAGACCGGCTTCAAAGCGCATTTCGTCGGCGATCACGCCTTTGATCGATGCGATATGTAGTCCGCGGCCGGTACCGGCGAGAGCATAACCGTCCATATCAAAGCCTACGGTGACAGCGCTCCCATTCGGATAGCGATGGCGGAGGCTTTCGTTGAAAATAAGCCGCTCCACAGTGTAGATCGGAAACCGAAAAGTTGGAGTGACCAGGTCTACGGTTTCGCCGGACATCCTCAGGAACTTTGCCAGCGTGCTGATGCCGGCAAAGGTGCCGCTGCCGCGAAGGATATCCAGCGGGGTCGATGTGAGGAAGCGGAAGTGCATGAGAAATGGCCGATCACGTCGCCGATGGGACCATCCTTGCTAGGTAGATGGTTTCCTTCGTTACCCTGCGTCGAATCAATTATTATAGCCGGGTGCGACGAATGGTTCGTTTCCGTAGCTTCTTCATTGTTTTATTTCTACTTGCATTGTCCGGATGCTACAGCGGCTCGCGGCCGCCGCGGATCGGCACTGCGGCTCCCGACTTCACGGTGCACAATGCCGACCGCACCGTTGCGCTGAGCCAACTCAAAGGCCAGGTCGTGGTGTTGAACTTCTGGGCGACCTGGTGTCCGCCATGCATTGAAGAGATGCCTTCCCTTGTGCAGATGCAGCAGCGCATGAAGGCCAAGGGAGTCACGGTTCTGGCCGTGAGTGTGGATGTCGACGAAGGCAGTTATCAGCGATTCGTAAAAGATCACAACGTGAACCTGCTCTCGGTTCGTGATGGCGATGGCAAGAGTAACGCACTCTACGGAACGTTCAAGTTTCCCGAGACCTACGTCATCGACCGCAACGGGATCATGCGGCGCAAGTTCATCGGCGCGGTGGATTGGACGGAGCCGGACGTGATCGAGTATTTGGGGAAGCTGTAGGCTACTCAATTTCGGCCTGAAGCGGCGAGAAAATCAAAAGCAAAGTCAAAGGCCGTCGGACAAGGCCTGCCCTGAGCGGAGTCGAAGGGAGTGTCCGACCCACACGGTCACAACTTTACATTCCGCAGACGCAGTGCATTCGTGATTACCGAAACAGAGCTGAAGCTCATGGCGGCGGCGGCGAAGATGGGGCTGAGTAGAACGCCAAAAAACGGATAAAGGACTCCGGCTGCGATCGGCACTCCGAGGGCGTTGTAAACGAAGGCGAAGAACAAATTCTGCCGGATGTTGCGCAAGGTGGCCTGGCTCAATTTCCGGGCGCGCAGAATTCCCGTAAGATCGCCTTTCACCAGCGTGATGCCGCCGCTCTCCATCGCAACGTCGGTCCCGGTGCCCATGGCGATGCCCACGTCAGCTTGCGCGAGCGCAGGCGCGTCGTTGATGCCATCGCCTGCCATCGCGACCACTCTTCCCTGCCCTTGCAACTTCCGGATGATTTGCAATTTTCTTTCGGGCAAGACGTCGGCTTCAAACTCATCGATGCCCAGTTTCCGGGCGATGGTGTTGGCGACGGAGCGGCTGTCGCCGGTGAGCATCACAATGCGAAGGCCCTGCGCTTTGAGATCGCGGATGGCATCTGCTGTGGAGGATTTTAGTTTGTCGGCGACAACAAAGTTTCCGACGTATTTGCCGTCGATGGCGATATAGAGAACCGTGCCGTCCGGCGGGTGTTCTTCTGATGCTGCGCGCTTATCTTTTTCGAAGACGCCAAGATCGGCCATGAAGGCGGCGTTGCCGATTGCTACCTTGTGTTTGTCGACCACACCGGAGATGCCTTTGCCGGTGACCGATGCGAATTCTGTTGCCGGGGAAAGAGGCATGCCATATTTTGCAGCGGCATCGACAATTGCCGATCCCAGGGGATGTTCGCTGGCGCGCTCGAGGCTGGCGGCGAGGCGAAAAAATTCGAGATTGTCGCGCAGAGCTTGCGAATAATTTATGAGGCGCGGCTTGCCTTCGGTGAGCGTTCCGGTTTTGTCGACGACGAGCGTATTGACCTTTTCCAGAACCTCCAGCGCCTCAGCATTTTTGATGAGTACTCCTGCGCGAGCGCCGCGGCCCACGCCCACCATGATCGCCATCGGAGTGGCGAGACCGAGCGCGCACGGGCAGGCGATGATGAGCACGGCCACGGCGTTCACCAGCGCGTGCGCCATGCGCGGTTGCGGACCGAATAGAAACCATCCAATAAAAGTGATGACCGCGACCGAGACAACAATTGGCACAAACCATTTTGCGACACGGTCGGCGAGGCGTTGAATGGGAGCGCGGCTGCGCTGCGCTTGTCCGACGAGTTGCACGATGCGCGCCAGTAGGGTTGCGCTGCCCACGCGCTCGGCGCGCATGATGAATGAGCCCGTGCCGTTGATAGTGGCTCCGATGACTTTGCCACCTGGCAATTTCTCAACCGGCATAGATTCGCCGGTGATCATGGATTCGTCGATCGAACTTTCCCCTTCGAGTACCACTCCGTCTACCGGAATTTTTTCTCCGGGGCGAACCCGCAGGCGATCGCCGGGCTTCACCTGTTCGAGCGGAACGTCTTTCTCTTCATTATTTTCGTCAGAGTTCAGCAGACGCGCGGTCTGGGGGCGGAGATCAAGGAGGGCGCGAATGGCTGCGCTGGTGCGGCTGCGAGCACGCAACTCCATTACTTGACCGAGTAGGACAAGCGTGGTGATGGCTGCGGCGGCTTCGAAGTAGACATCGGGATAACCTCCCATGGCTCGCAACGACATGGGAAAAATCTTCGGCGCAAGCGTGGCGAGAACGCTGTATCCGTACGCCACACCCGTGCCCATGCCGATCAGCGTGAACATGTTGGGACTACGATTTACGAGCGAGGTCCAGAAGCGTTGGAAGAAGGGCCATCCGCCCCAGAGCACTACGGGCGTGGCTAGCAGGAACTCGATCCTCGGCAGATTGATGAGAAGTCCATATATGTAAAGGTCAAGACTGACTTTCAGGCCGTGCCAGATCATGGGCGCCATCGCCATGACGAGCAGTGGGGCGCTGAGAACGAGGCTTACCCAGAAGCGGCGGGTCATGTCGCGTAGTTCGGGATTCTCTTCGGTAGTTGCGGCAACGGTACGCGGTTCAAGGGCCATGCCGCAGATGGGACATGAGCCGGGTTGAGGCCGCACGATTTCCGGATGCATCGGGCAGGTGTACTCGGTGCGTGTGGAGGCTACGGGAACTTCCGCTTCCAGCGCCATCCCGCACGAAGGGCACGCGCCTGGTTTCGGCTCATAGACCTCCGGGCACATCGGGCAGACATAGGCGGGGCTCGCGGCGGCGGGCTGGCTTTCTGGCCGAAGCGCGCCGATCGGAGCCGCATGATGTTCGTCGGTCGCGACCGGGGGCGCGGCGGCGCCCAGCGTCACAAGTCCGGGCGTTGTCGTTCCGGGCGTCATTCCAGGCATGATCGTTCCAGGTAAGATCAGGCCGGAGGAGTCCGGCGATGGAGCATTGTTCAGGTATTTGGCAGGGTCTGCTTTGAATTTCTCGACGCACGGGGCGCAGCAGAAGTAGTAATTCTTTCCGCTGTGGGCTTGGACATGTTTCGCGGTGACGGGGTCGACACTCATCCCGCAGACTGGGTCGCGTTCGGCGGTCGGGGCCTGGTTGGACGGTTTTGTGGACATGCGGAGCGGCCGCGCCGGCTTGGTTCGCCAGAGTAAAGAAAAACTCTACTCCTTTTAACCGGGTGCAAATAAACCCAGTGCTGAATAAACCAGATCCAGCCTGTTCTCTGTTTGTTCGATGGACGATGCTTTATATTGGATTCAGGCCGGGCCCGAGCCTGGCGTCGGATTCCTAAGAAAGCAAAGGATTATTCCAATGACTTATCTGGATGTTCTCTTTCGTTACGGCGCCACGCCCGGCGAAACTGAGTTAAGGGCCATCGACGGCATGCGCGAGGTCTATGGAGTTCGGCGAGTGCAGTTTAACGAGCGGGAGCGTACGGTGCGCGTGGAGTTCGACGCGTCGCGCTTGAAGGCCGACGCGATTGCCAAGCTGCTGCGGCAGGCTGGCGTGGATGTACGGGAACAGATTGCGTTGGTTTAGAAGAGCGGATCAAAGCGGTCATTCAGGACGAGCGCTGAGGGAGGGCTTGTCTTTGATGGGGGAGAGTGCCTGTTTACAGCTAATTGCAAGGGGCGTCCAAGAAAACCTCTGGCCGAAGTCGTCCTTGGAGCGCCCCGTTGCGCGCCACTTCGTCTGCTCTTTCTAAAGCACATGGCGTGCCATCCCTAAAGCCCTCAAAACACATGCTGCAGCCAGTTTTCACTTTGTAGGAAATGCTCTGCGGCTGGAAAGATTTACTTTTGCTAATGAAGGCAACAATCGGGCCGAAACTTGTTGAAAACTCTCAGGCAGTTGAAGAAAATCGCGGTCAACGAGCACGGGTCCAAAGCTAGAGCTAGCGTGGCCTCGACGGGTAAAACACCTTAGACATCGGCCGATCTGCCGGACTCAGGAACTCCGGCTGAGGAAAGCTCGGCATTCCGAGCCATGGTTACTGGGCAATCGATTTCCAGCGGCGAGCGACTTCCGTTATAATTCACCAGCGAGTTCTCCTGCCAACCAAAACCTGCGCCCTTAGCTCAGCTGGATAGAGCGTCTGGCTACGAACCAGAAGGTCGGGAGTTCGAATCTCTCAGGGCGCACCATCCTAATTTCTGATCCTTCGCCAAAATACGGCTCAGGATTTCAGCTGCGGGCTCCCGCTTCGCTCACGCCCGCAAAACGCCTCAAGTTCGAATCTCTCAGGGCGCACCATAACATCTGCAAGACTCTTTGCCAAAACAACGCTGAGAAAAGAAAAGCCGCCCAAAAGGCGGCTTGATCGGTAGAACGGCTTCACTACCTTTTTACTTTGTCGTGAACGTCACCGAATTCGAGGTGTGGCTATCGAAGCTATCGACCACCACAAAGGAAGCCGTATGCGTTCCTGCTTCCAGAGTTGTCGTGACGTTGAGCTGATCTTCCAGATTCTGACCGACCTTAGCGCCGTCGATCCACAATTCCATGCGCTTGGCAATTCCATTGAAGGCATTGCCCGCCCCCTTAAAAGTGTAGAGTTTATCGATCGATGCCCCGCTCGCGGGAGCGCAAATGTGCACGCCGAGAGCGTTGGCCAGAGGAGGAGCGCAATTTGGGGGTGCGTTCTTATTGATCAGCACATCGCCGCCGCCGTTGTCATCCTCCACGTTCGACCAGGCGATCGACACGTCGTGGCGCGAATCCAGATTCAAGTCGCGAATGATGGGGTAGACAAAAGTCGTGCCTTGCGTGTCATAGGCAGTATTCTGGGGCGACTGAAACGTTCCGTCCCCGTTTCCCCGCATGTACTGGGTAAGCGGGTTTTCGTAGTAGCCGCCGCCGGTGATGAAGACATCATCGACAAAGTCACCGTTCAGGTCGCCGCCGAAAACATAGCTGGGCCCTTCGGCTTGCGGTCCAGTGACCTGGTTCAATGCTCCCATAAGCAACTGGCCGTTCGAGTACTTCAGCGTCACCAGATAGGTGGAGTAGTTTTCATCGGGCTGCCCTGAGCTGTAAAGCACAGCCAGGCTTTGAATGCGGTCATTGTAGAAGTCGCCGACCGCCAGGCCTGACGTGCCGGAGACCGAGCCCGTCCCGCCAGTGATGGTGGCTAGAACTGGGCTGTTCAAGGTTCCGTTGCCATTGCCCAGAAACACTCCAACAGTGTCACCGCCAGATCCCGTTCCCGAGGCAAATGCCACATCCTGTTTTCCGTCGGCGTTGAAGTCTCCGGCGACCACCGAATTCCCGCCGAATTTCTGAGTGCCTGCCAGGGTGAACGTGCCGTCACCCTTCCCCAGGTAAATCCAAGTGTATCCGGCGTACCCATCGGAGACGGCGATATCAGGTATGTGATCGCCATTGAAATCCGCCAGCGCGATGGCCGTGGCGTTACCCCCTCCGCTACTGGTGTTGACGGTTATGCTTTGTCCCTGCGTGAAGGTTCCGTCCCCGTTGCCCAGCATGATAGTTACCGGGCCGGTTGACGATGATAAGCCCTGGCCAGCCCCAATCGCCAGGTCAAGTTTGCCATCGCTATTGAAGTCCGCGGCAAAGGCGGGCCCGCCCGCCTGACTCCCATTGATGGATGAATTTACCGGAGTGGTCGAGAATTTTCCTTCGCCCAGCCCCTTGAAGAAGGAAACGTTCAACCCGCTCGGAATACCGTTCACGGTCACGACATCCAGGATGCCGTCGTTGTTGAAATCGCCCGTCACAATGGCGTTACTGCTGCCGTTGTTGTAAGCGGCGCTGCCGAGAGGAAGGGCTTGCTGAGCAAACTTAAGAGCAGTAACTTCGGCAGAGTTCGCCTGCGCGAATGCTACTCCCAGAGTAGTTAGGAGAAAACTGATTAGGCTAAGTAGAAAGGTCGACGAAGAGGCGAGAGATGAACTGTGGGGTCGGAACAACATAGAAACCTCGTTGCAGGAATTGGAGCGGAGACGTTCAGATGCAGGATAGCGCTGCAGGAGTTGGAGGCCGCGGGTGCCGCAATTTTTACTTAAGGTCATTCACCAAGCTTAACTAAGGTATTAACCATCGCGCGGATGCGCTCAGTCTGATGAACCGGCGGTGCATTTGGCTCTGCGCACTGACTCGGTGAAACTACGAGGCAAAGTTTCGGCTAAACGGAAATTGATGGTCTCCTGCTATCCGTGAAAACGCTCGAGCCTAGCTGCCGAACTCCAAAGACTGTTATGTCGACAATTATAGGTTTTCCTGTATCGTTGTTGCGCGTGAATTCCCATGGGCTACTGGCGATCAAGAAGGCATCGACATCAGCGTTAAGGCAAAGTAGTCAGGACTGATGATTTCAGTTCACCTAGACAGTGCGTGGAGGAACCTATGAAACACATCACATTCTTTTTGGTTGCAGTTGCAACCATGGCCGGTCTTGTTGCCTTAATTGCCCCTGCACCCGGGCACGCGGACGGGCAATCCGCCCCCTACGTTACCGAAATTCCTCACGGGTACCGCGACTGGAAGTGGATTTCCTCGGCTCATGAAGCAGGCAACCTCAACAGTTTAGGCGCCGTCCTGGGCAACGATATAGCGTTCAACGCCTTCCGTGACGGGAAGCTCCCGTACCCGGACGGCACAATCATTGCCGCTCTGCATTACCGTAACGTCCCATCAGACGAGAACAACAAAGTCTTTGGCCAGGCCCAATCTTTCGTTCCGGGTGCTCCCACCAACATTCAGTTCATGGTCAAGGACTCGACGAAGTACGCAGCAACCGGCGGCTGGGGCTTCGGCCACTTCGCGGACGGCAAAGCTGGCGACGCGGCGTTTATGAAAAGCTGCTTCCCTTGCCACGAGAAGGCCAAAGCGACTGACCTCGTCTTTACTCGGTATGCACCTTGATGCTGAAATTCGAGCAGAAAGGATGAGACGGTGGCCACAGACAATCAAATCGAGTCGTGTGCCTGTAAGGATTGGCGCAAAGTCGCCCTGTCATGCATTGAGAAGTTTTGAGCGCTAACGTCTCGTTAACAACAGTCAGGCTATTTGCCGATGATCGACGGAAGAGTAGTCTCGTGTGCCTGCCCCAATTTCGCCTATTGCTTCAAACGGCGATGCAGAGAATTAGGTGAAAACAGCGGCCCGTAAGGGGCTCAGGCCCGAAGATCATTCGTGTACTCTAGGTTGGGGACGGCTACGAAACGCTATGGAGATGCGAAAACTAGGAAAGAGTGGATTGCAGGTTTCTGCTCTCGGCCTCGGCTGCATGAGCATGAGCTCGGGCTATGGACCTGCGGCCGACAAGGGCGAGATGATTCGGCTGATTCGGGCCGCATACGACCGAGGCATAAACCATTTCGACACTGCCGAAGCATATGGGCCGTTCGCGAACGAAGAGCTGGTGGGGGAAGCACTCCAGCCCATCCGCGAAAAGGTGGTCATCGCCACAAAGTTTGGTTTCGACATCGATCTTCAGAGTGGCAAGCGCGGCCCGGGGACCAATAGTCGTCCTGAACATGTTAAGGCTGTGGCGGACGCTAGCCTGAGGCGGTTGCGAACTCACTACATCGATCTTTTCTATCAGCACCGCGTCGATCCAGACGTGCCGATTGAGGATGTGGCAGGAGCGATCAAGGAGCTAATTGCCGAAGGCAAGGTCAAACATTTCGGCTTATCGGAGGCTGGGGTTCAGACCATTCGCCGGGCGCACGCGGTCCAGCCCGTCACCGCAGTGCAGAGCGAGTACTCGCTCTTCTGGCGTGGTCCCGAGCTTGAGCTTCTGCCGACGCTGG
>Ga0307478_10001709_pt1 | contig 18426 bp, 25 predicted proteins | sample atmos_gasesECM4C_2_FD_203713 | JGI IMG/M metagenome (GOLD analysis project Ga0307478, IMG submission 203713) | Hardwood forest soil microbial communities from Morgan-Monroe State Forest, Indiana, United States - atmos_gasesECM4C_05 | ecosystem: Environmental > Terrestrial > Soil > Temperate... | reverse complement strand
TCACGTCCCAGTCCCGCGCCACCTCCGTCACCGTCCGCCCGCCGCTGAGGACCGCCATGACCGCCTGGTACCGCTGCTCTCCCACGCTCAACTCCTTCATGCGCGGAAGTGTCAAGCATCAGCCGAACCAGCTGTATGGCATCAGCCGAAACTGTGTAAACCATCAGCCGAACACGTTTTGTCGTGTATCAGCCGAATTCGCACACGAGAATTGGAGCCCACAGTCGGGGTTGAACCGACGACCTTCGCCTTACCAAGGCGACGCTCTACCACCTGAGCTATGTGGGCTCTGGTATTGGGCAGAGGAGGATTCGAACCCCCGAAGGCGCTAGGCCAACTGATCTACAGTCAGTCCCGTTTGACCGCTTCGGTATCTGCCCGACCGGGTGATTTTACCGATAATCGCCCGATGGGCAACCGGCGGTGGATTCTGTGGCAGGGCTTGATCGCGCCGAGCATGGAGCGGTTCGTCGCCGCGCGTACCAAAACGGGCTGTCAGCTGGCCGGATTGATCCTCCAAGCGCACGAGGATGCGCCCTATGTGGTGCGCTATTCGATCGACGTCGACGAGGCTTGGCGCACCCGCGCGGTGCAGATCGAGCTCGAGGGCGATGGCCAGCATCGGACCAGTCTCATCGTCGACGGTGCCGGTCATTGGACGCGCGATGGCAAGCAGCTGCCGGCGTTCAATGACTGCCTCGACGTCGACCTGGAGTGGTCCCCGTCGACCAATACTCTCCCGATCCGACGCCTCGGCCTCGCGGTCGGCGAGTCGAGGGCCGTGACCGCGGCCTGGGTGCGGTTTCCCTCGCTCGAGGTGGAGCGTCTGGAGCAGACCTACGAGCGGGTCGAAGAGCGACGCTATCGTTACCGGTCCGGTCGCTTCACCGCCGACCTCGCGGTGGATGACGACGGCATGGTGTTTGCCTACGGCGTCAACTGGAAGGCGGTTGCCAACAGCGGCGAGCTTTCCTAGTTCGATATGCTACACTAAGGCTATCAGTTTTTACGTACTCGACACTAACAAGATCCGAAGCGTATAGCGTTCGGCAAGGGAGAGTCAGATGCCACGTGGTGCCAGTCCGAAGCGAGAGCGACAATACGAGCACATCAAGCAGAGTGCCAAGAAGTCGGGGCGGTATGGCCGCCGGGCGGAGGAAGTCGCGGCCAGGACCGTGAACAAGATCCGGCGCGAGAAAGGCGAAACCAAGTCAAAACGGTCCAGCGCGAGTAAGTCTCGGCCCGCGAAGACGCTGGCGAAGGGCTCCCGCAGGCGAAAGTCGACAACCGCCACCCCCAGGCGGCGCGCCTCAACACGTCGCTCCTCGAGTGGTGGTCGGGGGTTTGCCGGCATGAGTGAGCAGCGTCAGCGCGAGATTGCCGCCGCCGGTGGCCGTGCCGCCCACAAGCGGGGGACGGCCCACGAGTTTTCGTCCTCCGAGGCCCGGAAGGCAGGCCAGAAGGGCGGCGTCGCGGTGAGTCGTGACCGCAGTCACATGGCGAAGATCGGCAGGAAGGGCGGGGAGCGCTAAGGGCCCCACCCTGCCCTCCGGCGCAAGCGGGGGAGGGAATTGGACCTTCTAGACTTGGCGCATGGCCTTAGCGACCGAGCGCCAGGCGGCGTCGGGGCCGACCGTTGCGCTTCCGGAGCGCTTCAACATTGCCGACTACCTGGTCGATCGTCACGTCCGTGAGGGGCGCGGCGCTCGCTCCGCCGTCCTCTGTGGCGACGAGACGATCACCTATGCGCAGGTAGCGGAGCGATCGAACCGGCTGGCGAATGGTCTCCGATCAGTCGGCGTTCGTCGCGAAGACCGGGTCATGTTGCTGCTGCTCGACACGCCGGCTTTCGTCTACAGCTTCTTCGGCGCCCAGAAGATCGGTGCGGTTCCGGTCCCGACCAACACGCTGCTGAAGAGCCAGGACTACCAGTACATGCTCAACGACTCGCGCGCGACGGTCGTGCTCGTGAGCGAGCCGCTGCTGCCACTGCTGGCGTCGATTCCGCGGACTGAGCTTCCGTACCTCGAACACGTGATCGTCGACGGCGCTGGGAGCGGCGAGATGCGTGGCATCGATCAGCTGCTGGCGGCATCCCCGTCGCTCGAGGTCGAGAAGACCAGTAAGGATGACGCGGCTTTCTGGCTCTACTCCTCCGGCACCACCGGCTTCCCAAAGGGGGCCGTGCATCTCCATCACGACATCGTCTTCACGGTCGCCTGCTACGCGCGGGGAATTCTTGGGATGACCGAGGCGGACCGTACCTTTTCCGTTGCAAAGCTTTTCTTCGCCTATGGCCTGGGCAACGCGCTGACCTTTCCCTTTGCCGTTGGCGCGACCACGATTCTCTGGCCGGGACCGCCCACGCCAGCCAATGTGTACGCGCAGATCGAACGCTTCAAGCCCACGCTCTTCTTTTCAGTTCCCACCAACTATGGGCAGCTTCTCGCGCACAAGCGGGACGGAGCCGATTTCGACCTGTCCAGCATTCGTGCGGCGGTGTCAGCAGGTGAGGCGCTACCCAAAGCACTGTACGAACGCTTCAAGGATCGATTCGGGATTGAGATCCTCGATGGCATTGGCAGCACCGAGATCCTGCACATCTTCATCTCCAACCGATCGGGTCGCGTCCGTCCTGGCGCGGCTGGCGAGCTGGTCCCGGGCTACCAGGCCCGTATCGTCGACGACGTTGGGGAAGAGGTGGCGGACGGCACGGTCGGCAACCTCCTGATCAAAGGCGACAGCATCTGCGCCTATTACTGGAACAAGCACGAGAAGACCAAGGACACGATCGAGGGACACTGGATTCGTACCGGCGACAAGTTCTCGCGCGACGCCGACGGCTACTACTGGTATGCCGGCCGCGCCGACGACATGCTGAAAGTCGGCGGCATCTGGGTCAGCCCGGTCGAGATCGAGAACACGCTCGTCGAGCACCCGGCGGTGCAGGAGGCGGGCGTCATCGGACGGCGCGACGCCGACGACCTGGAGAAACCGATGGCGTACGTGGTGCTGGCGGCTGGGCAGGTGCCCTCGCCCGAGCTGGCCCGCGAGCTGCAGGATTTCGTTCGCTCGAAGATCGCCGAGTACAAGCGCCCGCGCTGGGTCGAGTTCGTCGACGCGCTCCCCAAAACCGCGACCGGGAAGACGCAACGGTTCAAGCTCCGTGCGTCGGTGGCCTCAGACGCGGTCTAGCGCCGAGTAGTACCAGCCCACCGCGGGCAGGAACCATGGCTTCTCCCGGTAGAACGGTACGGCCGGGAAGGGGCGTTGCCAGCAGGCCGGTAGGTCCCCGCCCGCGATCCAGTCTGCCGCGAGCTGCCCGAAATAGGTCGACATCGCGACTCCGATTCCGGAGTAGCCGAGGGCGTAGGTGATGCCCTTGGTGCGACCGATGTGCGGTACGCGGTCGACGGTGAAGCCCACGTTGCCGCCCCAAGCATGCTCGATCTGAACGCCGGCGAGCTGCGGATGAATGTGGAGCATCGACGAGTAAAGCCAGTCGCGAGCTTTGGCGATCGTGGTCGGTGCAAAGCTCGCGCGGCCGCCGAAGAGCATCCGGTTGTCCGCGCTGAGCCGCCAGTAATGAAGGAAGTTTTTCGAGTCGAACAGCATTCGCCGGTTCGGAATCACGCTGTGCGCCAGGTCGGCAGGCAGCGGGGTGGTGGCGATGATGTAGCTCCCGATCGGGATGACCCGACGCCGCAGCCACGGAACCAGCCGATCGCTGTAGCCATTGGTCGCCACCAGGACATCGCGCGCCTGGATGACACCGCGGGATGTACTGACGTTGAAGCCGCCGCGACGCCGAACCTCGATCCCAGCTGCTGGCGTGTGGTCAAAGAAATGTACGCCGCGATCCCCAGCCATGCGGGTGAGCCCGGCGAAATACTTGGCTGGGTGCAGGCCGCCGCTCTGCTCGACGAGCAGGGCGCCATGGTAGAGGGAGGTGCCGACCTCGGAGGCGAGCTCCACACGAGGGATCACGCGAGCGTTGACTCCGAACCGCTGGTTGAGGAGGTGCGCCTCTTCTTCGATGTGTTGAAAATGCGACGCCTTGTCGGCCAGCTCGAGGTGGCCGCTGCGGACGTAGTCGCAATCGATCTGGTTGACGCGAATCGTCTCCTCGACCAGTGCGAAGGCATCGAGTGTGGCCTGGTAGCGCTGGCGACCGGCCTCGGGGTCTCGTTTGAGCGTCGTCGCCAGATCGGCCTTGAATCCCGAGTGGACCATGCCGCCATTGCGGCTGCTGGCACCCGACCCGAGCTCGTTCTTCTCGAGCAGTGCAACCGACCGTCCGCGCCAGGCCAGTCTCGCGGCTGCCACCATCCCGGTGTACCCGCCACCGACAATGACGACGTCGACATCACCTGCCAATTCCCTCCCCCTCTGCGGGAGGGTCAGGGTGGGGGCTTCTCGCCACCAATACGGTTCCTCGCGGTAGCCCTCAGCGAGGGGAGTCCTGTTCGGCTCAGCCATCCGACGGTCAGCCTAGCCGAGATGACCCGAATATCAGCGTGGTCGAGTCGCTACGCCTCGACCTTTACCCCATGCCAGAAGGCGACGTAGTCCTTGATCTCGGCGGCCTCGGGCTTGGGATCCGTGTAGAACCAGGCCGCGTCCGGATTGGTTTTGCCGTCGACGGCGACCGTGTAATAACTCGCCTCGCCCTTCCAATGGCAGGTCGTATGGGTGTGGCTTGGCTGAAAGAGCTCACGGTTGACGGCATCGGGCGGAAAGTAGTGGTTGCCTTCGACGACGATCGTCTTGTCACTCTCGGCCAGCGTCGCCCCGTTCCAGACTGCTTTCATTGCTCCTCGGACAACCGCTCCTGTGCCTAGCTTATTCCAGGCCAGGTCGTTTTCTTACGGGGTTGCCGTCTCAGCCTTGATCGGCAGCGTTCGACCACAAATACGCGGCCGACTGGCCGGCGATGTAGACGAAGGCGATCAGGGCGAGGGCAGCCCGGAGATACCAGGGAACGTGCGGCGTTCCTACCACGGCCAGGACCCCGGCGAACAGGCCGCCAGCGACCGGGATGATCCAGCGCGACAGCTGGCTCCGCCTCTGCGGCAGGGCTGGCGTGCTGTTCATAGTCAAGTTAATTCCCATTCTCCCTAACTGCAAACCGGCGGCGCCAGCTCCCTTATTCAAACCGTGAGCCGGCTTAGCGACAAGGTGCGCGTGCTTCAGTTGGGCGACCCGATGGATTGCTCATCAGGCAGCCCGGGACGATCCTGGTCGCTCGGGCCGCCTGAGCTCGATCGCACCGTTCCCTAACCGTTTCGAACTCTCGCTTGACCTGCCTGCCGGCTGGCCCGTACACTGACGATCTCACATTGTTGAGTTTGTAGATCGAGCCAGTCAACTATGAAGAACACAACCGGCGACCTTCCGCTCTACGATCGAACGGCGCGCAAGGCGCACCAGTGGACGATGGTCGTGCTAGTCGTGGCCGGCCTTATCCTCGGAGGCTTCGGAGGGACCGTGCTCCTGGCGATCGCCGGCGTCATCATGCTGGCCGGACGGTTCTGGTGGCCGGCCGACGTGGTCCGGCAACTGACCTGGCGAGTCCTCGAGCCCGCCGGAATCCTCAAGCGGGACGACGTTCACGAGGACCACGAGACGCGGCGCATCGCCCGCATCATCGGCGGCGTTCTCTGGCTGGTTGCCGCGCTGCTGCTGGCCGGCAACCCGGTGCTCGCATGGGTGATCACGGTCCCGATCGCCGTGATGGTGGCCCTGGACGCCAGCCTCAACTTCTGCGCCCTCTGCTTCTTACTCGCCCAGCTGGACCAGCGTGGCATCCTTCGACGGGCCTGACGCCATGATCGAACGATCCCTGCTCGTCCTGACCTTCGCGCTGATCGTCATCGCAGCTGTGTTCGCGGTGCGCGCCTGGTCAGGCCGCCGCGTCGCGGGACTGACAGCGAGCCAGGCCCAGGGTCTGTGGAGTGCATTGGGCGAATCCCCGGACGGACGGCCCTCGCTGGTCGTCTTTTCGACGCCGAGTTGTACCGCATGCCGGACCGCCCAGCATCCGGCGGTCGAAGCCGTCGAGGCGCGCTTCGGCGAAACGCTGCGCGTGCTCAAGGTCGATCTCTCGCGGCGACCCGCGGTCGGACACGCGTTCAAGGTCCTGACCGCGCCGAGCACGGTCGTCCTCAGCGGCGACGGGCGGGTCGGGAGCTTCAATCACGGATTTGCCCCGGCGGATCAACTCGCAACCCAGATCAGCGCCGTCGCTGCGCCAGCGTTTTCGCGGTAACCGCGGCCGCGAGCTCGACGAGTTCGCGCGGCGCTGGAGCCGGCCGGCCGTCGCTCAACCGTACCCAGACCCATTCGGTCAGGATGTCGGCGAGCAGCTCGCGGTCGGCGATCCGGGTGATCGTCGTCCGGCGAATGGCGCGGGCGCCCCGAACCAGCTCCACCCATACCGTCAGCTCGACGTCGTCGCCGTAGACGGCCGGCCGGTGATACGTGATTTCGGTTCGGCGGACGATCCAACCACCGCCCCGGCTGGTTGACCACTCCCGGCCGTACCCGGCGGCCTCGGCGTGCGCGGTCGCGATCTCCTCGGCCCAGCTGAGATAGACCGCGTTGTTGACATGCCCGTTGCTGTCAAGCTCGTAGCCGCGCACCGGCCAGCGAAGTGTGAACTGCAGCGGGTCGGCCCGGGGGTGGTTGTCCGACATGGGACTAGTTTCGCTGACCGCCTGGCCGCAAGCTCCTCGCGACCGATCCGTTTCATGGGTTGTGGGACCCTCCAGGCGCGACGACCAGGTCGAGATCGTGCTCAAGCGGGCGGATGCCAAGCTCGAAGAGTGGTTCCGGCGTGGGCAGAAGGCGACCCGGAAGGCCTCCGTCAGTTTTGCCGCGTTCCTTCGAGGCGCGAAGCGGCAAAGCGCCGGTGCGCTGCGGCACGAGGTCGACGACCTGCAGGCGGGACTGAAGAAGCTCAGCACGCGACTCGACCACGTCGAGCATGGCGCTACGTCGGAGCCAAAGAAGGCCAGGGCGCACGAGGTCACCGTGGCGCCGAAAAAGCGGCGCGCTCGGCCGGCGGCCGCGCACAAGGCGAAAAAACCGATCAAGGCCGCGTCCGCCCGCAAGCGAAAGAAAGCCGCCTGACCGTCCTCCCCTAAACTCCACGCCCGGTGGGTACCCTCTCGGCGGAACACCTCGTTCCCCTGGCCCTGCTCGTGATTGGTGCCGCCGCGCTCTGCACCGCGGCAAGGCGCGCGCCCGGCCGCTGGACCGGCATCGTCGCGGCGACCATCGCAGCCGCGATCGTCGTCACCGAGTTGAGCTGGCAGCCCTACGTGCTCGCCAACCACGTTTGGTCGGCGGCGTTCAGCCTGCCGGTGCAACTATGCGACGTCGGCGGATTCGTGGCCGCCACGGCATTGCTCTGGCGACAAGCGTTGCTGGTCGAGATCGCGTACTTCTGGGGGCTGGGTGGAACCGTCCAGGCGCTCCTGACGCCCGACTTGCGGGATCATTTCCCGAGCTTTCCCTACCTCCAGTTTTACGCGACCCATGACCTCGTCGTTCTTGCGGCGCTGTTCCTGGTCATCGGGCTGGGCCTGCACCCGCGTCCCGGTGCGATCCGAAGGATCTTCTTGGTCACGCTCGCCTTTGCGGCCGTCATCGGGCTCATCGACCTGGTGACCGGTGGCAATTACCTCTACCTGCGGCAAGTGCCGGCACAGGGAAGCCTGCTCAGCGTGATGGGTCCCTGGCCCTGGTACATCGCGGTCGGCGCCCTCCTCACCCTGATCGTCCTCACGGTACTCGACGCACCCTTCCGCTTCGTATCCCGACGTCCGTCGGCCTGAGATGCTGGCGGGATGACGGGGGTCAAGCTGCCGACCGTGCCGGCGCCTCTGTACGCATTGGGCGCGATCGCGTCCGTCCAGATCGGCGCGACCGTCGCCCGGCGCCTGTTCCCTTATCTGGGTGCGACCGCGACCGTTTTCGTCCGCGTCGGATTCGGCGCGCTCATTTTGCTCGCGATCGCCCGGCCGGGCTTGCGGCGTCTGTCGTTCGTGCAATGGCGAGAGGTGGTGCCTTTCGGGCTGATCATCGCCGCCATGAACCTCTGCTTCTACCAGTCGATTGCCCGCATCCCGCTCGGGATCGCGGTCACGATCGAATTCCTCGGGCCGCTTGGCGTCGCGATCACCGGCTCGCGCAAAGCCGCCGATTTTGCCTGGGCGTTGATGGCCGCGGCCGGTGTGGCGATCCTGTCTTTGACCGGCGGGAACGTCACACCGCTCGGCGTCCTCTTTGCGCTGGGGGCTGCGGTCGGGTGGGCAACCTATATCCTGCTGGGCCAGCGAGTCGGTCGGCTGGTAGCGGGACCCGATGGGCTGGCGCTGGCCCTGACCGTTGGTGCGATCGCGCTGGCGCCCCTTGGGATCGCGGCCGGCGGTGTCCGCCTGCTGGTCCTCCGCAACCTCGGCCTGGGCCTGGCGGTCGCGATCCTGTCCTCAGCGATTCCCTTTTCGCTCGAGTTCGCGGCGCTGCGCCGCTTATCGAGCCAGCTGTTCGGCATCCTGATGAGCCTGGAGCCGGCCATGGGCGCGCTGGCCGGCTTTCTTTTCCTTGCCCAGCTACTCTCGATTCGCGATCTTGTCGCGATCGGGCTGGTGACGGTTGCCAGCGCCGGCGCGACCCTCGGTTCCCGCCATGTTTGAGAGGCTTGCCGGTGCGGTATATATAGTGGACACGTGCCAGCCGAATTCACTTCTCCGTTCCTTCCTGGCGAATTGGTTCTCCATACCACCCACGGATTAAGCCGGTATACGGGGACCCGCCAGATGGAAGGCGCAGACGGGACAACTACCCAGTTCCTGCAACTCGAGTATGCGCAGGGTGACCGTATCTTTGTCCCGGTCGAACACATCGGCCGGCTGAGCAAGTACGTGGGCGACGACGTGACCTTGGCCCGGCTCAACTCCGAAGTGCAGCGGCGCTCGCCCTACAGCCGCTTCCAGAAACCAGCCTAACGGCGCGTTTCTCCAATCCCCTGGCCTGTCGATTTGGCGCGCCCTCGTTCGATGTATCGGTAGAACGAGGCCGGTGAGTTTCCCCTTGCGGGCCGTCTAAGGGTTCATGAGAGGGAATAGAGGAGAAGCGCAATGCGGTTGAAGAACGAGACTGACCGGGCCAGCCGGCCCACGCGAGCCGCGCGGAACGTGCGAGGCGAGCGTTTGAGGCGCAGCGTAGGGGCGTCGCGCTGGCTGGCGCTGGTGATCCTGTGCACCGGGTTCCTGATGATCGTGCTCGATCAGACGATCGTGAATGTCGCGCTCCCCTCGATCAAGAACGACCTCGGCTTCTCGCAAGCCGGCCTCGCATGGGTCGTCAATGCTTACCTCATCGCCTTTGGTGGTCTGTTGCTTCTGGCCGGCCGGCTGGGCGACCTCCTTGGCCGCAAGCGCGTCTTCTTGATCGGGCTTGCCATGTTCACCGCGGCTTCCCTCTTGTGCGGGCTGTCCATCAGCCAGCCAATGCTCGTCGCCGCTCGCTTTGTGCAAGGGATTGGCGGCGCTGTCAGCACGGCCGTGATCCTGGGGATGGTGGTCACCATGTTCCCGGAGCCTGCGGAGCGGGCCAAAGCGATCGGGATCTTCAGCTTCGTCGCGTCTGCCGGCGCCTCGATCGGCCTGCTGGCCGGCGGGCTGATCACCCAGGCAGTCAGTTGGCACTGGATCTTCTTCGTCAACCTCCCGATCGGCGTCGTCATCGCCCTGCTCGCGGTTCGGTTGCTCGAGTCCGATCGCGGGATCGGTCTGAAAAGCGGCGCCGACGCGCTGGGTGCGGTGCTCGTGACTGCGGCACTGATGCTGGGGGTCTACGCGATCGTGGAATCGTCCACCTACGGATTGGCTTCGTTCCACACCCTCGGGCTCGGCGCCGTCGCCATCGCGTTGCTGGTCGGATTCATCGTCCGCCAGACGACGGCGACCACGCCGTTGCTGCCGCTTCGCCTGTTCCGCGGGCGCAACTTCTCAGGCGCAAACGTCATCCAGGCCCTCTCGGCCCCGGCCATGTTCAGTTTCTTCTTCCTCGGCTCTCTGGACCTGCAGCGGGTGCTCCACTATGGGCCATTGGCGATCGGGCTCGCGTTTCTGCCCGTGGCCGTCGGTATGGGCGCGCTGTCGATTGGCGTAACCGCTCGGCTGATCATGCGATTTGGCGCCTACGCCGTCGTGCTCGCGGGCTTGGCCCTGATTACGATCGCGCTCGGGTCCGCCGCGGCCGGGCCGACGATCACCACCTATTTCCCGAATCTGTTCGTCCCGATGGCGCTGCTGGGGATCGGCGGCGGGTTGGCCTTCCCATCGCTGGCCGTGCTGGCGATGGCGCGCACCACGCCGAGCGATTCGGGGCTCGCGTCGGGGTTGATCCAGACCACCGCCCAGGTTGGTGGTGCCCTCGGTTTGGCGGTGCTCGCAACTCTGTCAACGACTCGCACTAGCGCCTTGCTTGGCCAGGGCCAGGCCGTGACGCCCGCGCTGAGCGGTGGGTTCCACCTCGCCTGGGCCGTCGCCACAGGACTCGCATTCGTGTCGCTGATCTTCGCGGCGACGGTGCTCCGATCCGAGCCCACCGAGCGCATTGACCTCCCGATCGAGGAAGAAGAGATCCCCGCCTAGGTGGGCGACGTGACGTATTCTCGTAGAGCTCGAAGAATGGATTCAGGAGGACGAGAGGCATGAGTGGAGTTCGGGTACTGGTTGGGACGCACAAGGGCGCATTCGTGATGACCTCGGATGCCAAGCGCAAGCAATGGGACATCAGCGGCCCGCACTTCACCGGCTGGGATATTTACCACGTCAAAGGATCGCCGGCTGACCCCAACCGGATCTACGCCGCTCAGAACACCGGCTGGTTTGGGCAGATCATCCAGCGTTCCGACGATGGGGGCAAGACCTGGAATCCGGTTGGAAACAAGTTCGCCTACGAGGGCGCGACTGGCAATCACCTCTGGTACGACGGCACGCCGCGCCCATGGGAATTCAAGCGCGTCTGGCATCTCGAGCCCTCACTGACGGATCCGGACACGGTGTACGCCGGCGTGGAAGACGCCGCGCTCTTTCGCTCCACCGACGCGGGCCAGAACTGGGAGGAGCTCCCCAGCCTGCGCCAGCACGCGACTGCGCCAAATTGGGCTCCCGGTGCCGGCGGGATGTGCCTGCACACCATCCTCCTCGATAAGACGCATCCGGATCGGATCTTCATCGCCATCTCATCGGCGGGCGTGTTCAAGAGCGAGGATGCTGGCAAGAGCTGGCGACCCGCGAACAAGGGCCTGCACTCCGAAGGCATCCCCGACCCGACCGCCGAAGTCGGCCACTGCGTGCACCGAATCGCGATGCACCCCTCGCGCCCTGACACCCTCTTCATGCAGAAACACTGGGACGTCATGCGGAGCGACGACGCCGGCGAGTCCTGGCGCGAGGTCAGTGACAACTTGCCGAGCGACTTCGGATTCCCGATCGACGTCCACCCGCACGACCCGGAGACGATCTATGTCGTGCCGATCAAGAGCGACTCGGAGCACGTGCCGCCAGACGGCAAACTGCGCGTCTATCGCAGCCGCACCGGCGGCAACGAGTGGGAAGCGCTGACCAACGGCCTGCCGCAGAGCAATTGCTTCGTCAACGTGCTGCGCGATGCGATGGCGGTCGACTCGCTTGAGTCGCCCGGGATCTACTTTGGCACGACCGGTGGGCAGGTGTACGGATCGGCGGACGCCGGCGACAGCTGGGCGCCCATTGTTCGCGATCTTCCCGCGGTCTTCTCGGTGGAAGTCCAGACCCTGCGATGATCCGGGTCGTCCTTCCAGCGCACCTGCGCAACCTGGCGCGCGTGAACGGCGAGCTGACGGTTGAGGTTGCGGGTCCGACCACCCAGCAGTCCGTGCTCGATGCGATCGAGGCCGGCTATCCGGTGCTGCGCGGCACCATCCGCGACCAGGTCACGCACAAGCGTCGCGCTTTCATCAGGTTCTACGCCTGCGAGCAGGACCTCTCGAACGATTCGCCGGATACACCGCTGCCCGAGGCGGTGGCAACCGGTAACGAGCCGTTCCTGGTCGTGGGCGCCATCGCCGGCGGCTAAAATTTCCCTCCCCCGCTGGCGGGGGAGGGTAGGGTGGGGGCCGTTGTCGATTTGGCAGCTGCCCGTTCGATGCATTAGTAGAACCACCCAAGACTGAAGGAGGCACGAAGATGCGATTTCTGGTTATCGTCAAAGCCAACAAGGACACAGAGGCCGGCGTTCTCCCGGACGAGAAGCTCCTGACCGAGATGGGCCAGTTCAACGAGGAACTGGTGAAGGCGGGCGTGTTGCTCGTCGCCGAGGGGCTTCAGCCGAGCTCGAAGGGCGCGCGCGTCAAATTCTCGGGCGCTAAGCGGACGGTCATCGACGGGCCGTTCGCCGAGACCAAAGAGCTCGTTGCCGGCTTCTGGCTGTGGCAGGTGAAGTCGAGGGAAGAGGCGATCGAATGGGTCAAACGGATCCCCAACCCTACCGGCGAGGAGAGCGAGGTCGAGATACGCCAGGTGTACGAGGCGGACGATCTCGGGGACGCGTACCTGAAGGCGCAGGCGGCCATCAAGGCCTAACACGTCTGATACCCATCGCACGATCGATGCGGTCTGGCGGATCGAGTCCGCCCGGCTGATCGCCGCCCTGGCGCGCATCGTCGGCGATGTGGGACTGGCTGAGGAGCTTGCTCAGGATGCCCTGGTCGCCGCCCTCGAGCAGTGGCCGGTATCCGGAATACCGGCCAAGCCAGGCGCCTGGCTGATGGGGACCGCGAAACATCGGGCGATCGATCTCCTTCGCCGGCGCAAGACGCTCGAGCGCAAGCACGAGGAGCTCGGCCATGAGCTGCTGGGCACGCAGCAGGAGCTGGCGGAGCGGGACTTCGATGCCGCCGTGGCGGACGACATTGGCGATGACCTGCTCCGCCTGATCTTCACCGCCTGCCACCCTGTTCTCTCGACCGAGGCGCGCGTCGCGCTGACGCTGCGACTTCTCGGCGGACTGACGACAGAGGAGATCGCGCGGGCCTACCTTGTCCCGGAGGTGACGGTCGCCCAGCGGATTGTCCGCGCGAAGCGGACGCTGTCCGAGGCGCACGTCCCATTTGAGGTCCCACGCGGGCCTGAGTTGGCCGCCCGCCTCTCGTCAGTGCTCGAAGTCGTTTACCTGATCTTCAACGAGGGCTATTCCGCGACCGCCGGCGACGAGTGGCTGCGTCCGGAACTCTGCGAAGATGCGCTGCGTCTCGGGCGCATCCTTGCCGGGCTCGTCCCGAATGAGCCCGAGGTCCACGGCCTGGTCGCGCTGATGGAGATCCAGGCGTCGCGCCTGCGCGCCCGCGTCGGTCCGTCCGGCGAGCCCGTCCTGTTACTCGATCAGAATCGTGGGCGCTGGGATCAGCTCCTCATCCGCCGCGGCCTCGCCGCGCTCGAACGCGCGGAGCAGCTGGGTGGCGCACTCGGTCCCTACGCGTTACAGGCCGCCATCGCCGCCTGTCACGCCCGGGCGCGAACGCCGGAAGAGACCGACTGGCCGCGGATCGTGGCGCTCTACGACGCGCTCGCGCAGCTCACGCCGTCGCCGGTGGTGGAGCTCAATCGGGCGGTCGCGCTCGCGATGGCGTTTGGTCCCGCGGCCGGCCTTGAGCTGGTCGACGAGCTCACCGCGGAGCCGTCACTCAAAACCTATTACCTGCTGCCCAGTGTTCGCGGCGACCTGCTCGCCAAGCTCGACCGGTTCGATGAGGCACGCATGGAGTTCGAACGGGCCGCAGGTCTGACAAGAAATGCGCGCGAGCGCAAGCTGCTGCTCGAACGTGCGGCTGACTGCGCTGGTAGGAAATTAGACCGGGTCACGTAGCATCGACGCAGGTGAACCTGAGGTCGCTGACCGCCGAGCTGATGGCCCAACCGCTTGACCAGTTCACCACGCGTCGCAATGCCAGGGTCAAGGAGCTGAAGGCGTCCGGCCAGGCTGACCTCGCGCGCGAGCTCGCCGCTCTGAAGAAACCGGCCGTCCCGCTGTGGGCCGCCAACCAGGCTCGCGATCGCGCCCAGCTTGGCGGGCTCCGCCGGGCGGCGCAGGCGGTCGCCAAAGCGCAGGGGGCCGCAGCGACGGGGCGGGTCAATGCTGCGCAGGATTTGCGCGCCGCCTCCGAGCAATTTCAGCGTGATCTCGAAACCGTGGCGGCGACCGCAGCGAGCGTGCTTCGCGCCGACCAGCATGTGCCGGCGGAGGAGACGGTGCGCCGCATTCGCGAGATTTTTCGCCTGGCGGCCCTTGACGGCGGCGATACCTGGGATCGGCTACAGGAGGGCAGCCTGACCGTCGAGCCGCGTCCGGGCGACGACATGCTGGAGATGTTCGCCGCCGGCGCGACCCCGGCTACCGGTAAGCGGGCCGAGCAGGCGGAAGCTCGTCGCGCCGCCGAGCTGGCTGACAAAGCGGCGCGTGCCGACGCCGAGCGGGCTCAGCAAGCAGTGGCGGCGGCGGAGCGTCGACGCCAGGAGGCCAAAGAAGCGGCGGTCGCGGCCAAGCTCGCGGCGAACCGAGCGGCGGCCGCCGAGAAGGAGGCCGCGCGCGCCCGCGCGCAAGCGAAGAAATCGCAACGCAAGACAAGTCGTTAGCGCGGAAGCCGCAAGAAGGTCGCGCCGCGTGCCTCGATGTAGATCGCCGTGGGCGTCTCAACGATGCGCGCGATTGCCGCCTCGCACGACGGGCATCGGAGCACGACGCCGGGGCTATGGGTAAAGGCCATCAACGCGCCCATCTCGGCTTCACTCGCGCAGCCGGCGCAGCGGGCCACCGCCATCGTCATGTCGCGGCCGAAAACGTCAAGGAGTTGCCCGGCGACCGCGTTGCCGTCGACCATCAGGGCCGTATTCATGTCGGCGTCATCCATGTTCATCAGTGAGCCTCCTCAAACACCCGTTGGACCAAAACGTTCGGTGCGAATCTGTTCGATCGGCACTGACATCTGCACGAGCGCGCTGGCGACCGCTTCCACCAGCAGCGTCGGTCCGCAGACGTAGACGCGGGCATGCGTACCGAACGGCTTGATGACCTCCGCCAACATCGCGGCGTCGATTCGACGCCGATACCCGGTCCACCCCGGCGGTGCCTGCCGGGTTAGGGTGAAGAACGCCTCGAAGCCGCGGTCAGCGGTCGCCAGCGCGTCGAGCTCCTGGCGATAGATCACATCGTCGAGCGTCCGGCTGCTGTAGAGGATGCGGGCCGGTATGGTTGCATGCTGGGCGGCGCGATGCCGGAGCATCGCCATCAGGGGCACGACACCGGAGCCGCCGCCGATCAGCACGAGAGGACCGCCCAGGGCCACCTGCCAGACGAAGTACCCGCCGATTGGCCCGCGGACCTCGATCTGGTCACCGGTGACGATGACATCGTGGAGGTAGGGCGATACCTCCCCGTCGGCGATCCGTTCGACGGTGAGCTCGATTGTGCCTACGCTCTCCGGCGGCGACGCGACGGAATAGCTGCGCTCGGTCTGGTACCCGTCAGGCGCCGTCAGGCGAACGTCGTAGTGCATGCCCGCCCGATGCGCCATCCACTTGGGCAGCGCCAGGGTGAAGCTCTTCGTCTGCAGCGTCTCGGGACGAATCGCAGTGACGGTCCCCCCCTGCCATTCGAGAACGGGCTGGGCCATCAGTCGCCGCTGTAGCGCTCTTCCTTCCAGGGATCGCCGTGGAGGTTGTAGCCGAGCTGCTCCCAGAATCCGGGCTCGTTTTCCTCCATGAACCGAAGCCCACGGATCCACTTGGCGCTCTTCCAGAAATAGAGATGCGGTACGACCAGCCGGGCCGGCCCCCCATGGACCGGCTCGAGCGGCTTGTCGTCGAACTGGTAGGCGACGAACGCCTGCCCCTTCGTCATTTCGTCGAAGGGAATATTCGTCGTGTAGCCGCCATCGCTATAGGCCATCACGTACTTGCCGGTCGGTTCGACCTGGACGGCCTCGAGCAGCGTATCGACGCTGACAGCGAGCCACTTCATGTCGAGCTTGGTCCACTTGGTCACGCAGCTGATATCGACGGTGTAGGTCTGCGTGGGGAGCTTCGTAAAGTCAGCCCAGCTCCAGGTCACCGGCTTGCGCACCAGCCCGTCTATGGTGAATGACCATTTGTCGAGCGGCGTGTGGGGCGTCGGCCCGGCCGAGAGAACCGGCCAATCCGTGACGAGGTACTGTCCCGGTGGGAGGCGGCTCTCGACCTCCGCCGGACGACGCCGTCCAAGAAACCCGCGAGAGATCAAACCAGCCATCGCCCCTACCTCCTCAAACCGATCCAGCCGCCGACTCGTCGTCCTGAGTACATTTTGACCCTTCACGCCGTCGGATGGCGCAACCTCGTACGCTGGATCGATGAGCCGGCAATGGACGCGCGCTGAACTGGCGGCCCGGATCGACCACACGCTCCTCGATCCGGCCGCGACGAACCACGAAATCTTGCTGGCCTGCGAGATCGCTCGACGCAATCACTGCGCCACCGTCTGTCTGAACTCGAACCGAATCGCGATGGCGAGCCAAGCGCTGCAGGGGAGTGACGTCGGGATCGCGGCGGTCGTGGGCTTTCCCTTCGGGGCATCACACGTCGACGCCAAGGCGCATGAGGCAGCGCTCGCCATCGCCGACGGCGCGACCGAGATCGATATGGTGATCGACATTGGGCGCCTGAAGGACGGCCAGCTTGGTCCCGTCCGGGCCGATATCGCCAGCGTCGTTGCCGCCGCTGCTTTCCACGCGGTCAAAGTGATCCTGGAATGCTCACGGCTCACCGAGGACGAGAAGCGAACCGGCTGTGCGCTGGCGGTCGAAGCCGGCGCGGCTTTCATCAAAACATCGACCGGTTATCTCGGTCACGGCGCAACGCTCCATGATGTCGCCCTGATCCGGGCCGCGGTCGGGCCGACGGTGGGCATCAAGGCCAGCGGCGGCATCCTCTATTACGAGGACGCGGTGGCGATGCTAGACGCCGGCGCGAAAAGGCTCGGGATGAGCCACACGCAGCAGGTCTTGGACTCGATCAGGACTTAGGCGACCGCGCCCTAACAGGACCCCCGAGGTGGGCATGGGCCCACTTGCCCAGTGCCAGCAACGCCGGGCGCAGGGCCGCGCCACGAGGCGTCAGCCCGTAGACGGACGCAATCGGGGGACCGTCCACGACGTGACGATGGACCAATCCCGCTTCGCACAACTCGGCAAGGCGGGCCGACAGCATGCTCTCAGCGATGCCCGGTATCGCCCGCGCAATCTCGGCAAAGCGAGCTGGTCGCTCCAGCAGCACCGCGATCACCACTCCGGTCCAACGCTTGCCAAGGAGCGCAAACACATTGGTGAGAACGTCGTCGCAGCCGACCGGTTCAGGCTTCTCCACACCGTCATCGTACTACGATCCCTAGTCCTTCACTAGCTGCTAGTACACTGCTAGTAACTAGCGCGTTGCTAGGGCTTTGCTAAAACAACGGAGGGATATCTCATGAACATTGCGCTCTGGACTCTGCAAGGCGTGCTTACCGCGTTCTGTCTCGCCGCCGCTGCTAATCACCTTCTCGTGCCCATGGAGAGACTCCGGACAAGCACCCCATGGACGGAGGCTCTCGGCGAACCACGCACCCGTGTCATCGGAGTACTCGAGCTGCTCGCCGCGATCGGTCTGGTGCTGCCGGGGCTCACGCACATCGCGACGGTACTCACCCCGCTGGCGGCCGTGGGCATCGTCCTCATGTTTCTCAGCGCCATCGCTCTCCATGTGCGCCGCGGTGAGACCAGGGTGATAGGCCTGCTCGCCGTCGTGGTCGCACTGGCCCTCGTGGTGGTCTGGGGACGCCTGGGGCCCTACCCGCTCAGTTGACCTTCGTCCCCCAAATGTAGGGTGTCGTGCTCGACAGGGAGGGGGATGTTCCGAGTCTCTGCCCGGCGCATCCTGAATCCATGACCAAGGTAGCGGTACTCGGGAGCGGAAAAATGGGCGGCGCGATTGCGCGCCGGCTGAAGGAAGGCGGCTTCGAGGTCTCAGTCTGGGATCGCACAAGGAACAAGGCCGAAGCCCTTGGGGTTGGGCCGGTTGCCGATTCGCCTGCTGATGCCACCCGGAACGCGGACGTTGTCATCAGCATGGTGACCGGGCCGGAGGCCGTGCGTGTTGTCTACTTCGGCGAAAATGGCGCGTTCCAGGCTTCGTCGAACAAGATCATCGTGGACATGAGCACCACCGGGCCCGGCATCGCCCAAGAACTGGAACGCGGGGCAGAGTTCAACGGAGCCAGGTTGATCGAGGCGCCGGTCATCGGCAGCACTCCAGCGGTCAACAGTGGATCCTTGTTCATTCTCGCGGGAGTGCCGCGTGCCGA
>Ga0307478_10001707_pt1 | contig 18430 bp, 11 predicted proteins | sample atmos_gasesECM4C_2_FD_203713 | JGI IMG/M metagenome (GOLD analysis project Ga0307478, IMG submission 203713) | Hardwood forest soil microbial communities from Morgan-Monroe State Forest, Indiana, United States - atmos_gasesECM4C_05 | ecosystem: Environmental > Terrestrial > Soil > Temperate... | reverse complement strand
CCGGCATCCCGAGATGCTGCATCGCGTCCCGCACCGCCGCGCCTTGAGGATCGAGCACCGCAGCCTTCGGAGTGACGAGCACTTTGACCTTCATGCCGCAATATCAGGAACCGGGCCGGGCCGGACAAGTGCAATCATCATGCAGTTTCGCGCCTGACCTGGCTGGGCTTCTTGTCTTCGCGTAAACCCAGGAAAACCGGCTGCCGCAGCTTTCCGTCGCGCGTCCACTCCGCGAACTTCACCTGGCAAACAAAAACCGGATTCACCCATTCGATCTTTCGCATCATCGCCGGCGTGATTCCCTGAACCCATTGCCCTCCCTGTTTCGAGGGGAGATCGGCGAACGGACAATCGTCCCGCTTCTCACTTTTCAATTTCTTATGCAACGAGGCGAGCGACTTCGTGTTGAAGCCCGTTCCCACTTTCCCGGCGAAAAGGAACTTTTTCCTTTCGTAGTAGCCAACCAGCACCGCGCCGAAATGCCGCCGGGCTCCCTGCGGCGGGGTGAATCCGCCGATGACGAATTCCTGCTCGTTTACGCATTTAAGTTTGATCCAGGCGCCGCTCCTCCGGCCGGGCTCATAAACCGAATCGCACAACTTGCCGATCAATCCCTCGAGACCGCGTCTTTGGACCTCTGCCAGAAGCGGCTCCGCGTCGCCGCCGATCTCTCCGGAATAGCGAATTGGATCGCTGACGCCTTCACACAGTTGCGCGAGCACTTGCTTGCGCCCGCTCAGCGGCAATCCGACGAGGCTCCGGCCATTGAACTGAAGCAAATCGAAAACGTAAAAGCAGATCGGCGATTTGCGGCCCTCCATCTCCAAGCCCTGGAGCAACTGAAACGACGAGCGGCCTTCCTCGTCCAACGCGACGACTTCGCCGTCGATCACACATTCATCAACCGGCAGATTCTTCACCGCCTCAGCAACGTCCGGATACCGCGCCCGGAGCTCGTTCCCATTGCGCGAAATCAAGCTGACTTTATCGCCGTTCTTGATCGCGCAGGCGCGGATGCCGTCGAACTTCAGCTCGTAACTCCAGTCGCCGGCTGTGGGCGGTACGTCCAGCAGCCGCGGCTTCATCGGGTCGATAAAGCGCGGCTTGCCCGCCGGTAAGGACAGCTTCCCGAGCTGGCCATCCAAAATTGTAGGGCGACCGCTCCGGTTGCCCTGTGCTCGCTTCGGCAGGCGATGCGCCTGCCCTACAATCCTATCTTCGCGATCGTCTTTTTTTTTAAGCGCCGCTTTGATCCGAGACTTCAGATTCGATTTCTCATCTTCCCTCCGATTCGATTGCCACTCTGCATCTTTTTGCGCGGCGATTTGCGCCATCGTGCGCCCGGTCTTGACCGATTGATCGTCGCGCTTCTTTGAGATGGGTTTGATGCTGGCGCCGCTTTTCAAAAGCAACCATTGCGACTTGCTCCCATCCATGCGCGTCCGGATCAAAGCCCATTCGCCCTTCGCTTTCTCGCCGTCCATGACGAGATGAAGCCGACCTTCGCGTAATGCTTTCGCCGGCTCTTCGCCGTAAACGTGGTAATTGCCCCGGTCCCAGACCATCACCGTCCCGCCGCCGTATTGCCCATGGGGAATGATGCCCTCGAACGTCGCGTATTCGACGGGATGATCTTCGACCTCCACCGCCAGGTGTTTCTCCCCCTTTTCCCATGGCAGTCCTTTCGGCACCGCCCACGATTTCAGGACGCCATCCATCTCGAGCCGGAAATCGTAATGAAGCCGGCTCGCGTCATGTTTCTGAATGACAAACCGGCACGCGCCCTTCACCAGCTTCGGCAACGGCTTCCCGCTCGGCTCGGCGGTGACCGCGAAGTTTCGCTTCTTTTTGTATTCGGCTAATCCCATCGCGCCCTAACTAGAAACGAGATCGCCACCGCAGTCACGCGGACTGTGGTGGCGATCAACATTTAATGTCGGAGCGCGAAAGAAAATCGGCTAGGCCGCTTCTGCCGCTTCTTGGATCGGCGCCGCCGCTTCAGAACCGAGCGGCTCGCCGACGAGATACCGAGTGAATCGCCGAATGACGATATTCTCGCCCAGCTCCGCGATCTTCGTCGCGACCAGTTCTTTCACCGTCTGGTCCGGATTCTTGATGAATCCCTGCTCCATCAGGCAGACAGTGCTGTAGAATTTGTCGAGCTTGCCCCCGACAATCTTTTCAACCACGTTCGCCGGCTTCCCTTTCACCTGCGCTTCATAAATCGCGCGCTCGGAATCGATGAGCTGCGCCGGCACTTCCTCGCGATTTACGTAGAGCGGATGCGCCGCCGCGATGTGAAGTGTGATGTCTTTGACGAACTCGCGAAACTTTTCGTTCTTCGCCACGAAATCCGTCTCGCAATTCACCTCGACGAGGACGCCGACCTTGCCCTGCAAATGAATGTAGGAAGCAACGATGCCTTCCTTCGTTGCCCGCGAAGCTTTCTTGCTGGCGCCGGCGATTCCCTTCGTGCGCAACGCGGCCTCGGCTTTCTCGAGGTCGCCGCCGGTTTCCGCCAGCGCCCGCTTGCAATCCATGATGCCGGCGTTGGTTTTCTCGCGCAGCTGCCTGACTAATTGCGGATCAATCTCTGTCTTTGTCTCCATTAGAAATTGGTGCTTGGAGCTTGGGATTTGGAGCTTCCGCCGCTAGGCGGACACTCCCGCCATCTCGACTTGCTCGCGCGCACGCGCGTCGGCGCCGGCCGAAACGATCGCGTCCACGAGCTTCTGCAACATCACGCGGATCGCGCGAATCGCGTCGTCGTTGCCCGCAATCGGGTAGTCGATGATTTCAGGATCGGCGTTCGTGTCCACGATTGCCACGGTAGGAATTCCAAGCCGTCGCGCTTCGAGCACCGCATTGTTTTCGCGCGTGGTGTCGATGATCACCATCGCATCCGGTAGCGCCGACATTTCGAGAATACCGTCGAGGTTCCGGCGGAGCTTGGCCGCTTCGCGATTCAGCGCCGCCAGCTCCTGCTTGCCCATCTTCTTGTAGTCGGGCGACTCCTCGATCTGCTCGATGTATTTCAAACGCCCGATGCTCTTGCGAATCGTCGCAAGGTTCGTCAGCGTGCCGCCGAGCCAGCGTTGATTGACATAAAATTGTCCGCAGGCCGTCGCCGCTTCCTTCACCGCTTCCTGCGCCTGTTTCTTGCAGCCGACGAACAGGATCTTCCCCCCGCGGCGCGTCACTTCCTGGAGAAACTCCGTGGCGCGCTGGAGTTGCCGCGCGGTCTCATCGAGGTTGATGATGTAAATCTGGTTCCGCTTTTCGAAAATGAACGGCTTCATCTTCGGGTTCCAACGCTTGGTCTGGTGACCGAAGTGGACCCCGGCCTCGAGAAGCTCAGGAATTAATTCTGTCGTTGTCGCCATAGGTAAAATGGGAGCCGGTAGGGGCGGGCGGCGGACGGGGAAGATGCTCTAGCAGATCGTCAAAGGCAAACGGAATGTTAGCGTTTTTCCCCCGTGGATTGGCCCTCGCCGGAAAGCTGTTCCGCATTGCGCGCCAGAAGCCAGCAGAGGTCCGAAAGCCGGTTTAAGTAGCGCAGAATCTCTCGGTTAAAACTGTCGTCCGCCGCCATCAGCGCGGCGACCCGGCGTTCCGCTCGCCGGCAAACCGTCCGGGCCAGATCGAGCGCCGCCGAATCCATCGTCTTGCCGGGAACCGCCCAATCTGTGAACTTCCCGAGCCGATTCTTCTCCAAATCATCCACGACACTGGTGAGCCGGTCGGTCATCGCCGAATTGGTCAGTTTGAAACCATCCTTGATATAGCGATCCAAATCTGCTGCGGCCGTCGCGAGCTCTCCCATCACATCCACGAGTTCTTTCTGAACGGCCAATATTTGTTCGGCCAAGAAAGGATCGCTCGCTGAGGCCCGCGCCAGACCGAGCGCCGAATTCAGTTCGTCAACGCAGCCATAGGCATCCACCCGTTGATCGGTCTTCGGCACCCGACGCCCATACATGAGCGAGGTCTCGCCTTCGTCGCCAGTCTTGGTCGCAATCGACATTGGGAATCTTAAAACGCGAATGACGAATCAGCTCGCGCCAATTCGTCATTCGACATTTGCACTTTGGAATTCGCCCTATCCGAGCGCCGGCTGCACTTCCGTTTCTTCCACGAGCGACTCGCCAATCGGCTCGCCTTTTTCGACGAGCTTGATCTCGCGCACGGCCGGGAATCCTGTGCCCGCTGGAATGAGATGGCCCATGATGACGTTCTCCTTGAACCCACGCAGACGATCGATCTTGCCGAGCGTCGCCGCTTCGGTGAGAACGCGTGTCGTGTCCTGGAACGACGCCGCCGAGATGAAGCTGTCGGTCTCGAGCGACGCCTTCGTGATGCCGAGTAGAACCGGGGTCGCTTCCGCGGGCTTGCCACCCTGCTTCACGACCTTCGCGTTCTCCGCTTCGAAGTCGAGCCGATCCACCTGGTCGCCCCAGAGGAGCGAGGTGTCGCCCGGGTCGGTGATCTTCACCTTGCGCAACATCTGGCGCACGATGATCTCGATGTGCTTGTCGTTAATTTCCACGCCCTGGAGGCGATAAACTTCCTGCACTTCGTTGACCAGGTGCTCCTGCAGGTCCTGCGGCCCGCAGACTTCGAGAATTTCGTGCGGCACGACCGGACCTTCCGTGAGCTGCTGGCCCTTCTTCACGAAGTCGCCCTTGAACACGATGATGTGTTTCGTCAGCGAAATCAGATGCTCTTCTTCGGATCCAGTCTCCGGATCCTTCAAAATTAGTTTCCGTTTGCCGCGAACCGTCCCGCCCATTTCGACAATGCCGTCGATCTTCGCGATCTCGGCCGCGTCTTTCGGACGACGCGCCTCGAACAATTCCGCCACGCGCGGCAGACCGCCGGTGATGTCCTTGGTCTTGGCGATCTTTCGCGGCGTCTTCGCCAGCAGTGCGCCGGCGCGGATCTTCTGGCCTTCCTCGACGATGACGTGCGCGCCCGCCGGAATCGAATAGCTGGCGAGCACTTCTTTCTTGTCGCCCACGACGACGATCTGCGGATGCAAATCTTCCTTATGCTCGATGATGACCGTGCCCATCAGACCGGTGGCTTCATCGACGTCGCGCTTGATCGTGACGCCCGCGATCATGTCGCGGAATTCGATCTTGCCGGTCTTGTCCGTCAAAATCGGAACGTTATACGGATCCCATTGCACGAACGTCTCGCCCTTCTTCACCGCGGTGCCGTCCGGTTTCGAGATGACCGAGCCGATCACGACATTGTAGCGATCCAGCTCGCGGCCCTCGGCGTTGTGCACACCGATCGAGCCATTCTTGTTCAGGACGATCCAGCTTCCATCGAGCGCCTGCACTGTGCGGAGATCGTTGAATTGGAGCTTCCCGTCGTTCTTTGCCTTGATGATCGGCTGCTTGAACGTCTGGCTCGCCGTGCCGCCGATGTGGAATGTGCGCATCGTCAACTGCGTGCCGGGCTCACCGATTGATTGCGCGGCAATGATGCCGACCGCTTCACCGAGCTTCACGAACTGGCCGGTGGCGAGATTGCGTCCATAACACTGAGCGCAAACTCCGCGCCCGCATTCGCAGGTTAACACCGAGCGGATCTTCAAGCTCTCCACGCCGACTTTCTCGATTGCCGCCGCGATGTGCTCGTCGATCAGCTGGTTCGCCTTCACGACCTTCTTCTTTGTGACCGGGTCAACGACCGCTTCGCAACTCACCCGACCAATGATACGCGTCGCGAGATCGACGACTTCTTCGTCGCCTTCGTAAATCGATTTCACCGTGATCCCGTTGACCGTGCCGCAATCCATCTCGTTGATGATCACGTCCTGCGACGCGTCCACGAGCTTGCGGGTGAGATAACCGGAATCCGCCGTCTTCAGCGCCGTATCGGCCAGACCCTTGCGGGCGCCATGGGTCGAGATGAAGTATTCGAGAACGCTCAGGCCTTCCCGGAAATTCGAAGTGATCGGCCGCTCGATGATTTCGCCCGAGGGCTTCGCCATCAAACCGCGCATGCCCGCGAGCTGTTTCACCTGCTGGCGATTGCCTCGCGCGCCGGAATCCACCATCAGGTAAACCGGGTTCAATTCCTTGCGTCCCTCGTTGTGTTCGAGAGTGCGGAACATGACGTTCGAGATCTCGTCGCCGGCGTGGGTCCAGATGTCGATGATCTTGTTGTAACGTTCGCCGTCCGTGATGATGCCCTTGCGATACTGCTGCTCGACGGTCTTGATCGACTTGTAGGCATTTTGCAGCTCGGTCTCTTTTTCCTTCGGAATGATCATGTCGGAAATTCCGATGGAAATTCCCGCCTTGGTCGCTTCCGCGAAGCCGAGTTCCTTCAGGCGGTCGAGTGTCTCGACCGTGCCGTTTTGTCCGGCGACCTGGTAGCAACGCCAGATAATGTCGCTGAGTTGCTTCTTGCCCGCGGGCTTATTGAAGAACCCGAGCTTGACCGGCCAGATCGCGTTGAAGATGACGCGGCCGGCGGTCGTTTCGATCACGCGATCGGTCTTGTTTCCGTAAATGGTTTCGAGGCCAACATCCGGGTTCTGGTAGCGAATCCGGTCGTGGGTTTTCACTTTGCCGTCGGCCATGGCGAATTCCACTTCGGTCGCATTCGCGAACAGCGGCAACCGTGTTTCCTTTTCGGTGCCGGCCGCGCGCCGGGGATTCTGGGTGAGATAATAACAGCCGAGCGTGATGTCCTGCGACGGCGTCGTGATCGGCTTGCCGCTCGAGGGCGAGAAGATGTTGTTCGGCGCGAGCATCAGCATCCGCGCTTCCATCTGCGCCTCGACCGAGAGCGGCACGTGGACCGCCATTTGGTCGCCGTCGAAGTCGGCATTGTAAGCGGTGCAAACGAGCGGATGAATCCGGATCGCTTCGCCTTCGATCAAAAGCGGCTCGAAAGCCTGGATGGAAAGACGATGCAGTGTCGGCGCCCGATTCAATAACACTGGATGCCCTCGCGTCACCTCTTCGAGAATGTCCCAGACCTCTGGCGTCTGGCGCTCGATCATTTTCTTCGCGCTGCGGACGGTGTGCACGTAGCCGAGATCTTTGAGCCGGCGAATGATGAACGGCTCGAACAGAACGAGCGCCATCTTCTTCGGCAAACCGCACTGGTTCAGTTTCAGTTCCGGCCCGATCACGATGACGGAACGACCCGAGTAATCGACGCGTTTGCCGAGCAGGTTCTGGCGGAAACGTCCGCCCTTGCCCTTAAGCATATCGCTGAGCGATTTCAGCGGGCGATTGCCGGCGCCGGTAACGGCGCGGCCGTGACGGCCGTTATCGAACAGCGCATCCACTGCTTCCTGAAGCATGCGTTTCTCGTTGCGAATAATGACGTCGGGCGTCTTCAGCTGGAGCAAATTCTTCAACCGGTTGTTCCGGTTGATAACGCGGCGATAAAGATCGTTCAGGTCCGAGGTCGCGAACCGTCCGCCTTCGAGCGGAACCAGCGGACGCAGATCCGGCGGGATGACCGGCAGAACATCGAGCACCATCCAATCGGGCCGCGCATGCGATGACGCGAACCCTTGCACGAGCTTCAAACGCTTCGCCAATTTCTTGCGAATCTGTTTGCTCTTCGTGTTCCCCATCGCCTCTTCCAGCTCTTTGTTGAGCTTGTTGAGGTTGATCTCGGAGAGAAGTTTCTTCACCGCTTCCGCGCCCATCCCGGCAACGAAGTCTTCGCCGTATTGTTCCTGCGCTTCGCGGTATTCGACTTCGTTCAAGAGCTGCGTCTTCGTGAGCGGCGTCTTGCCCGGATCGATCACGATGTAGTCCTCGTAATAAATGACGCGCTCAAGCTGCCGCGCACTCATGTCGAGCATCAGGCCGAGTCGCGACGGCATGCACTTGTAAAACCAAATGTGCGAAACGGGGACGGCCAATTCAATGTGGCCCATCCGTTCACGGCGCACGCGCGCGAGCGTCACTTCCACGCCGCAACGGTCGCAGATCACGCCCTTGTGCTTGATCCGCTTGTACTTTCCGCACGAGCATTCCCAGTCCCGCGTCGGCCCAAAAATGCGTTCGCAAAACAATCCGCCCTTCTCGGGCTTGAAGGTCCGGTAGTTGATTGTCTCCGGATTCTTGACTTCGCCTTTGCTCCACGACCGCATCGTGTCCGAGGAGGCGACGCCGATCGCCACCTGGTCGAAGCCGACCGTGCGTTCTTCACCGACTAGTTCCCGCCAGGAATGTTCGTTCATTTAGTTTTAGAGAATTGTTTTGAGAAAAATTAAGCCACGTTTTCGAGGAAATTGGTGGGCGCCTGGCCGCCGACTTTCACGTCGAGGCCTAACGACTGCATTTCCTTGATTAACACGTTGAAAGATTCCGGTGTGCCGGCCTCGAGCGAGTTGTCGCCTTTGACGATCGACTCGTAGATCCGCGTGCGTCCCTGCACGTCGTCCGATTTCACCGTGAGCAATTCCTGCAAAGTGTAAGCCGCGCCATACGCTTCGAGCGCCCAGACTTCCATCTCGCCGAAGCGCTGGCCGCCGTATTGCGCCTTTCCGCCGAGCGGTTGCTGCGTGACGAGCGAGTAGGGACCGACTGCACGCGCGTGAATCTTGTCCGCGACCAGGTGGCCGAGCTTCATCATGTAGATGTAACCGACCACGACTTCCTGGTCGAAGGTGTCGCCGGTTCGGCCGTCGTAGAGCCGCGCCTTGCCGGTTTCCTGGACCCAGGTAAAGCCGTCTATCTTTTTCGCGTCGTTCAAATACTCGCGGATTTTCGCCTCCGAAATTCCGTCGAACACCGGCGTCGCGACTTTAAATCCGAGCGCTTTCGCCGCCACACCCAAGTGCGTCTCGAGCACCTGGCCGACGTTCATACGGCTCGGCACGCCGAGCGGATTCAGCACGATCTCGACCGGTGTTCCGTCCGCCAGGAACGGCATGTCTTCTTCCGGCACGATCCGCGCAACCACGCCCTTGTTGCCGTGGCGTCCCGCCATCTTGTCGCCCACGCTGAGCTTGCGTTTGCTGGCGATGAAAACTTTGACCTGTTTGATGATGCCGGGATCAATATCGTCGCCGCTTTCCACGCGGTCCATCGAGCGCTCCCGCTCGAGTTCGAGCTCCGCGAACTTGTGTTCGTAGGAAGCGATGATTTCCCGGATCTTGTTCCGGATCGGGCTCGGATCGATTTCGATGTGATCGTAAACGGTCGCGAGTTTGCGTAGCAATGTCTTCGTGATCTTGCGATTCGCCGGGATGATAATCTCGCCGGTCTCGGCATTCACCACGTCGAGCGGGATTTTTTCGCCGAGAAGGATGTTCGAGAGCGAATCCGTTAGTTGCTCGGTCAACTCTTCCTTCTTCTTGCGGTTGTCTTCCGTAATCGTCTTGAGCTGCCGCTTCGTTTCCGAGGGCGTCAACTTCTCCCGCGAAACTTCGTGCCGCGATGAAACCTTCACATCCATCACAATGCCGTAGGTCCCAGATGGCACGGTGAGCGACGTGTCTTTCACGTCGGCTGCCTTTTCACCGAAAATCGCGCGGAGCAGGCGCTCTTCCGGTGCCAGTTCCGTTTCGCTTTTTGGCGTGATTTTGCCGACCAGAATGTCGCCCGGCTTCACTTCCGCGCCGACGCGCACCACGCCGTCCGGCCCCAGATTGCGCAACGCTTCTTCGCTAACGTTCGGAATGTCCCGCGTGATTTCCTCGGGTCCGAGCTTCGTGTCCCGCGCGCCGATCTCGAATTCATCGATGTGAATCGAGGTGTAAATGTCCTCCTTCACGACCTTCTCCGAGATCATGATGGCGTCCTCGAAGTTGTAGCCGTTCCACGGCATGAACGCGACGAGCACGTTGCGTCCGAGCGCAAGCTCGCCCTGATCGGTATTCGGTCCGTCCGCGATCACCTGGCCGCGCTTCACGTGCTGACCTTTCTTCACGATCGGCTTCTGGTTTACGCAAGTGCCCGCATTCGAGCGCATGAATTTCCGCAGCTCATAAACGTGAATTCCCGCGTCGAGATCGGTCTTCAGCTTCTTGCGGCCCTCCGGCATATGCCCGTCTTTCGTGACGACGATTTGATCGGCGGTGACCGAAGCGACCTTGCCGCTCTCGGTGGAAATCAACACCGCGTGAGAATCGCGTGCCACTTTGCCTTCCAACCCGGTGCCGACCAGCGGCGCTTCCGAGACGATCAATGGCACACCCTGGCGTTGCATGTTCGAGCCCATGAGCGCTCGGTTCGCGTCGTCATGTTCCAAGAACGGAATCAAACCCGCCGCCACCGAGACGAGCTGTTTCGGCGAGACGTCCATGTAATGGACCTTCGACGGCTCCACTTCCAAAAAGTCGCCGCGATAACGGACAGAGACCTTCTCCTGGGTCAGGTGTCCCTTCCCGTCCATGGTCGCGTTCGCCTGCGCCACGAGGAAATTCTCTTCGCGATCGCCGGTCAGATAATCGACCTGGTCAGTGACCCGACCCTTCTCCACCTTGCGGTAAGGCGTTTCGATGAACCCGAATTCGTTGATCCGCGCGAAGGTGCTCATCGAGCTGATGAGACCGATGTTCGGACCTTCCGGCGTCTCGATCGGACAAATGCGGCCGTAGTGCGACGGATGGACGTCGCGGACTTCGAATCCCGCGCGATCGCGGCTCAATCCGCCCGGCCCGAGGGCCGAAAGCCGGCGCTTGTGCGTCAGCTCCGCGAGCGGATTCGTCTGATCCATGAACTGCGACAGCTGGGAGCGGCCGAAAAAATCGCGGATGACCGCGCTCAGCGCCTTCGGGTTGATCAACTTCTGCGGCGTCATGCCGTCGATATTGATGTCGAACAACGTCATGCGCTCTTTCACGAGACGCTCCGTGCGCGCGAGACCGACGCGGCATTGATTGGCGAGCAACTCGCCCACCGTCCGCACGCGGCGGCTGCCGAGGTGATCGATGTCGTCGAGCGTGCCTTCGCCGCGCCGCAGACTGATCAAATATTTGATCGCGCCGATGAAATCCTTGTCGGTTACGATGCGCTCGCCGAGATCGACGTCGATCCCGAGCTTCTGGTTGATCTTGTAACGGCCGACGCGTCCGAGATCGTATTTCTTCGGGTCGAAAAAGAGCCGCTTCAAGAGCGCCTTGGCGTTCGCAACTGTCGGCGGATCGCCGGGGCGCAGCTTGCGATAAATATCCTTCAGCGCCTCTTCCTGGTCGTGCGCCGGATCTTTCTTCAACGCCTTCACCACGGTGTCGTCGTGCGAGATGTCGATCACCTTCACATCCTTGTGGCCGAGGCCCATGATCTGGCGCACGGTCGCCGCCGTCAGCGGCTCAAGGGCCCGGGCCACCGTGGCTTCGCCGTCGAGCACGTCCGCGATCAGCACCTTCGTCGCGAGTTCTTCTTCACCGAGCTTCTCACTCAACTTCAGCGTCTCGATGGTGTAAAAGAGCTTGATGACTTCCTCGTCCGGGCCGTAGCCGAGCGCGCGGAGAAAAGTGGTGGCGAGGAATTTCCGCCGCCGTTTGCGGCGATCGAGATAAATGTAAAGCAGGTCGCTGGTGTCGAATTGCACTTCGATCCACGAACCGCGGTCCGGAATGATCCGGAAACTGTAGAGCACTTTCCCGTTGAGATGGATGCTCGATTCGAACGCGATGCCGGGCGAACGATGGAGCTGGCTCACCACCACGCGCTCCGCGCCATTGATGACGAACGTCCCCTGCGGCGTCATGAGCGGGATTTCGCCCATGTAAACTTTCTCTTCCTTTGTCCCCTTCTCCTCGCGGAGCTGGAAAGTCACATGGAGCGGGGCACTGTAAGTCTGGCTTTCCCGCTGCGCCTCGAGCGCCGTCAGCTTCGGCTCGCCGATTTCGTAGTGGCTGAAATCGAGCGTGGCCTTTTCATCGTAGCTCTCGATCGGAAACACTTCCTTGAACACCGCCTGGAGGCCGGAATTCTTCCGCTTGGAAAACGGGACGTCCTTCTGTAGAAAATCGACATACGAGTTGAGTTGAACCTCGATGAGGTTTGGAGGCTCGATGCCCTCCTTGATGGTTCCGAAGTAGATACGTTCCGACATAATTACTAGGCCAATCTCCGCGGTTGTTGACGACACCCCGGCCGCGCACGGGATGTCGAATGACAGCTCACGCTCTCAAGCCGCGAGCAAGGAGCGCAAAAATAGCAGCAAAACAGCAGCCGTCAAATTGCGTGCCACCGTTTTGTTGCCTATTAAATTTTGTCCGTCAGTTGCGAGTTTGAAAATTTTCCGACTGCTCTAACGAGAAAGTTCTGACACACCGCCCGCCCAGGCGCAAGCTTTTTCCGCTGCCGCTCGGAGGGACATGCTTCCGCACGTCCCGTCATTTCCGAGCAGAGCAATGCCTCTCGGTGGGGCGTTACTTGATCTCGACCTTCGCGCCGGCCGCTTCGATCTTTTTCTTGATCTCTTCGGCTTCCGCCTTGGTCACGCCTTCTTTGATTGTCTTGGGAGCGCCTTCGACGAGCGCCTTGGCTTCGGCCAAACCGAGACCCGGCACCGCGCTGCGCACTTCCTTGATCACGCCGATCTTGTTCGCGCCCATCTCTTTCAAGATGACTTCAAAGGCGGTCTTCTCTTCCGCCGCCGCCGGAGCCGCACCACCAGCGCCCGCTGTTGGGGCCGCCGCGGCCGCCACAGGTGCTGCTGCGCTCACGCCCCATTTTTCTTCGAGCTGCTTCACCAGTCCAGCAATCTCGAGAACGGTCAGGCCGCTGAGTTGCTCCACGATTGTATTTGTATCTGCCATTTTATTTTCCTCTCATGCGCCGCCTTCGGAAGCTTCCGAAGAATTAAATCCGGCAGCTGCCGGACCGGACGTTGTTTGTTGTTGCTCGCTCTGCCATCCGCGGCGTCGCGAAATTTGTTGGTTAGCCGGCCGTTTCGCCAGCGGGTGTTTCTCCTATGGTTGGTTCCGTTGCGGGTGCCACCTCACCGGCAGGCACTGCCGGGGCCGCTTCAGCCGTCGATGCGGCGGGCGCTTCTTCTTTCTTCGTTTCCGCGACCGGCGCGGAACCGCCCTTGTCGGCCTTCGCTTTCAATAATCTCGCGAACGCCGAGGCCGGCTCATTCAAAATCCGAACCAACCGCGTCGCCGGCGCCTGGAGCAATCCGAGGAGCTGCGCCAGCAGGATCTCCCGCGCCGGTAATTCAGCCAGCGCCTCCACGTCAGAGGTCGAAAGGACTGCCTTGTCGATCACGCCGATCTTCAACGTTGCGATTTTAAATTCTGCCGCGAACAACTTCAGAATCTTCGCGACCGGCGCGACGTCGTTTTCGCCCATCACAATCGCTGTTTGCCCCGTCAGTTTGTCACCAACATCCGGCATCCCGGAATCAGCCATCGCCCGCTTGAGGAAACTGTTTTTCACCACGCGCACTTCCGCACCGGCCGGAGCGAGCCGATTCCGCAGCTCGCCGAATTGGTCCACTTTCATGTGCTGGTAATCGGTCACCAGCAGGAACGGCGAACGGTTGAGCTTCTCCGAAAGATCCGAAACGATTGACGCTTTTTCTGGTCTCATGGCGATTGGCTCCCGTTAAACGGTCAAATAAGGCGACGGATCGACATGCACCCCGGGCGACATCGTCGCGCTCAGCGTCATCCCTTCCACGAAGCGGCCTTTCGCTGTCGCTGGGCGCGCCCGCACCACCGCCTCGATCACGGCTGTCCCGTTCTCGACCAGTTGGTTTTCCGCGAATGAAAATTTTCCGACCGGCACCGCGACGTTGCCGTTCTTATCGAGCTTGAACTCCACGCGGCCGGCTTTCACTTCGCCCACCGCCTTTGCTGTGTCTTCCGTTACCGTCCCGGTTTTCGGGTTCGGCATCAGCCCACGCGGACCGAGAACTTTGCCGAGCTTTCGCACTTCCGCCATCGCCGCCGGCGTCGCGATCGCGACATCAAAATCCTGAAAGCCTTCCTGGCATTTCTGGATCATGTCCTTGAAACCGACATATTCCGCGCCCGCATCTTTGGCCGCTTTCGCCGCCGCGCCTTCCGCGAAAACCAGGACGCGCACCTGCTTCCCACTTCCATGCGGCAACGGACACGTTCCACGAACCATCTGATCGGATTGCTTCGGATCGACTCCGAGCCGGAACGAAACCGTCACCGTCTGGTCGAATTTCGTCGGCGGAAATTTCTTCAGCGTCGAGACGGCCTCAGAAAGATTGTAGGCCTTGGTGCGGTCCACCTGCTCGGCGGCCGCGCGATATCTCTTGCTGCGTTTTGTTTGCATGATCTTGTGCAGTGCCAGCGTCCGGCGGCTGCCGGACTCCTGCTTATTTGTAACGCCTTCCCGGCGCGGGACGTGGAAACTAGCGCCCGTTCGCCTCCTGTCAAAGCGAATCTTCGAACTCCCATCGACGAAAAAACATCTCTGACCCGTAACGCAGCGCTTCAGCGCGAGGCCGGGCTTTCAAAGGGCACAACGGATCACAACGGCAATCCAGACCATTCATCCCGTCGTGTGCCTTGGAAAGCGGGCGTCGCGCTCACGCGCTGCGTTACGGGTGCCCGTTGTGTGAGCCTCTTCAATTTGCGTTGCCAACGCTCAAACCGACCTGCTAAACCAGCGGCATGCACTCCACGAAAATTATACTCGTTACGGCTATCGTTGTTTTAGCCGGCGCCATTGGCCTCACCGCTGCCCCGGTCAATTTCAACGAAGTCTCCCTTTGGGTCCGCGCCCGCGAAACCGATAAATCCATCCTGACCGAAGTCGGCCAGCGCAAACTCGCCAAGGCCCTGACCCCGCAACAGGAATCCATTTTGAAATCCCAGGGTGCCAGCGACTCTCTCGTCCAATCCCTCCGCAGCTCCGCGCTTGTCGCCTCCGCCGCCGACGTTGCCGCGACCGAAGCGAAAGCGCCCGCAACAAGAGTGACGTCTGCTCCACCGCCCGACCGCGAATCTCCGGCCGATAACCTCCAGGTCTTCGAAGTCACCGCCGGCCATCCCATCAATCTCAGCCAGTGGGGCGGTCCGGATTACGAATTCGCATTCAACATCTACCGATTCGCCGGCGAAAACATCATCGAACCCGTCATGGTCGACCCAGTCCGCACCTACACAGACGTCGGCCATTACGTCGGGGTCCTCGGCACCGGCCCGCGCACTGCGGTACCGCATTTCCGCGGCAGCGGACGGCTCATCCCTTATCTCGGCGGCGATTTGAAAGACGATTCCCACATGATCGGCGATTACATCTCGGTCTCGTCCCACTCGACCACGCGCGGAATGTCGATCGATCGCAAAAATCCCGTCTTCATCAAAGGCGTTCCCTACACGCTCTATCCGATTTACGGCGCTGGAAACACGTCGCTCTACTATATCGGTCATGGCGCGAACTCCGTGACGCTCGCCGTCGCAACGCCGCCCCGCTGATTCTCCGCGCAGACCGTCGCTACGGTTTCGCGCTGTTCTTCACGATCTTGCCTTCCTTCATCACGAAGGAGACGCGCTCGGTGGCGGTGATGTCGGTCGTAGGATCGCCGGGGATGGCGACGATGTCGGCGAGTTTGCCTTTCTCCAGGGTGCCGACTTTTGCGGCAATGCCTAACAAGTCGGCGTCGGCAGAAGTGGCGGCGCGAAGGGCGTCGATCGGCGGCATACCGAGATCGACCATGAGTTTAAATTCCTTTGCGTTCTGGCCGTGCGGATAAACGGCAGCATCGGTGCCGAGGCCGATCTTCACGCCGATTTTGACGGCGTTGCGAAACATCTCGGAGCGCGCCACGCCAGCAGCCTTGGCTTTGGCCTGTAATGCTGGCGGGTAAGCGTCGATCTTGCCGAGGATCCATTCAGTGGCCATCAGCGTCGGCACGAGATAGGTGCCTTTGGTTTTCATGAGCTGAAGCGTCTCCGGTTTTAGAAACGAACCGTGCTCGATGGAATCGACACCGGCTTCGATTGCGTCCTTCGCTGCCTGGTCGCCGTGGCAATGGACGGCGACTTTTTTGCGCAGGCGATGCGTCTCATCCACCAACGCCGCTATTTCCGCCGGAGTGAACTGCGGCGTGTCCACTTCGTCCGCCAGCGAGAGCACACCGCCGGAAACCGCCGCCTTGATCACGTCCGCACCGTTCTTCACTTCGAAGCGGACGGCTTTCCGAATCGCGTCGGGCCCATCGGCGATTCCTTCGCTGAAGTCGGGTTCGTGCCCGAAAAGCATATCGCGAAACCCAGCTGTGCTATCGAAGTGTCCACCGGTCGCGCCGATTCCGAACGTGGCCACCAGCATTCGCGGACCCGGGACGACGCCATGATTGATTGAGTTGCGCAGAGCGATATCGACGAACTCCTTGCTGCCGACGAAGCGGCTGCCGAGATCGCGCACGGTGGTGAAACCCGCCTCCAGGGTCGCGCGCGCATGAGTCGTCGCAATGATCGCCTGCTCGGAAACATTCAGATCGACTTCTTTCAAGCGGCGATCGTTGTAGTTGCCGGAGAAATCGAGGGTGAGATGCGTGTGCGCATCCATGAACCCCGGCGAAAGGGCGGCATCCCCGAGATCGATCACCTGGGCGCCTTGGGGAATCGGCAGGTTGCTGCCGGCGTCGAGAATCTTGTCCCCCTGCACAATCACGACGCCGTTCGTGACCAGCGCTTTCGCTTTGCCGTCGAACATCCGCGCGGCTTTGAGCACGATGATGCTCCCGGCAGGATCGGCCGCGCGCGCCGAAACACAGAGCGCAGAGAGAATGAAGAGGCAGAGAAAGCGCGAGAGATGGAGTTTCTTCATGACTTCGAATATGAAATCCGCCAGGAGAAAGCAAGAGGTGGATCGAGCGCTCCGTCGCTCGATGGCAAAACAAGTCGCGGCACTGCCGCGCAAACTAAGCATCGCGCGACGGAGCGCACGATCCACCTAATCGCGATTCGATTTTGCTTTCCCGAATTCGGCTACTTCTCAACACTTCAAAAATGAAAGTGGGCGCAATCGCGCTGATTCTCGGTGTCTTGGTCTCGCTCGACAGTGCCGCAGCGCAAACAAAAGCAGAAAACGCCAGAACTGAGCCGCTCGAAACGCTTGCGAATGATTTCTGGGATTGGCGCGCGAAACATGCGCCGTTCACGGGCGACGATGTAAATCGAATCGAGCGGCCGGGAGGAACGCGCGATTGGTCGCGCGCAGCGATCGATAGCCGCCGCAGGGAACTCGCGGAGTTCGAAGGGCGCTGGAAAAAAATCGAGGCGACCGGATGGCCGATCCCGAAGCAGGTCGATTATCGCCTGATCGGCTCGGCCCTGGCGCGAGTGCGCTGGGAACTCGAGATCAATCCGCGCTGGAAGCGCGATCCGACTTTCTATATCGAGCAGACGCTGACGCCGCTGGTCGAAGCGCTGACGGTGCCGGCGCCCTACGATGAGGCGCACAGTCACGAGATTCTGACGCGGATCGAAAACATTCCAGCGATCATGCAGCAGGGCGAAGCGAATCTCGAAAAGCCGCCGGCGCCGTTCGCGACTGTCGCGATCCAAGCGCTCGATGGCGTGCGCGAACGTCTCCGCAGGATGGCGGCGGCGCTGCGAGGCTCAACGACACTCAAAGAACAGGAGTTAAACGCCGCAGCCAATCGCGCTGCGGATGCGATCGAGCATTTTCGAACGCGGCTTCAGGAACAATTGCCATCGCTCCCAAAGGAAACGGCGCTCGGCCGCGATGCTTACATCTTTTTCCTCAAGAACGTGGCGTTGCTTCCCTACTCGCCGGAGGAACTTCTCGCCATGGGGCGCCAGGAATGGAACCGCGCAGTCGCGTTTGAAACCTACGAGAAGGAACGCAATCGCGATGTCCCGCCGCTCAAGTTGGCTGAGAACACGGACAGTTGGATCAAGGACACGGCGGCGAAGGAATCATCGATCCGCGAATTCCTGGACAAGCACGGCATCCTCACGGTTCCCGATTGGGTCCAGCACTACACGCTGCGAGCGATGCCGGAATATTTGCACGCGCTCGAAGGCTTCGGCGAAACGGACGACTTCACGTCGGCATCGCGGTTAAAAGAGAATTGCATCCGCTATCTCGATCCGCCGTCACCAAGTCTCGGCTACTTCTGGCGCGCAACTGCCCAGGACCCGCGGCCGATCATTGTTCACGAAGGAATCCCCGGCCATTACTTCCAGCTTTGTCTTTCCTGGAGACACGAGGACCCAATCCGGCGACATTACTACGATTCCGGCGCGAACGAAGGCATCGGCTTTTACGCCGAAGAGATGATGCTACAGGCCGGTTTGTTCGACGACAGCCCACACACCCGCGAGATCATTTACAATTTCATGCGCCTCCGCGCGCTTCGCGTTGAAGTGGACGTGCGCCTCGCACTCGGCGAATTCACGCTCGAACAAGCCGCGAAATATCTCGAAGAAAAAGTCCCGATGGATCCAGGAACCGCGCGGCAGGAAGCGATTGCATTC
>Ga0307478_10001706_pt1 | contig 18436 bp, 19 predicted proteins | sample atmos_gasesECM4C_2_FD_203713 | JGI IMG/M metagenome (GOLD analysis project Ga0307478, IMG submission 203713) | Hardwood forest soil microbial communities from Morgan-Monroe State Forest, Indiana, United States - atmos_gasesECM4C_05 | ecosystem: Environmental > Terrestrial > Soil > Temperate... | reverse complement strand
GCACCATCGGGTCCAAAGCGGACAACCACGACCTTATCCGCTCCCTCGCAGACCAGAAATGCGAAATAGTCCTTGTCCGGTGGCTTTTCCTGCGCCACACAGGTGACCATCAACAACCACGCGGTGGCGAGAAAGTGCCGCTTGCCTGGAAACACCATCACGGAAGCCCCGGTGCGGTCGTTGAACCTTTAAACGTCGGCTTTCCAAGCTTCACGATCCACAACCCGGAGTTGATGTCGTTGAAGTAAATCAGCCCGTTGTGTGGTTGCGCTCCCCAGGTAAACGGAAGATTGGTGCGATAGCCCGCCGGATCGCCCGTCCAGAGACGCGCCACTTCGCGTCCCTGTCGATACAGGTCGCCTCGCAGCTCTCCGGAAACATCCAGAATCCTTCCCCCTCCGTTGTAGTAGCCCATATAGAGAACATCGTCGGCCACCCAGATGTTGTGCGCTCCCGCTTCCGGCACCGAGTAGTGCGCCACAATGTGAGGATGCTCGAGGTCGCTCACATCCACGACCTGCACGATGCCGCGTACCGGAATGCGGGTACGCGCCTGCAGGTCGAATTCGGCGGGATACACTTCATCCCCGATATAAACATAGTTCTTGTATCGAAAGACCGTGTGTGTTCCCGCAAGCCATCCATCTCCGTACAACTCATTTTGGTTAATGCGGAGTTGGCTCACCAGTTGTGGGTGCTCCGGGCTTCCGTGCTTGATGCCGTTGCCCACATCGAGGATGACGAGTCCGTCGCGCCAGTAAGCCAAGTACGCGAGCCCGTCGACGACTTGCAGATCGTGCAGGTAACGGCCGGCAGACATCGGCCCAAAATGCCCTTCGATGGTCTGCGCCAGCGGTGCATCCACCTGCCAGCGTGCCACTTCTTTCGGCGACTTCACGTCGCCGAAGTCGATCACGCGCATCGATCCGGTCGCATCGTCGGTGATGTACGCATAGTGCTGGTTCAGATAGGCGCTGTGAACTCCGCCGGTCACAGTCGCCGTGTATTCCGACAATACGCGCACATGCGTAGGGTCCGAGGTATCCAGGAACACAATCCCGTTTTTCCGTGTAGACGCGCCTTCGCGGGTAATCACGCCGATCTTGCCGTCAGGCGTTGTGCTGACGTCATTGATCAACCGCGCGTCGACTGTGAGGGTATCCAGGAGTTTGGGAGTCTCCGGCTCGGAAATGTCATAGACCCATAACTTGTCGGACACCGACGAAAGGTATGCATAGTTCCCGATGATCCACTGTTCGGCGCATTGCGTATCTTTGGGCATGACATGGGCAACCACTTCCAGTTGCCGCTCCGCGTTGCGTGCCGTCACGACCACCGAGGTCGTAGCGTCCTTCCCCCCACTCGTCGCCTTGACGATGTAGGTGCCAGGCTCCTCTGCCACAAACGCTCCATCGGGATATACCGTGGCCCCGGCGCCGATCACCTCCCAGGAAACGTACGGATTGTTGACAGCCCCGCCCTGCGCATCTTTTGCGCGTATGCTGAAGTGCACCACGTCTCCAGTCTTCGCCTCCGTCGTCGTCGGCTGCACACTCAGGCTGGCCACAGGGTTTTTTGCGACCGCAAACTTAATCTCGCCCGTTGCCTTTCCTGAAGCTGCGCGCACCTTGGCCTCGCCCGCACGCAGGCCAGTCACTACGCCTGCCTTATCCACCGTAGCGATCGAAGGCGTTTCCGTTGTCCAGGTAATGGGAGCATTGTTCTGCGGGTCGCCTTTGGCATTCCGTGCCGTCGCCACGAGAATTTCTGAGGCGCCCACCACTAAAGCCTTCGGTGTTGCAATGTCGACGCTGGCCGGCGCCGCCGGCGCGACCGTGATCTTCGCGTACCCGGTCTTCCCGCCGATCACCGCGCCCACGCGGATTTCCCCGGGTTGGTAAACCGTGACCACGCCTTTCTCGGCTCCCGCCAAGTCGAACGGGGCCGTGAACCACAGCGACGGCGTCCCTGGGATCGTCTCCCCTGCGGCATTCTTGGCAACCGCCGTGAACTTGATTTGCTGTCCGACCTCGGCAGTCACCTCCTTCGGCGTGACTTCCACCGTTCGGGGTACCTCCGAAGTGGCGGCTTCCTGGGCCACCGTCAATCCGCACATCACCATCGTCAGTCCTGCGCATGCGACAACTCGCCAAGTTCGTCTCATCGTTCGTTCTCCTGTGTAATCATCGGGGACCACCCGCACTGCCAGCCCACTCTCGAGCCGTCACATGATATTTCTTAACGCATCCCAAGACATCAATGTTTCTCGCTGCTACGTTGCGGTAGCCATTGAATCGCTCCCGCCTCAGCCATTTCTCGAAAGCCACTTCTCCGGGTGTACGCGACAAGACGTGCATCAGACGATTTTATGTTGTGCACCCCGAAGCTATAATAGGGTATGCCTCCCTTTGTTCTTGTTCGGGCCGTCCTGTTGAATCAAGTTTTACGCTCAAAGCTCTCGTTGCAGGTTCGTGAGTGTGATCGGGATATTACAATAGCGGTCCGAGTTCAGCACCGATCAGGGGAAGGCGGGACGTTCTTACACCTTGACAATAGCTCTTGTTGGGCGCAGTCTTGCAGACACGATGCGGGAGGCTTCTTCCTAGCCAGACCAGTTTTCCCTTCGTAGGCTCTCTTTACCTACCACAGGTATAAAGTCAATGTTCCTCCGCCGTGCAAGCGCAACTCGACTCGCGGCCGTTTACCTGCTTTTCGCCGTCGCATTGCTGATGGTGCCGAAGGCAGATATTCCAGAAACACCCTTCGACGAAGGCAACACTCAAACAAATGAAATGGTAGTTGTGAAGGCTGCTTCGTCATTGGAACTTCGACAGTCGGTCACTGTGTCTGTGCCAATGTTTGTGCAGCCGCGGAAAATCAGTGTCCGCAGAGTCTCGCTGGTTTACACAGGTCAATTGACTGACTCTTCCAGGTTTCAGGAACTCCTCTGTTCTCTCCTCTGCTAAACCCGCTCTCGCGACATCACTGCTTTCTGGTTTGAATCCACTACTGACAGGCGTCGTAACGCGTTAGAAGCGGCGGTTGCGAGGCCCACATTGGGCCCGAACTTACTTTCACTCGGGTTCTTGCTGACCAAATAAGGAGGTCGCAATGCAAAGGAAACCAACAATGAAGAGATTATTGGGGCTTGCAAGCTTGATGGTGTGCGTGTGTCTGAGCTGGGCAGGACTGGCGTGCGCCGACGTCGTCTCCGATTGGAACGCAATCGCGTCGCAAACAGCAATTCCGGTGCGTCCCGGTCCCTCGGCAATACTCGATTTGGCCATGGTCCATGCCGCGATGCACAACGCTATCCAGGCGTTTCAGGGACGCTTCGAGGTATACGGCGCTCCGATACCAAACGCTTCTGGCTCGCCGGTCGCGGCTGCCGCCAGGGCTGCGCACGACGTGCTCGTTGCTAGATTCCCGAGTCAGTCCGCAACTCTGGACGCCCTCCTCGACAACTACCTGAACGGCCTCGGGTTGCAGGGGGACGCGGGCCTGATCATAGGCCAGCAAGCCGCCGCAAACATCCTCAACCTGCGCGCCGGTGACGGCAGCTTCCCTGCAAGCCCGGAGGTCTTCACCGGCGACACCGGAACCGGCGATTGGCGTCCCACGCCACCGGCCTTCGCGCCGATGGCGACGCCCTGGTTGGGTGCCGTCACTCCTTTTACTCTGAACGACCCCACACAGTTTCGGTCGCCGCCTCCGCCGTCGTTGAGCAGCGGCAGATACGTCCGCGACTATAACGAGGTCAAGGCTCTTGGAAGCGTAAACTCCACCGTTCGCAACCAGGCGCAGACCGACCTTGCCCTTTTCTATTCCGACAATTTTCTCGCTCTGTGGGAACGAACCCTGCGCGGCATCGCGGACACGAATATCAACAACATCGGCGACAGCGCCCGGCTCTTCGCCTTGGCCAACTTGGCGGCCGCGGACGCGTTGATCACCGCATGGGACGGGAAGAGGCTCTACCACTTCTGGCGGCCCATTACCGCCATTCAGAATGGGAATGATGACGGCAACCCGCGGACGGCTGGCGACCCCACCTGGCTGCCGCTGATCCCCACATTTACGCCGCCTTATCCTGAGTACCCGTCGGGCGCAAACAACCTTACCGGCGCCATGACCCGCACGCTTGAGCGCCTTTTCGGCAACAAAATGACTTTCTCAGTGACGAGCGCCTTCGTCAACCAGACCAAAACATATCAACGCTTTTCGGATATGGCTGACGACGTGGTCGATGTCCGGATCTACCAAGGAATTCACTTCCGCACCGCGGACGTAGTAGCGCGGAGGCACGGGACGCGCATCGCGGACATGGTCTTCAGCCACTTTCTGCGGCCGGCTCACCATCATGACGATGAATGACGATTCGGTGATTGTGGCGAGCGGCGAGATCACTGGAAAGGCCGTTCTCATGACCTAAACGGGAAAAGGGGTCTACGGCGATTGAAGCGTGGGTAGCAGCGAACGAAAGAACTGACGTGAGGGACCTCATCGTTCGAGGACTACGGCGGTCTCAGGCCGCTTGGTGCGGATCGGGACCATTCTGGACGGCCCAGATGGAATACGGATCCACCAACCCAGCAAAAGTACCTTGGGCAAGGAACCCCTTCAGTGTCCGTCGAATGCTACACCGTAGGGATTTTCGAAACGCAGGTCAGGTTGCGCCGACGGTCAAATCCCATCGGTCCCCTGGTCCAAGGCACCGACGGGAACTTGTAGGGAACCACGGGGCGGGCGGGACTGGGCCCTCTAACAGCGGCTGTGGAACCCTCTTCAAAATCACGGAAAGCATTATCGTGAAACCTAACGCGGGCAGCACGTTCGAGGTTAGCAGAGGACAGTTGTCACCTCGCTGAAGTGACTGATTACCGAGGTAACCCGCCTGCATTCTCCGAAGCTGATATGCTTCGCGGTCATGACGGGCGACGACGGAAAACGGTCAGTTAAGCCGGGAAAGCATAATGTGTTCTGCTTGTTCTGCCGAAGGGTTTGGGCTGCTACCGTTTTTCAAGAGTATGAGAGCAAGGAAGTGTTCAACCGCTCCAACCTGCTCGCTTGCCCGTGGTGCGGTCATCACATCAGCGTAGTTGAACGACCGGGAGACAAAGAAGAAGCCGTAAACGGCTTTGCATTCCCGTCGCGCGAACAACTCGACCGCATGAAAAAAGAGCTATGGTCGGTCAGTCAGATAATTAGACTGATCGACATCCCTGAGGTTATAGAGGACGTGATTTACCGTCACGCGAAAGGTGGACGGATTCCAAGCGTAGAGATCGACAATGCTCTCTACTTCAGGCCGGGGGCCGCTGATACTTGGGTGCAATCCGTTTGGAGTCGAAGAAGGCAGTAAGCTGAGCGTACGGTGTACCGTTTCGGTTTTCTTCAGCTTTTCGGCCAGTCGTGCAGTCACCAGGGACGCCCAGATAGAAGGCAACAGGTCATCACAGCACCTCTGGGTTCAGTGACCTTATCCCTGATATGAGTCGATCTGTAAAATTGGCATAGAGGATTCTCCCACTATGCCATTTGAAAGTCAGAGAGCGGCTATCGAACGACTTGAAAACAGAACACCCCTTACGGACGATGATCTCCGCGACCTTCTACCTTGGGTGCGTGTGTTAAGGGTCGATGTTAGGGAAAACCTGCAAGCTGAGTTGATGCTGATGCAGATGCTTGCTTTGAGGCGACAGGAGCAACTAGCGACGCGCCAGCTTGAGAGCTTCGACAACTTCGATAAATCGACGGCGAACGCTAACCGATGGATGCTTCGCTACACGGCAGCCGTCACCTTCATGACGCTGGTTATGCTCGGGATTGCTCTGTACCCATTGCTGCGGTGGGTGCGCCTGCTAAACTGGGCTAGATTCTAACCCAAAGCAGAGGAATTAAAGCATGAAACGTTTGGTGGTTTTGACGATCTTGTTGGGTAGCGTCGCAGTGGCGCAAAACGGAGGTGTTGTCTCACCTCCCGACATAGTTGGTTCCATTGCGAAGGGCCAAGATTCCGCAAACAAAGCGAAGGAATCTGCCGCGCAGAAGCAGCTCCTGAAGCAGCAGACCGAGCTATTGAAGGCGCAAACAGATGCTCTTAAGCAACAGAATGCGCAAGCAGCGGCCAAGGGGGTGATTGCCGCCAGCGGAAACGAGTTCTTACAGAAGTGCGAAAATCCTGACAATGCTCCAGTCGAGTGCGTCTCTTATGTCGCCGGAGTCACGGACGGGCTTGAGATGACGGGATCGTCTGCTGGCTTTTGCCCACCGGAAGGCGTCACCTACGGCCAGAGCCTTCGAATTGTAGTGAAGTATGCGAAGGATCACCCCGAGTCGCTTCAAAAGCGAACCGGGCTGCTCGTTTTGGCGTCACATGCAGAAGCCTTCCCGTGCGCCGCATCGCCTAAGTGATTGAGAAGAGAAAAAAGAAAAACACGGCCCAAGCATTCCGAAGTGATGCGCCGATCACCTGCCGTTGATACTGCCTTACGTCTACTAAGATCGTGTATTACCCGAGACCGCTCGCTCAGGGTGTTAAAATCGTTTCCGTTTCAGAGCGCTTCACTCTAGCTGAAGCCTCACCCAGGCAGGCAAGCCGGTCCTATGGGCTCAAACGACTTGTAGGTGAGCACGAACTCCTGATGTCCGAGGCTCTCGGAACAACTCTGCGTCCCCGATGCCACGTCCAACACTTTTCGGTAAATTTCATCGCCGACTTCGTCTACGCTCGCTTCCAACCGCAGGATTTTTCCCGCATTGATGTCCATATCATCGCTCATGCGCTCGTAGGTCTCCGGATTCGCGCAAATTTTTATGACGGGCGAAATCGCAGAGCCCACCACCGAACCGCGTCCGGTCGTGAACAAGATCACGTGGGAACCGCAGGCGATCAGTTCGGCAATTTCGGCATTGTCGTTAATATTGGGGAATCCAAATCGCGGTTCGCCATCGGGGACGACATCCAGTAGGTACAGACCACCCCTATGAGGAACGTCGCCGGGCTTGATGAGTCCGGAGATGGGGGAATCGCCACTCTTGCAATATGCTCCGATCGACTTTTCTTCGATGGTGGTTAGTCCACCCTCGGCGTTGCCCGGCGCGAAACTGGCATGCCCCATTTGCTTGTAGTAATGTGCTGCTTTTTCGACGGATGTTTTCAGTTCGTGGCCAAGTTCCGACGTGACCGCGCGGGCCGACATGACGTCTTCGAGTCCGATCATTTCACCGGTTTCCTCGAAGATCGTGGCTGCGCCTTGCTTAACTAGCATGTCGAAAGCACGTCCCACCGCGGGATTAGCCGAGATTCCGCTGGTGGCGTCCGATCCGCCGCAAACGGTTCCTACCACGAGTTCGTTCACGTGCAATGGAGCTCGCGGCACCCCAGCAATCTGCTGCAGCGCCTTCGAGACCCACGTTTTGCCCGACTCGATGGATTTCCTTGTTCCCCCCGTCTGCTGGATGACGACTGTCTCCACGGGCCGGCCGGTCTTGGCAATATTTTCGGCGAGGCGATGCCGATTAAAGCTTTCGCATCCCAGGGAAAGCAGCAGTGCCCCCCCGACGTTCGGATGGGTACAGAGCGTATTCATCATCCGGTCAGCGTAGGCGTTGGGGTAGCATCCTCCAAAGCCGATCAAATGAACCGGTTGATCCCGAAAAGCGTCCACGATCTCGCGAGCCACGTGGTGGGCGCATTCCACAAGGTAGGCGACAACGATGCAGTTACGGATTCCTTTTCGTCCGTCCGAGCGCAGAAAGCCTTGCAGTGCAAAGGCGTTACTTGACGAAGACATGATCTTTGTCCAAAGTGTAAGTCGCGATGTAGTCACTCTTCAGGTTATGCAGGTGAATGTGGCTTCCTGCAGGAATTCTCTCTTTGGCCGAACCAATCGGAACACCACACTTAAATATCTTTTCTCCCGCCTCGATATCTCGGACAGCAACCTTGTGGCCGATCGCTATGTTCTGAGTGAACACGACGTCGCGCCCATCAACGATGTCACGATCCCCCGGTCTTATAGGTACGACGACTATCAGCACGTTGTCGTCGCGATGAATGCGCAGCAGCTTTCTTGATTTGCCTTCGGTTTGCATCAAAACTTTCCGTACCGCAGGTAAGCTTGAACCGGGTCAACACCCTGCTGAATCGCTTTTCGTACGAGATTTTCTTTGCCCAGGACTTCTTCGGTCTCTTGCACTACCTCTGAAGCGATTGCACCAGGGACGATCACGATTCCGTCGCGGTCGGCAAGTACATAGTCCCCCGTGGATACCGTGACTTCGCCGATCTGAATAGGCTCGCCCAGGGACGTGGCTGCCCACTTGCTGACTACGTCCACCGGAGTGAAATACTTGCAGAACACCGGAAAACCCAGGCTCTCGACAAAAGCGGAATCGCGGCATCCGCCATCCACGATATAGCCTAGCACCTTCTTGTGGTGCAGGGTCTCGGCAGAGAGTTCCCCCATGTACGCCAGAGTGTGGTCATTAGGCTGACAGATCAACACTGTGTTCGCGGGCGCCTTGGACAAGAGTTCACACCACCGCAGAAGGCTCTCATGAGCGTCCAACGAATCGTCCCGCCTCCCCTCGATGGTAAATACCGGGCCGGCAAGCTTGTGCTGCAGATTCAAAGGGCGAATGTATTGCGGGAGAATCTGCCTGAGAAAGCCTTTTGTCCTCAGCACGTCAAACACGGCCCCGCTATAGCAACCTTGTAATCGTTCGGCGAGCGATCCCAGTTGTGTCATAAGCGCACGCTTTACTTCTGCTGCAGTTGGTCCTTGAACATCGCGGGGTCGCGATACTTCACGGTTTGCAGGTGTTCGCAATACAGTACCAGTTCTCCTGGCATCTTGAAGACTTCGTAGCAGACCCTTACCATCCCCATTGCAGGGTACTTGGGTAGTTTTTCCATTTGCGTGCGAATGGTGTAAATGGTATCGCCAACGAAAACCGGTTTGATGAAGCGCAACTTGTCGTATCCGTAGCTAAAAGTATGAATGTTGTTGTGCGCCATGAGTCCTAATCCCAGACTAAATACCATGGCGCCCGCCACCAGGCGCTTTCCAAAAACTCCCTCTTCTTTGGCGAAAACATCGTCGGCCACGTAGGGGTGCATGTCGAGAACCATTGCATTGAACAACATGCTCTCGCCCTCGGAAATCGTGCGCCGAATCGAACGCGCACGCTTGCCCACCTCGAAGTCCTCGTACAGCCAGTCTTCGGCATTCCAGATGGGAATCTGCTTATGGTTCTCGGGATCGGGATTCGGGTTTCTCACCAGGTGCCTCTCTGTCGCTACGCGATTCGGCGTGCTGCGGTTCGCTGACTGGCGTATCGATCATTAAGCCATCGGATCAGCGCTGCATCCTTGATTTCTCCGCGTAAGCAACGATTGATTTCGATTCCTGCGGCCTCAAAAAAACGAACGAATCCATCGAAACGGGGTCGCACGTAGGCGGTCTGTAGAGTCTGCAGCGTACCGGCAAAGAAGTCGTCTGATGCCGCATTCACTGACGGGCTCGTCCAGGCCGCCAGACTGGCAGGTTGGCCTCCTTCGCGAAAATAGGTCCCTCGCTGGTGTTCGGGGCTGACCAGCCATTTGGCGTAGGAGATGGCTTCTGGTTGATGTGCGCTGTGCTTGCTAATTGCAATCCCCGTCCCTCCCAGCATTGTCCCGGCGCACCCACGCTGGCCTGCACTGGGAGCATTCGTGAACTTCAATCGCACCGAGCTACTCACTCGCGAGTAGTTGGAATAACCGAAGCCATACGGACAGTAGACCGCGTCGGAACTACTGGACATGAAATCGTAAACTTGGATCGGGTTCCAGTCGACCGACTTGGGATGCGCAACGGCTATGAGCGCGTGAAGCCTGCCGAGCACGTCTGCTGCGACCGAGTCTTCCACAAAGAGTTCGCGCTCTTCGGGAACAGGATCCCCAAGATTCGCACTCAAGGTAAAGAAAAGACTGATCGCATCTGTTGGACACGCGGGCACCACGATGTGTTTCCCAATTTTGCGAGCTTTTGCTCCCAGTCCCAAGACATCGTCGAAGGTGTTCGGAACAGTGGAAGACAACACTGATAAGAGATCAGACCGATAGGATGCGACTTGCGTAGCGGCATCGATGGGGAAGGCCCAGAGGCCGCCGTCATACCAGTAGGATTTCCAGGAAGGGCCTACGGAGTCTATCGCGAAACGATGTTTCTCCACTTCGCTGATCGAGGGCGCGAGGTCCACAAGCGCCGCGTGAGCTGCGGCGAATCCGACGAACGGGTGGTCCACGATGAGCAGATCATAGCGATCCAGATATTGCTCGATCGGAGCTTCGCCAAATTCACGCAAAGTTCGCCGGTCCCACTGGACATCGATTTCAGGATGTTGCGTCTTGTATTCGGGGACCCCACCAAGCAAAGGGGCGTAACCGCGGGGATGATCCCAGGTGAGCCCTCTCAGAGTGATTCCCACACTAAACCTCCTCTCATCTGAAAGCACTGGTTGCCCGATCAAGCGGCCGGGCGCTTCTCAGCTAGCAGAATGTGCTCGCAATACAGGACTACCTCATCGCGCTGATTGAGCACTTCGCAAGCTTCCACGATGCGACCCAACCCTTTCCGCTTGGGGTCGTCCTGCTTCTCCTTCACCGTGACGCGAGTCCGTAGCGTGTCTCCGATGAAGACGGGCTTTGGGAAGCGCACCTTGTCATACCCGTAGGTAAATGCGACAGGATTAATCTGACTGGCGGTGAGGCCGATGCCGATGGCGAAGGTCATAGTGCCGTGGGCGATTCGCTGGCCGAACGGTGTTGCCCGGGCAAATTCCGCGTCAACGTGGTGCGGGAAGTAGTCTCCCGTGTGGCCGGCATGAATGACGACGTCGGTCTCGGTAATTGTCCGCCCCGAGGTGACGCGTTGGGCGCCGATTGAATAATCCTCGAAATACTCTGTTCGCGTCATGGCAGCAGCACTCCGGATGAAAGCTCCAGTCTCTTGCCGCCGATGGCTAAGGAAAGCGTACGGGATGCCGCACTCAACGCATCCTTGACCTGGGGCGGCCCCAAGCTCTCTCCGATGCGAGCAAGAAATGGCACAGTCATCGCTGCAATCGCCTCCCCGTGTTGATTCAACACTGGATAGCTGATGTTCACGACTCCGTGGACCTGGTAGCTGCCCAGTTCCTCGTAGCCGCGCCGACGAATCTGCTGCAAGTGTCGGGAAAGACCAGTGGGGATTGTCTTTTTCGAGCGCAGACGCCAGGCTCCCAACGCGCGGGCGCGAACTTCCTCGCTCTGAAACGCCAGGATGACGTGTCCGGAAGCAGTGTTCAGAAGATCGATATTTGCCCCAAGACGGACCGAGAAGCCCATGTTGCCGGGAGCGTCAGACTGCGCTACCAGAACTATCTCGGCGTTGTTGAGCATGGCGAGATGGCAGGACTGGCCGGTTTCGCTCGCCACCCGCTGCACCAGCGGGCGCGCCTGAGTTATCAGGCGCTGCAGGGGGCGATGCTGATGGACAATCTCAAACAGCTTCAGCGTCAACTGGTAGCGCTCGTCCGTACCCGCCCGTGAGAGGTAGCCCCGTTCTTCGAGACACACCAACATGCGAAAGACCTCGGTAATGGTGCGCCCCAAGCGGGTGGCTATCTCACTGTGCGTCAAAGACTCCGAGACTGAAGCTAGTAGCTCCAGGATGTCCAGGCCCTTTTCGAGAGCTGGAGCAGCGTAGCGGATTCTCCGCGAAGTCAGCTGCCGACGAATCGGGGGCGTGCGCCGGGGAGTCATAGGAGCATCCTTAGCCTACTACGTTATTTTTCTAATGAAAATATTATTTTATGGGTAGAATTGAGATCGCAGCGTGCCTGAGTTGGGACCATCCCCCGGTGCAAGGAATCCGGTGACGAGTGCCCACCGCAGCCAGGAGCCTCTCCGTGACTATTTCGACAGTTCGCCGCGATCCGAAGACAGAAAGGCCGCTCCAGGGTGTGCTGGTGCTGGATTTTAGCCAGTTTCTTTCCGGTTCATTGGCCACCCTTCGCTTGGCGGATCTTGGCGCCCGCGTGATCAAGATCGAACGGCCTGGGACTGGAGATCTGGGCCGCACGCTCTACCTCAGCGATACCGATGTACACGGCGAGAACACTCTCTTTCACGCTATCAATCGCAACAAGGAGAGTTACGCTGCAGACCTGAAGGACCCCGCCACTCTCCACAAACTCCGCCAATTAATTGCACGCGCCGATGTGATGGTGCAGAACTTCCGTCCGGGCGTGATGGAGAGGCTGGGACTTGGTTACGACAGCGTGTCGCAGATAAACAGCCGGTTGGTGTACGGAATCGTGTCCGGGTACGGGAATGCGGAGGCGTGGCGCGATCGACCAGGTCAGGACCTGCTGGCACAGGCGCGCTCTGGAATCATGTGGCTGAGCGGCAATGAGAGCGATCCGCCTACGCCGATGGCTCTGGCTATCGCCGATATGCTGGCCGGCCACAACCTGTGCGAGGGAATTTTGGCCTGTCTCGTGCGACGTGGCGTGACGGCCCACGGTGGACTCGTCGAAACCAGCCTGATCGAGGCCTTACTGGACTTCCAATTTGAAGTGCTGACGACGTACCTGAATGACGGACGACGGCCACCGCGCAGGAGTGCATTTCGCAACGCGCACGCCTACTTGGCGGCACCTTACGGGGTCTACGACACGGCGAACGGCTACCTGGCCCTGGCTATGACCCATCTTCCGACTCTCGGCAAATTGCTCGATTTACCTGCGCTCCAGGAAATCTCGAACTCGGCCGAGGGTTTCCAGCGTCGCGACGAGATCAAGAGAATTATTGCGCAGCGCCTCAAGGAGCACACCACCGAGCACTGGCTCGACATACTGAACGCCGCTGACATCTGGTGCGCCGAGGTCTTGGATTGGCCCAAGCTCTGCGCAAGCAACGCTTTCAAGGAACTCGCCATGGTGCAAACCCTGACCAATGGACGAGGAATCGAGATTCTGACCACTCGCCTTCCGATTCGGTTGGACGGAACTCTTCTGACCAGCACGGGGCTCGCTCCCGGCGTAGGAGAACACACCGCGACCATTCAGAGGGAGTTTGGGCTTTAGCTCAGCCGGTATACGCGGACGGCGTTGTCGTGAAACAGCTTCTTCTGGTTGATCTCACCTGCTTCGTGCGTGAGGGCCTGCAATGCTTCCGCCCACTGTCGATAGCTGGCGGAAAGCGTGCACACCGGCCAGTCGCTCCCAAAAAGGATGCGATCCCAGCCGAAGCTGGCGATCACGTGCTCGACAAAAGGTCTGAGATCTTCAGCAGTCCATCGCTCTGAATCTGCGTACGCCACCAGGCCGGAGATTTTGCAGGAGATATTTGGAAACTTGGCGATCTCCGTGATGTACGACCGCCAAGGATCGAGATCCTTCTCTTTCACTCGGGGCACGCCACAGTGGTCGAGGATGAAAACTACATCCGGGGATTTAGAGACTAGTTTGATTGCGATCGGAAGCTGCCGAGCGAGAACGCAGATGTCGAATGAGAGGCCGTACTCCGAGAGCGCAGCCACGTTCTTGAGGAAAGTCGCTCCCTGGCCCACCGCGTCCGGCTGGGTATGGAGCACGCGACGAATCCCCTTTACCTTGGGATACGCCGCGATCTTGTCCAGATAGGATTTGAAATCTTCGTTCTCGGGCCGCCCGCAGGCCACGATGCCTTCGAGAGGATTGTCGGTTTGTTCAGCAAGCGCAAGCAGATGGCGGGTCTCGTCGAACATGTACTGCTCATCGACGTCGGCTTCCAGGTGCACCGACTTCACCACGTTCAATCCTTCGGTGGCTGCGAGATAGTCCGCCATCCGGAAAGAGCGGTTCAACGGCGGAAGAGAGTCGAGCCAGGAGTAGCTAAAGAGGTCTTTATCCCAGAGGTGCTGGTGTGTATCCACGATTTGCATAAGGCGGTTAGGCCGGAGCCGAACTCTAGTGTCGAAGTCGAGGTCTGTCAAATCAATCGCAATGAAACACTTCTTCCATATTGGCCCACCACTCGTCTTGGGCGCGAGTCTCCAGGGGCTTCTGCATTGGCATCATGATCGCCCACCATTCCTGGGTCTTCGCGTCGGCGGCCATTTTCGCCATGTCGGCCGGATAGTCCGTCCCGTGATATTCGAAGTAGCCGAAGAGCAGGTCGTCTTTCAGATAGATGGAATAGTTTTGTATTTTGCATTTCCGGATCATGGCGAGGACCTCGGGCCATACGGCCGCGTGATATTTCTTGTACGCTTCAAGAGATTCGGGCCTGACTTTGATGACGGAACCGTAACGCTTCATATCGTCGTCCTTTCATGATCCGTTCGTGGCTCTTGATGACCATGCTCCAGATTCACAACGAGAATGAACGCCTTGCACTCGCTGAAGGCGCCCTACTATATTCGATGGCTTTGAAATGTGGCTATAGTTTTCGCAAACCGAGGCGAACTGCCTCGTGTCAGGTGACATGACACAATTTCGGATTACTTCGCTGGAAACGCGGGACGTGCGCTTTCCGCTCGAACAAGGGGCGGGCAGCGACGCGGTGCACTCGGGTGCCGAGTACGCATTTGCCACCACTCTGCTCGGCTCTCAAGAAAAGGTCTTCGGCAGCGGCATCGTGCTTACACTTGGACTGGGCAATCAGTTGGTCTGTCAAACGATTGAATGGCTGGGCAAGGAACTGGTTGGTAGGGAAATCGAAGAATTGATGTCGAATTTCGGAGCGATTGCACAGAACCTTGCGCAACACCCTCAGCTTCGCTGGCTGGGTCCCCATAAGGGCGTCGTTCACCTGGCGCTCGCCTCGCTCACCAACGCGTGTTTCGATTTGTGGGCGAAGAGTCGGGACCTGCCTTTGTGGCGGCTTCTCCTGGATCTCGACGCAAAAAAGATTGTCGACCTGCTCGATTTGAGCTACCTCGAAGACGTGCTCACGCGGGAGGAAGCTGAAACGATGTTGCGTAACCAGGCGAGCTCGCGCCGAGAACGGGAGAGCATCTTGCGCAGCGGCTACCCCGGTTATGACACATCCGTAGGCTGGTTCCAGTATGAAGACCAGCAAGTGAAGGACCTGACGCAACAGGCGATGGCAAAGGGCTTTCACGCTTTCAAGCTGAAAGTCGGATCCCGAGACGGGGAGCGTGACGTGCGGCGTGCCTTCATGTTGCGCGACCTGGCCGGAGCAGATGCGCTGATCATGCTTGACGCGAACCAGCAGTGGACCCTTCCACAGGCACTCGAAATGTGCGAAAAGCTTCGGAAGATGGCTCCGTTCTTTGTAGAGGAACCGACTCACCCTGACGATATTCGCGCGCACAGCACACTTTCCCATGCGGTTCGGCCGATACCGTTGGCCCTGGGCGAGCACGTTCCGAACCGCGTCATGTTCAAGAATTTCATGCAGGCGGCGGCCATGCAGATTGTGCAAGTCGACTGCACGCGGGTGGCCGGCATCTCTGAGTTCATTACAGTCAGTTTACTGGCGCGAAAGTTCGGTCTGCGAGTCATTCCACACGTGGGCGATATGGGACAAATTCACCAACACATGGTCCTGTTTAATCACATTGCGCTAGGCCATGAAGCGGTATTTCTCGAATGCATCCCGCATCTGCAGCCACATTTCGTAAATCCTGCTCAAATAGAGAATGGCAGGTACGTAACCTCGCAGGTGCCCGGGTCCTCTTCGGACTTGAAGGGCGTGCTTCCAGCCACATAACTCTGTTCATGCATTGATTTCTTCCGGACGGACGGCTCGCTTTTCTGCCATGGAGCGGTATTCGGCGAATACCACTTGCAAGGTGCGAAGGTTGTCCCGTCCGCTGGTCTCGGGCTCCGATCCGCTCTCGATGGACCGCATGAGTGACGCCATTGGACCGACGAAGGCATCCGGAATCCACATGCTGTCGAGGCGAGCCGAGAACCAGTAGCCAGGATTACGCTTCGACATGAACTCCAGGGTGTCGGGCCGGCCAGTCGGATAGTTGTACATCAGACCGATAGTTCCCTTGATCACGCCTTCAGTGCCTTCAAAGCGAAAGATGGCATAGGGATCGTCGTGCCATGTGGTGTGGCAAACGTCGATCAGTACCTGCAGCCCGGATTTGTACTCCCACGTGGTAAGGGTCTTGGTTTCAGCTTGTGTGGTTTCGCCCGGCGCGCGGCTTCCGCTGGTGAAAACGTAAGCCGGATCACCCAGCAGATAGCGAAGGGAATCGATGTAGTGAATGCTGTGAAACATGATCTCGACATGCTTGCCCTGATAGATCCAGGGCCAGAGACTCCAGTCAGTCTTGCAGTGAACCTGAATCGCGCCGTAGGTGGCGGCGCCCAGCCAGCCGTCATCGATCAAAAGTCGCGCACAACGGATGCCGGCATCCCAGCGCATCTGTTGGTTGACCGCAATTTTTACCTTGGCGCGTTCCGCGAGTTCAACGCTGCGCACTGCCTTGGAGTACTCGTCGGCAAAAGGTTTCTGGCACAGCAGATGTTTGCCAGAAGCGGCGGCCTGTTCGACGATGCCGACCTGTTCAGCGGGATAGACGGCTATATCGACGATTTCGACCTCGGGTTGACTCAGTAACTCGCTGACATTGGCACACACTGTTCCGATTCCGTGTTCTTTGGCGGTGCGCTCCGCCTTTTCGCGATCTCGGTCGGTGATGCACACCACCTTAAATCCAGCCTTCTTGTAGGCAGGTAGATGCGCATAGTTAACAATTCCTCCGGCGCCGATAATGCCGATTCCGTGGTCCAATCGCTGCGGTAGCTTCGGTTTGTAATCGAGGTGCGGAAAGATGTCAGTCATGTTGAGGTCCCAACGACTTGTGCAACGGCAAACTCTAGCAGCAACGGTAAAGGGTGAAAACAATTTTGTATTTTCGCGCACCATGTCGATGACGAAAAAGTTTTACCTTGTGAAACTCTGCGGTTAGCCAGCACAACAACTTCCATCGCGGGCTTGCGCTCGTGCGTCTGTTCAATTACGATCCGGCTTTTTCGTGGCCAACTACTTTGAGCGTGGATCAGGCACGCGAGGACGGGCAGAAGGAAATGAAGCTGATCCGCTTTGGTGAGCAAGGTAGAGAGAGTCCTGGCGTCATACTGGAGGACTCCACGTCTCGGGATGTCTCCGGCTTCACACGCGACTATGACGAAGCTTTTTTCGCTGACGACGGCGTATCGCGGCTGAAGCTCTGGTTGCAGGACAATGCGGCGTCGGCGCCACGGATTGCCGAATCCGTGCGCTTGGGGCCGCCGATTGCTCGACCGAGCAAGATCGTCTGCATCGGGTTGAATTTCCACGATCACGCGAAAGAAAGCAAAATGGAGATTCCGAAAGAGCCTGTCATATTTTTCAAAGCCACCAGCTCTCTCGTCGGCCCGAACGATGACCTTGTCATTCCGAAGAATGGATCCAAGGTGGATTGGGAAGTTGAGTTGGCGGTGGTGATCGGCAAGAGGGCAAGCTACATCGAGCGTGAAGACGCGCTCGAATATGTGGCTGGTTATGTTCTACACAACGATTATTCCGAACGGGCCTTTCAACTGGAGCGGGGCGGACAATGGGTCAAGGGAAAGAGCGCTGACACCTTTGCGCCGTTAGGGCCCTTCCTGGCGACGCGCGACGAGATCCTCGATCCCGGTGACCTGAACATGTGGCTGAAAGTAAATGGCGCATTTCGCCAACGGAGTTCCACCCGCGAGATGATCTTTGACGTACCGACCCTCGTCAGCTACGTCGCTCAATTCATGACGCTACTCCCAGGCGACGTCATCAGCACAGGAACACCAGCCGGAGTGGGATTAGGCATGCGGCCTCCACAATACCTGAAGGCGGGCGACATAGTGGAACTTGGGATTGACAGACTGGGCGAATCACGGCAAATGGTGTCGGCGTGGCAACCCCTGGCAGTCGATCTTGCACCCGCGACGAGATAAGGCTCGGGACAAGGATCGTCAGTTCTGCTTTAAGATAACCATGTGATCCAGCTTGCTGAGGCCAAACGGTCGCGCGTTCTCGCGTTTCTTGCGACGCTTTTCTTGTTGACGATTTGGCTGGCGGCTCAGGGGACGCAACCCACCAGGACTGACCCATCGAGAGTCAAGCCAGCTCAAATTCATTTCGAAGATATTGCCAAGCAGGTGGGATTGGCCGCGCTCAACGTATATGGCGGGGATCAGCACAAAGAATTCATCATCGAAACCACGGGTAACGGTGCCATTATTTTCGATTACGACAATGACGGGTGGCCCGATATTTACCTTCCAAATGGTTCGACGGTGGAGGGATTCTCCAAAGGCAAAGCGCCCACCGGTCACCTTTATCACAACAACCATGACGGAACGTTCAGCGACGTCACCTCGCATGCCGGACTGGCGCGCTCAGGCTGGGGGCAAGGCGGCT
>Ga0307478_10001705_pt1 | contig 18438 bp, 18 predicted proteins | sample atmos_gasesECM4C_2_FD_203713 | JGI IMG/M metagenome (GOLD analysis project Ga0307478, IMG submission 203713) | Hardwood forest soil microbial communities from Morgan-Monroe State Forest, Indiana, United States - atmos_gasesECM4C_05 | ecosystem: Environmental > Terrestrial > Soil > Temperate... | reverse complement strand
AATCACGATTGTCGGCAGCAAGCGCATGATGACATGGGATGATCTTGCTCTCTCGAACCCTGTTGCGATTTATGAAAAATCCGTCCAGACAGATGCTGATGTTGCCGGCTACGGAGAATTCCTGCGTCTTTCAATGCTTGATGGCGATGTGCATCTCCCCAAGGTGCAGGCGGACGAGCCTCTGAAGATTCAAGCGATCGCTTTCCGAGACGCCGTGCGAGAAGGAAAATCGAACCTTTCGACAGGTGAATTCGGATTAGGCGTTGTCCGTGTTCTCAATGCTGTGGGGCGCGCTTTGAAACAGAACGGGGTGTCTGTGCGAGTATCGGAATGAAGTTAAGCATCTTGGTGATGTCTGCGGGCAGCATTCCTGGCGCGTCGGTCATACTTGCTCTTCGCGAGCAGAAGGAAATGTCGCTGAGAATCGTTGCAGCCGATATGGAAAAACGTTCAGCAGGCTTCTTGCTGTCGAATTCACATTACGTTGTTCCGCCAGCAAACAGCGCGGAATTCATTCAAGTTGTTCGCGAAATTTGCCGTAAGGAAGACGTAGCGGTCGTGTTTCCAATTATCGATGAAGAACTGCAGATCTTTGCCGATCACGCAGAAGTATTTCTGGGAGATGGGGTTCGCGTCATCACGAATTCTCCAGAAACAGTTCGAATGGCAAAGGATAAGTATCTTACCGCCCGTCACTGCATCGCTTGTGGAGTCCGAACTCCGCGGCTCTTTTCGGAGGATGAGCTCGATACTGAAGGAGCCTTATGTTTTCCCCTCGTAGTGAAACCGCGCGATGGCCGTGGTTCCGTTGGTGTACAAATAGTCCATAGCCGTGAAGAGTTGGACTTTTATCGCCCTCGGTTGCCAAACCCAATTGTCCAGGAGTTTATCAAAGGTACTGAATACACCATCGACGTCCTCACCGACTTTACCGGCAATTTGATCAGTCTTGTTCCGAAAGAAAGAATTGCCGTGAAGAGCGGGATGCAAACGAAGGGACGCACTGTGAAAGACCAGCGGCTGCTCGATTATGGCGCGGAAATTACCCGCATATTTCGATTATGGCCGCGCGGGAATGTGCAATGCATTGAAGATCAGGATCGGAATATCTGGTTGATAGAAGCTAATCCGAAATTTCCGGCTAGCTTGTCATTCACGGTAGCAGCCGGAGTCAATGCACCTTTGTTACTGCTGAAAATGCATCTCGGGAAACAAGTGGATCCGATGCTGGGTCAGTTTAGAGAGAACCTCACAATGATTCGCATTTGGCGTGAGCTGTACAGCTAATTCATGACGCTCTTTCTGGATTTGGATGGTCCTGTTCTTGACACTGCGGCGCGGCATTTTTGCGTCTTTCGCACGATCATTGAGAGATTTGATTGCTCTACCAGCCTGCAGCCAGGCGAATATTGGGCGTTAAAACGAACCGGCAAATCGTCGGCAGATCTTCTGGAAAAACACGTTGTTCCGAAGCTCGACGTGAATTCCTTTATGAATAATTGGCTTAGGGAAATAGAATCTCCTGAATCGCTGAAGCTTGATAGCCTTCAGCCCAATGCTTATGAAACGATAGGCTGGCTGGCAAAGCGCTTCTGGCTTGTGATGATTACGCTGCGCCAAAGCCGTCTCAGACTGGAGGAGCAGCTGCAAAACTTGGCTCTTAACCAATTCTTCAGATCGATACTGTGCGCCGATCCCAGGATAGACTCGGGCTGGAGAAGCAAGAGTCAGCTAATATCCCAACACGCCTTCGAGAAGGATGCAGTGATCGTCGGCGATACGGAGATTGATGTTCGCGCGGGCAAGGCGCTCGACATCGCGACCGTTGCGGTGAGTTGCGGAATTCGCACTGCTGAATCGTTGAAGAAGGAGGAGCCGGATGCCCTGATCGAAAACCTGGTAGCGATCAAAGATTTGAACATTAATGCACTCCGCGAGAAACCTCGAAGGCCGACGAGATGAAAAATGCAGAGCTAAAATTCGTAGATTTGCTCCGCCAATATCGCAAGTTGAAGCCGGAAATTGACGCGGCTGTGTTGCGGGCGCTCGGTCGCGGCGATTACATTCTTGGCGAAGACACATGTGAATTCGAAAAGGAGTTCGCGCATTTTGTCGGCGCGAACCGCTGCGTTGGCGTCTCGGATGGAACAGATGCGCTGCATCTTGCCTTACTTGCGCTTGGCGTCGGCCCTGATGACGAAGTTATTGTCCCCGCGAATACTTTCATCGCCACAATTCTCGCGATCTCGTGCGCAGGCGCGCGACCTGTTTTGGTCGATTGCGAACCGGAATATTTTACGATTGATGTGGAGTCGGTAGAGCGCGCGCTTACGACGCGGACGAAGGCTCTAATTCCCGTTCATCTTTACGGCCATCCCGCCAATATGGATCCACTCCTTGAAATCGCCCGCGATCGAAAGCTATTTGTGATTGAAGATGCGGCCCAAGCTCACGGCGCCACATATAAGGGACGCGGATGCGGTACGATGGGAGACATCGGTTGTTTCAGTTTTTATCCGGGCAAGAATATCGGCGCCTACGGCGATGCGGGCGCGATCGTTACGAAAGATCCGCACATAGCGGAGCGTATCTCTCTGTTGCGGAACTGGGGCGCAAAAGAAAAGTATGTTCACACTGTCAAAGGCTTTAATGCGCGCCTGGACACGGTGCAGGCCGCGATTCTGCGCGTGAAATTGAAACATCTCGATGCCTGGAACGAGCAACGCCGTAAGGCGGCAAAGCGATATGATGAATTGCTTGTCGGCAGCAGCCTCAAACTTCCGGTAGTTGCTTCCTGGGCGAACCCCGTCTGGCATCTTTACGTAGTGCAAAGCTCGGATCGTTCGCGGCTACAGGGAGCTTTCGACGCTGCGAATATCTCTTACGGAATCCACTATCCCGTTCCAGTTCATCTCCAGGAAGCGTATCGCGACCTCGGTTATAAGCGCGGAAATTTTCCCGTTACGGAGTCTTTATCAGACGAGATTCTTTCTCTGCCGATCTTTCCCGAAATCACCGAGGAAGAACAGCGTAGAGTTGCCAGCGTCTGTCGGGCTGGCTAAGCAACATAGAATATGCGGGACACTACTTTGTTTTCGTGGAAGTGAATATGCGACGACCAATTACCTATATTGTCCCGGTCTATAACTATGGTCACTTCCTGCCCGAGGCAGTTGCGTCTATCTGTAGTGGAAATCTTCAGTCCGCCGATGAGATTTTGATTGTGAACGATGCTTCGACCGACAACACCGCGGATGTTATGAGAGTGCTCGCGCAGGAAAACGCACAGATCAGACTACTGGCGCATCGTCACAACAAGGGCTGCTCGACCGCAGGATATAACACCGCGATCGAAGCTGCGAAGAACGGCCTTTTCTATGGGCTGGCCGCGGACAATCTTCTCGCGGCGAATAGCATCGATCAACTCGTCCAGTTCATGATCCAAAGAAAGGCAGACGTCGCTGCATTCCAAGAAGTTCGATTTTTCACGACGGACACAAATAAGCCCACGCACTCATGGTTTTTCAATTCGGAATGCACGCTTGCAGATGCGCTCAGCGGACATGAATGGCCCGGATCGAGCGGTCATTACTTGTTCACCCGCGAAAGCTGGCTGAAAGCTGGACGCTGCGACGAATTTTTCGGAGGACTAGATTCATGGGCCTTCGGGATCCGACAACTTGCGACTGGCTCAAGAATGGTAACGCTGGAAGGCAGCCACTATCTGCACCGTTGGGGACACGAATCATTGTGGTGTCGAGAGGCAACAAAGGGAGAACTTTCGTTGAAGGCGATGCGAGTGTTACTGCCGATTCTCAATTTGCTTGAAGAAGAATCGGTCGAGTATTTGTTCAGTCCGATAGGACGCACAACATGGTTTGAAAACTTGAAAGGCTATCCGCTTCGAGTCCGAGACCAAGACCTTGGAAAAGTTGGAACCATAGTCCGACACCACGTCGAGAAAGATCCGCTTTTCAAGAGACTGCGTAGGTACCTTGCCGGGAAGCTCGCTCCAGTGCACTGAGTCAGAATTGTTTCGACTGATGCGATCAAAACTTCTCTACAATCCTCGGCTTCTTTGCGAACGTCTTGCGGAAATCTCCCTTCAACGTCGACGCCAACGCCGCTTGCGCGGAACGCTCGCAGAAAAGCTGAAGCCCGGGCACATTGATTCGCTTGAGTTGCTGGAATTACTTAAATCAAAACGTCCGCGCATCATATACGATATCGGTGCGTATATCGGGACTTGGACAGTTTTGGCAAAGGCAATCTTTCCAGATTCCGAAGTGCATGCATTCGAGCCGCTCGATCAAATTCGTGACGATTTCTTTCGGACGACCCAGGGATTGAGTAACATTCATTATCATCAGATCGGCATCGGCGCTGCCACCGGGGAAATGACAATGAAGGTCGCGAGTTTTCTTGATTCCTCCAGTTTTTTGGCCATGACCCAAGCGCAAATCAGAGAATTCAAGGTCCATCCTGCGGGGACGACGACTGTTAGGGTGGAACGGCTCGATGAATATGTGACGAAGAAGTCGCTACCGCAACCGGATCTGTTGAAACTGGATGTTCAAGGATACGAATTGGAAACGCTGCGCGGCGCCGAGGAGTCTTTGGCGAGTGCCAGCGCGGTGATTTCGGAGGTTAGTTTCATTGAATTGTACAAGGGTCAGTGCCTTTTTGGCGACCTAGTGGCTTTTCTAGCTTCACGAGGATTTCACGTCAGGGCGCTGGGAGCCAAAAGCAGACTCGGAGTCCGGCTTGTGCAAACAGACGTCTTGTTTGAGAAGTCGATGCGTAGCTTCACGACCACTCGGGAGAACTGTGAATGAGAGTGTTCTGTGCAGTCCGCCATTCTTGCGATCCGGGTTTTTATTATGGCGGACTGTGGAGCGGAAACTTTTATCCGGCCCTCCAACAACTTGGTCATGAGATCGTCGATTCAGATGTCGATCTTTTACCACTCAGTCGATTCATGCATGTCCCGGGCGATTTTACCCGCGAGGAACTCGCCGCACGCGCCGACCTCACGCAGCGAATTCTCGATGAGGTGCGTGCCGCACATCAAAAACAACCCATCGATTTGTTCCTCAGCTATTTCTACAACGCACACTTCGATCCCGCCGGATTTGATGAACTTCGCCGACTCGGAATTCCAACGGTAAACTTTTATTGCAACAGCATCTATCAGTTTTCGCTTGTTGCAGAGATTGCCGCTAAAGTCGATTACTCGTGGCATCCGGAACGCGACGCAACTTCGTGCTATCGCGGAGTCGGAGGAAACCCCGTCCGCGTGCAGTTCGGGGCGGACCCGAATCTTTATCGTCCAATCGATGTCGAAAAGCGGAAACGCGCAGCCTGTTTCATCGGACAGCGCTACGCCGATCGTGACCGCTGGCTCGCAGCGCTCCACAATGCCGATGTGCCATTCGATGTCTATGGCAATGGATGGACCCCCGCGGTTGAGGTGGGCGAAAATATTGCAGCGTTCGAAGAGGTATATTTGGGTCGCAAACATCATCGCCCAGGAAGTTTGGCGAGCTACATTAATGTTGTTCGAGAGAATATTTTGCATTGGGGAGTGATCGGCGGCCTTTCTCGAACTGCACGGCAATGGCATCACCGTCGGGAAACACAAGAATTGGCGCCGCTGATTGTTGCTTACTCAAAAGGTAGAGCTCAGAACATTGCGACAACACTCGCGGCTTATGACGTTTGTTTGAACTTCAGCAATGTCTGGGCGGATGGTTGGCCTGGTTCGGCATTGATCCCGCACGTGCGGCTGCGCGATTTTGAAGCGCCAATGTGCCGCACCTGCTATCTCACCGGTCACACCGACGAAATCGAAGAGTTTTATGAAGTCGGCAGAGAAATCGATACGTACCGCACGTCGGACGAACTTGTCGAAAAAACAAAATTTTATCTGAACAACCAGAATGCCGCGGAACGTTTGCGCGCTGTCGGTTATGAACGCGCGCGACGAGATCACATCTGGGTGCGAAGGTTTGAAGAACTTTTCTTAAAGATTGGATTACATTCTTCAGAGCATACAACCGTTTCTGTTGCGACGTAGCGCGATGTGATGAATTTTCGCGGAAGCGCCAGAGAGCTTGCGATTCGTTTGTTTCGATCGCGTGGCGGTCAGCGTTTTTTGGACCGCATCGCGTCACATGTCGATCTTTGGCGGGGTTATGGCGCCGGCGCCTACATTGAAACGAGCGGGGAACGCGTGCTGTTCGAGCTCACTCGTGGCCGGCACGTAGCGGCGACCAATGTTGTGATCTTCGACGTCGGCGCGAATGTCGGCGAATTCAGTGTCGCGGCCTTCAATGCTCTGGGCGAAAATATTATGATCCACGCCTTTGAACCAGCGCGCCAAACGTTTGAAGAACTTTCAACGCGGGTTGCTGGCAATGATCACATTGTTCTGAATAAGACCGCGCTCGGACGCGAAGAGAACCAGCGGGCACTCTATGGCGTCGAACGCGATACCGGAATGGCATCACTGTTCCAGCGGCACCTCGGCGATACCGAAACACCAGCATTTCAGGAGAACGTGAAGGTGATTTCGCTAAACGATTATTGCTGCGGCAAAGGAATCGGACACATCGATCTCTTGAAAATAGATGTTGAAGGTTTCGAGCTCGAGGTTCTCGCCGGCGCGGAACCGCTTTTCAACGAGGGAAAGGTCGACATGTGTTCATTTGAGTTTGGCGGATGCAATCTCGATTCGCGAACATTCCTGCGCGACTTCTTCGAATTTTTCACTCCTTATGGAATGGACATATTTCGTATAACTCCAGCGGCGACAATTGTTGGTTTGCCTCGCTATCATGAGCAGCTCGAGAAGTTTACGACCACAAATTACGTCGCCATTCGGCGGGACCCTGTAGCTGCCCTGGAAAGCGGTTGATGCAAACGATCGTCCCGATCTGTGCGATCATTGCGACTCGCAATCGCGCTGAGAGCCTTTCACAAACACTCCATTCGCTGCTCAGACAGGATTTGTTGCCGGCAGAGATTATTTTAGTGGATGCTTCGACCCATGATGCGACCAAGCATTTAGTATACGATTTTCGGAAACGCCTGGCCGGTTCAACGTTAGTCCAGTGGATTGAGGCGGAGGTTCCGGGCGCCGCATCCCAACGCAATCAAGGCGTCGCCTGCGCAACCCAACCCTTAATCTGGTTCTTCGATGACGATGTTATCTTCGAGCCGCAATGCGCGGAGCGTCTTTGGCACGCGATCGAGTCAGATCGACAATTAGGCGGCGTCAACGCAATGATTGTGAATCAGCGATACCAACCGCCGGGATTTGTGAGCCGTGCGATGTTTACGCTCATGCACGGCCGCCGCGAAAAAAGTTTTGCCGGCAAAGTGATCGGTCCGGCTATCAATCTATTACCGGAGGATCGAGAAGATTTGCCAGGGGTTGTGCCGGTTGAGTGGTTGAACACTACTTGCACAATTTATCGGCGCGAGGCGTTGCCTTCTCCGCCATTCGATCCATTCTTCACCGGTTATTCGTTGATGGAGGATGTGGCGTTGTCTTCGCGGGTTGGAAAAAAATGGAAACTGGCTAACGTTCGCACGGCTTGGATTTTCCACGACAGCCAGCTGGGTGAACACAAGTCCAACGTCAAAGGTATGGCGCGAATGGAACTGATGAACCGCCACTACATCATGACGAGAATATTGGAACGGAGCACTTTCTCTGATTACGTAAAGTTGGCCGCGTTTCAGACATTCAACCTTATCGGCGGTTTGCGTGATTGGAGGAACTGGCCGCGGCTGCTCGCAGGTAAATTCTCGGGGTTACGGGAGATCCTGCGTGCCCACCAATTGTCGCCAAAGAACCCTTAGTGATGCATGTGGTTATCGGGATCATCACGCGAAATCGCGCCAACGTTGTCACCAAAGCCATCGAGTCTGCCCTGGCTCAGGATTTTCCCAATACGAGGGTAGTGGTCTTCGATGATGCTTCGACCGACGAAACGGCGGAGCTGTCAAAACGCTATCCATCTGTGGCCTGGCGTCGCTCCTCTCACGTTCAAGGATACCTTGCTCTTCGAAACCTTCTCATGAAAGAAAGCGCCGCCGATTTTTTCTGCAGTTTGGACGACGACGCGTGGTTCCTCAGCGATGATGTGCTCTCTGCCGGAGTTTCCTATCTTGCCCAACACGATTCCGTTGCGGCTTTGGCGTATGACATTGTCAGCCCCGACAAACCGGACGTTCGCCCACGCTTGTCCCCATTCCCAATAAATATCTTTATAGGGTGCGGGCATCTCCTGAGGCTCCGACCCGTGCGGAAGGCCGGATACTACATTGCCGGTCCTGGGTGGTATGGCGGCGAAGAAAAGGACCTGTGCATCCGTTTGCTGGACTCTGGACACCAAGTTATGAAGCTGCCCGGTGTCCACGTATGGCACGATAAGACGACCATCGCGCGCGATCAAAGGGTGCAATACTCTTCCGGCGTGGCAAATGACCTGGCGCTTACCTTGCGCCGCACGCCGATCGGCGTGCTGCCAATTGCACTCGCCGGAAAAGTTTTTCAACATCTCGGCTTTGCCCTCCGAAATCGATTGCTTCCATCGTGCTTTAACGGATTCCGTCTTTTTTTTGGCCATCTCGGTGAACTTTGGCACTCGCGGCGGCCGGTGAAACTTGCGACCTTGCGCACGTACAGGCGCCTTTCGCGCGCCAATTCTTAGATCGAAATGAACATTGAACCGTTGCTGATTCGTGCACCGCGAGGCCTGGCGAGCCGCATTCGCTTATTTGTTTATCGATTGCTCGGAATGCGACAAGGCTCCCGTAACCGAATGGAGGGCGGGGGGCGCTGCCGTCGAGTGAAAAAAATCGAGCTCGGATCCCATAATGCTTTCACGCAAGGGTGCTGGCTTTGGCCTAACGACAATGACGCTGCCGGCGTTCGCATTCGCATCGGCAGCGGCAATTATTTCAACCGGAACCTAATGATCGACGCGTGTAACCGCATCGAGATCGGAAACGAAAATATGTTCGGACCCGACGTTTACATCACGGATGGCGACCACTCCTTTGGTGAGGGGATTTCGCCGAAGGGGGCCGCAATGAGGGCCGGGACCGTAAGAATTGGAAATCAATGCTGGATCGGCGCCAAGGCCGTGATTTTGAAAGACGTCGAGCTTGGAGACGGTTGTGTGGTCGGCGCGGGGGCGGTTGTGACCAAGAGTTTTCCGGCTGGAAGTGTTATTGCGGGAGTTCCAGCGAAACTGTTGAAACGAGCCGCGGAGACCGCCTGAACGCTTGATGCTCGCTATTCTTACCACTCACCCCATCCAGTATCAGGTCCCGTTATGGCAAGCGCTCGCGCGCGACGGACGGGTGCCATTCGAGGTTTGGTATATGACATCCCACTCCACGACGGTTAGCCATGATCGGGAGTTCGGCCAATCGATTGCCTGGGACCTGGATATGTTAGCAGGTTATCCGCACAAATTTCTCGACACAGCCCCGAGTGCGACTCCGAATTCTTTTTGGAAATGCCGGCTACGCGAATCGCTCGCGGACCGGATGCGCGAGGCAGGAGTGAAAGCACTCTGGATTCAGGGATGGCAGGTCGCCGCCTACTGGCAGGCGGTTTGGGCGGCCAGGAGGCTTGGCATTGAGGTCTGGTTGCGTGGCGAGAGCAACGATCTCGCGCCGACGCCGATTTGGAAGCGCGTCATTAAGAGAGTGGTTCTGGGGCAGTTCCTTCAGCGCGTGGATCGCTTCCTCTATATCGGCACAGCGAATCGGCGCTTATACGAAAAGTTTGGCGCCGGCGCCGATCGTCTTTATCCCGCGCGTTATGCGGTAGACAACGAGCGCTTTGCAAGGCAAGCGGAGGAGATCAGAGGTCGGAGGGCGGAGATCAGAAGTCAGTGGAAAATATCGGACGAAGCTTTTTGTGTTTTGTTTTGCGGAAAGTTTATTCCGAAGAAGCGTCCGATCGATCTCATCAAAGCCGCCCAATCATTGATCGCCAGTAATCAACTCTCCAACATTCATCTCCTCTTCGTCGGCAGTGGAGAGCTTAGCATGGACCTGCGCTCCCAATGCGACGTTGTGTTCGATGCAGAATCGTTTCCCCCTACCAATAACACGCAGCTAATAACCAATAACCAAAAACCCCGCGCAAGTTTCGCGGGTTTTTTGAATCAAACTGAAATTTCCCAAGCATACGTGGCAGCCGATTGTCTCGTGTTGCCGAGCGATTACCGGGAAACCTGGGGGTTGGTGGTAAATGAAGCCATGGCCAGCGGACTACGCTGTATTATTAGTAGCCAATGCGGCTGTGCTGAGGATTTGGGATTGAACAAGGCAAACGACATTTTTGAATGCGGCGATTACGAGGCACTCTCCAAGAGAATTCAGGCCTTGGCCGCGTGCGAACGATGGACCGGCGAACCAACCATGCCATCGCTCGTCGAAACGGTACGGACGACAGTTTCACTTTATGCAACCCGCCAGAGAGAGAGTTTGGAGGGGCAATGAAGTCTCTCGAGCAATTGTTTTTCCAACGGCCCCGCATTCTCAATCAGCTTCATCGCCTACGGCTGGCTCACGCGACATCGCAAACTACCACTGAGGAACGCGCCGCTTTGGAACGGTATGCCACTGGGGCCAGAAAAGCGTTGGAGATTGGTACCTATCAAGGTGTCTCGGCGGTCCGGATCGCCAGAGCTCTCGCGCCGGATGGAATACTTTTTTGTGTTGACCCGTGGCTCGGAAAAAATGGCCGAACGGACCCATGCTGGCAGATCTGCGAACGGAATCTACTGCGGGCGAATGTTCGGCACAAAGTACGGATTCTGCGAGCGTTCACCAGCGAGATTGAAAGCGAACTTCCTACCAATCTCGACTTTTCCTTCATCGATGGAGATCATTCCATGAAGGGAATCGAAACCGATTGGAGAATTGTCTCGCCGCGGATGCGCCAGCAAGGCGTGATCTGTCTTCATGATAGTGTTACCCCCGTTGCGGAGCCTTGGCGTCATCTCGATTCGGTTGATTATTATCAGGACGTGATCTCCAAAGATTGGAACTTTGAGACAATCCAAATCGTGCACAGTATGGCAGTGGTAAGGAGACGATAGCGGACAGAGATGAAAGATCGCGTCGCAATCGTCTGTGCCGCAGGGATTATTTCCGGAAAAGAAATAATGGCGCTGGAACTTGGAACCGGCCTGAGCAGTCTTGGCTGTTCGATTGAAATGGTGACAAGTTTCTGGGGCAATCGAGAATTCCGCGAACGCTGTGCTCGAGATGGATTTGCGGTGCATGTTATGCGACTCGGTTTTATTTCAGCCAGTCTCGACAAGTCGTCGATATATATGACAGGCCATCAACTCTTCCACTGGCCCGGCCTGCTTTTTTCTTACCGTCGCTTTGTTAAATGCCGGAAGCCACGCCGGATCGTTCAGACAAACTGGCACCATTCGCTTCTTCTTTTCCCTTTGTTACGAGCCGACCGCGATTTGCTCTGGGTACATGAGGTGATCCCTGACAAGCCACAGTATCGAAGGGTATTCGGTTGGCTGGCCAAGCGGATCGGCCATTTCGTGGCCGTATCTCAAGCTGTCGCGACCTCACTCCAACGCATCGGAATCGCGCAAAACCAGATTTCAGTGATCTATAATGGCATCGCCGACCCGCTGGAATCAGGAGAACTCACAAGGTCCACAACCAATCGGCAGGTGATCGGCATTGTAGGGCAGATTGCACCCTGGAAGGGCCACGACGATTTGTTGGATGCTTTCTCGATGATTGGGCCTTCGTTGCCGCGCGCGGAATTGCATCTCTTCGGTCGGGGCGAGGCGAGCTATGAAGCCTTCTTGAAAGAAAGAGCGAGTTCGCTTGGAATTGCGGACCGTATCGTTTGGCATGGCTTTCTTTCCGCGTCGCGACAGATTTATGGGCAAATGGATATCTGCGTAGTGCCCAGTCGATCGGAAGATGCACTTCCGACCGCAGCAATTGAAGCCGCATTCTTCCGAATTCCGGTAGTGGCCACCAGGCAAGGTGGACTCCCGGAAATCATCGAGGACGGCTGTACGGGACTGTTAGTTGACGCGGGACAACCGGCTCAACTGGCATTCAGCCTCACCGCTCTTTTGGAGAACGAATCCCGGTGCACCGAAATGGGCCGGCAGGCAAGGCGCAGGGCCACTGAGCGGTTTTGTCGAGGACGGTTTGTTCGTGAATTCGCTGCACTTCTGGACAAGAACTAGCGCTGAATCATAAGGCCCTTATCCGATGAATCACAGGCCAACTGACATCCGAATCCCCGAATTGCAGCTGGCACCGACGAAGCCCGCGGTCGTCAGAAAGACTAGCCAAACATTTCATGCTTTTCCCCGTTGGCTTTGGGTAACTACGCTTGTGCTGGTCGCCTGGGGTGCGACCACCTCGAACCCGATATTAACTCCCGTTGCAGTGATGGTGCCCATCGTCTGCGGCATTCTGCTGTGGCGCCCCGGAGAACCTCCAGTGCTGGTTTTCGCGTGTGCGATGCAATGGCTGCAGGCAGCTTCTGTAATCTTTTACACCGATCTTTATGGACTTTCGCTGGATCACGCGGGTGGACCCGAGTTTCAGCGCGCGACCTGGTTGAGTCTTGGCGCTATTGTTGCCTTGGCGGCCGGCATGCGTCTGGCCCTCGTTCGCTCCGGGCCCAGCCAGTACGCTTTGCTCAGGAATGAAGCCCTGCGGACGAGCCTCGGAGCCGCTCTCGCTGGATACTTGAGCTGCTTTGGCATTGCCGTCCTCGCGCAACGGTTAGCGTGGGATATTCCGGCGCTAACGCAAGTTATTTATGCGTTGATTACGCTGAAATGGTGTGCCCTCTTTATCCTGGCCTATTGCATCATCGAACAGCGAAAGGGCTACCTGTTCCTTGGTCTTATTGCAGTAGTTGAGATCGCGGTGGGTCTTCTTGGATTCTTCGCGGGATTCAAGAGTGTTTTCTTCGTTCTGTTCGTGGTGGCCCTAACTTCTCCACTAGCGCTCCAAGGGCGACGGCTGGCTCTTACTCTTCTTCTAGCAGCTGCACTCTTTTTTCTAGGTACTGTTTGGTCGGCCATTAAAAGTGATTACAGAGAGTTCTTAAATCAAGGGACGGACCAACAAGTCGTTACGGTTTCCGTCAATGAGAGCGCAGGGAAACTTGGCGACCTTGTTTCTGACCTGAGCTGGGATAATTTCTTGGATGGGCTGGATGCAATGCTCTTGCGGGTGGGATACGTGCGTTTCTTCGCTCTTACGCTGATCAACGTCCCGGAAGCCGTTCCGTATGAAAATGGTGCCCTTTGGGCGGGGGCCGTCAAACATGTGTTAACGCCGCGACTTTTCTTCCCGGATAAGGGCACGATAAGCGATTCAGAGCGCACAACACTCTATACCGGCGTGCTTGTCGCGGGCGAGGAACAAGGTACGTCGATCGGAATCGGATACGTGGCTGAGAGTTACGTCGATTTCGGTCCCACTTGGATGTTTGCCCCAATTTTTCTTTTGGGCGTTTTTTTCGGACTCATTTACCGCCTGTTTGTTATCCGCGCCCGTTTTAAGCTAATTGGAACGGCCATCGCGAGTGCGATCCTGATTTTCGGAGCTTACACAATTGAGACATCGAACATCAAATTAATTGGAGGTAATGTTACTTCGCTTATAGTCCTTGGTGGCTTGTATCTGGTTTTTGGTCGGATAGTTCACGGATGGCTCACGTCCGATGCAGAATAGATGAAGATCGTTTTCACGATCGCCGCGTTGCATCCGAGCCTGGGTGGACCGGCCAGGACCGTGCCAGCGTTATGTCGGGCGATCGCCGCGGTAGGAGCCGACGTGGAGTTAATTACCATTTCAGAAGGTGATGCGCCGGATCCGGAAGAACGTCCGGACCAACAGTTCAAGTTAACAAGGATCGCCACGCGAGCCGGACGATATTCGCCGCGAACGTGGCATCGGCAGTTCAAAGAGGCCCTGGCGAAGGCGGCTCGCGCACACGACGTGATTGTATATGATGTAGGGCTTTGGTTACCTCAAAACCATTTCGTTGCAAAAGTCGCGCGGGCGCGAAAGTTACCACTTATTATCAGCCCGCGAGGAATGTTGAGCCGACGGGCGCTGGAAGTGTCGCGCTGGAAAAAGCGTTTGGCTTGGTTCGCGTATCAGAGGGCAGACTTAAGGCGCGCGGCTGTGCTTCACGTTACCTCAGAGGCTGAAGCCCAGGATTGTCGCCGGCGTGGCCTGACCCAGCCGATTGCTGTTGTCCCAAACGGTATTGATGTGCCGTCCGACTTTCAGCGCCGCGCAGGTCCCAATGGCCGGATGCGGTCCGCGCTTTTCTTATCACGCCTGCATCCGATCAAAGGCTTGAAGGATCTTGTGGAAGCATGGGCGCGGGTGCGGCCTGTCGGGTGGCGCATGGTAGTCGCTGGACCCGATGAAGACGGCCATCAAAGAGAGATCGAGACCCTGGTTAAGACGCTGGGCCTGGACGAGCAATTCCAGTTCATCGGCCCGGTCGGAGGCAAGGAGAAGTGGGACCTTTACGCCGCTGCCGATCTGTTTGTGCTGCCGAGTTACTCGGAGAGTTTTGGTCAAGTCGTCGGCGAAGCGCTAGCGGCCGGGGTGCCGGTCATCACGACGCGGGCCACGCCCTGGCAGAAGATTGAATCGAGTCGATGCGGCTGGTGGATCGAGACTGGCGTCGAACGATTGGCAGGGGCGCTCCAGACTGCGACGCAGCTCTGTGTTTCTGATCTCGCCGATATGGGTCGGCGCGGGCGCGAGCTGGTGCTGAGCAACTATTCATGGCAGAGTTCGGCGGAGCGGCTGCTCTCCGTCATGCAATGGTTGATTGGCAAAGCGGACAAACCTTGCTGGCTCCTCTAGGACTCCATGGATCTTTCTGAGATAACGCCGCTCGTCCTGACTTACAACGAGCAGGAGAATATCGAGCGGACCCTGCAAGCGCTAAGTTGGGCGAAACGGGTGGTGGTTATCGATAGCTTGAGCACCGACGGGACCGTAGGGCTTGGTCGCGCAGCTCATCCAAGTGTCGACGTTGTTCAACGCGCATTCGATACTCATGGTGGGCAATGGAACTTCGGGTTGGAACAAGTCCGTACCCCGTGGGTCCTGGCGTTGGATGCGGATTATCAGTTGCCCGCGGCGTTCGAACGCGAACTTTCCCGGATTGAGCCCAGCGAAGACGTAACTGGTTATGAGACCGAGTTTGTCTATTGCATTTTTGGACAGGCATTGCGGGCAGCGCTTTACCCGCCCCACACCGTTTTGTTTCGGAAAGACCAAGGCCGTTATATCGACGAAGGCCACACCCAGGTTCTTCGGCTTTCCGGAAACGTGCGGCGGTTGAACAGCCGAATCCTGCACGACGATCGCAAACCCCTAAGCCGATGGATCGCGGCGCAGGATAGGTATTCAATCCTTGAATCTCGGCATTTGCTGGCGGCTCGCCGCGAGGAGTTGAACACGACCGATCGACTCCGGAGAAGGATCTTTTTCGCACCGGTGGCAGTTTTCTTTTATCTCCTCTTCGCTAAGGGTCTTATTCTTGGCGGCTGGCGTGGCTGGTATTACGTGGCGCAGCGTACTATTGCGGAAATGCTCCTCTCGCTTCGGTTGCTGACCGAGCGCGAAGGATTGGAAAGCGGAGAAAAAGGCTCCCAAGCCAAGTCGTAGATTTATCCCTGACTGGCCGAGTCAGGTGAGGTAACGTTTCTGAATGCAACCCGCACGCAGAGAAGGCGCGCGGCCTGCTTAATACGGTTTGCCCATGACGCCAGCGCAAGATTCGAAAATGCCATCCCTCGTGGCCGAGCCTTCTTCGCCAGCAAAATTGGATGAGGGCACGGCTCCTGGCGAACGGAGGGGCGGAGAACGGCGCGGTCTCAGGTCGGCAGTGGCCGTCCACGATTGGATTGTCGGCTTTCTTTTCCTGGCCATTGACGTCGGAAGCTGGGTCCTGATTTATGGGCTGATCAGCTATCTGCGCCGTGATGAATTTTTTGTCGGGCCATTTGAGTTTGTCCTCGTGGATGTCATTCAGGTGGCCGTGATTTGCCAGGCGCTTTTCATGATCGGTGGGTACGATCGCAACAATGATAAGAGAGCACTGACTTACACGGCTGAGCATATTCTGGCGATTATCGGCGCGGCCACGGTCAGCGCCTTGATCGTTTACTCGGCGGCGGCCTACGACAGCTCGATCAAGCCGAGCCGCGGTGTTTTGCTCCTGAGCTTTCTCGTGTTTCTGCCATGGTCGATATTGTTCCGCCGCGTCATCCAAAGATTTCTGGCGGAATCCACCGCGGGGCGTGCTTTCCTCGTCATCGGGAGTGGCGAACTGGCGACTCGGTTCTATGAAGCCTATCGGCAATCGCCGAGTCGACAACGGCTGGAATTTGTGGATATCGAACGGGAGCGAGTGGGGGAACGTGTAGCCGGGAGCGGTTCGCCCATCATCGAAGGCGATCTCGCAACGAAGCTGACCAATTTAGGCGACCGCTACAGCGGAGTGGTCCTGGCGGAACGAGTTGACCGGATTCGTCCCGAATTGCTTGAGCATCTGGTGCGAACTCAATTCCAGCGAACCCGGGTGTATACTTTGGAATCGTTCTATGAAGCGCACTGGCGCCATGTGCCTCTGCACGCGCTCGATCCGTTCTGGCCGTTGCAGATGGGTTTTCAGTTAGCGCGCAATTCACCCTATCATTACTTGAAGCGTTTGTTCGATGTCGCCCTTTCGGGCGTACTGCTGGTTATTTTCTCTCCGTTACTGGTGCTGATCGCAGGTGTCATCTGGCTGAGGAGCGGCCGGCCCGTTTTGTTTCGTCAGACGCGAGTCGGGCGGGAAGGGGAAGTGTTCACTGCGATGAAATTCCGGACCATGCGGCACCGCGCCACGGGCGCGGAGTTATCAGTTAATGGTTCTCAGTTATCGGAAAAGCCAGGGGAGGACATCGAAGAGGATATTTACACACGCGAGAACGATCCACGGATCACGCGAGTGGGACGCTGGCTACGCAAGCTGCGGCTCGATGAGCTGCCGCAACTCTGGAACGTCCTGCGCGGCGACATGAGTTTGATCGGGCCGCGCGCGGAATGGATCAAGTGCGCGGAACAGTACGAGAAGAAGATTCCGTTCTACCATTTCCGGCACCTGGTTAAACCAGGAATCACCGGCTGGGCCCAGGTCAATTATCCCTACGGCGAGAGCGACGAGGATGCGATCGAGAAACTGAAATACGATCTCTATTACATCCGGCATTACTCGCTGAAATTGGATGCGATGATTGTGCTCAAGACGGTGCATACGGTTCTCTTCGGGAAGGGGCGCTGACGGCTGCGCCGTCAGCGCGTTATCGGTTATTTGTTATTAATTAATGGTGCGGAGACGCGCGGGGCGCGAGTTAACGGTTATCGGTTATTTGGTTATTAGGAATGTTTATCCGCGGGAGCGCCTTCCGTCCGTTTAAGGTAATTCATGTAGCCATTCAAAAGCCGAACGGTATGACCAACGAGTTGGCGACCGCGAACGAGCAATTCTTCAGGCACGAGCTCTTCATCTCTTGCCGTGATGAGATGGTCCAGTACCTCCCAGCACGATCCGCGAGCGTTACTGCAAAACTTCGCGTTGTCGAGATAGTGAAACCGGCCATATCCTTCTGCGATGTTCGCCGTGGTTGAACGGGCGGCCCGCAATAGCTGGTCGCCCATGCGATACCGTTCTTCCTTTGGTAGTTGTGGGACTACTTCTTCGGAGACAAACCGGCGCAAATTACGACACGCCTTCCAACATTCGAGGTCTTCAAAACTACGGACGGGTTTGGGAGCAACTTTCATGTTCCCACGCTACCAGTGAACCGCCGGCCTCTGCACTAATAACCAATAACCAATAACTGATAACTTTGTCTTTTTTATCCGAACACGGTTCTCTTCGCGGTCTCGCGCGGTGGTTGTTCCTGGCCACGATCGTCATCGCGCCGTGGCTTTATGGGGGGACGACGGCGTGGAGCATCGAGTTGATCGATGGGATGCTGGGCCTGGCGGTGGGCCTTTGGATCATTTCGCTCCTGCTGGATCGGCGCTGGCCGATGGTCCCGCGCAGTCTCGCAGTGATCGCTGGTCTGGTCCTGCTGCAAGGGTGGTGGATGGTCGTCAATGCGCACGCAATTTATGACCCCAATTTTCGTGTGTTTGCTCCGGTCCACTCGATCCTGCCGAACCTGACGGGCTCGGCTGATTATGTTCTCAGTTTCGCCTGGATGTTGCGCGCAACGGCGTTGCTCGGCGTGGTTTGTCTCACGGTTGAATTAGCTCAACGCCCAGTCTGGCTCCTTCGGCTTTGGTACGCCCTGGCAATCTCGGGAGGCTCCATCGCAT
>Ga0307478_10001704_pt1 | contig 18458 bp, 13 predicted proteins | sample atmos_gasesECM4C_2_FD_203713 | JGI IMG/M metagenome (GOLD analysis project Ga0307478, IMG submission 203713) | Hardwood forest soil microbial communities from Morgan-Monroe State Forest, Indiana, United States - atmos_gasesECM4C_05 | ecosystem: Environmental > Terrestrial > Soil > Temperate... | reverse complement strand
GCGGTTGTTTGCGCGCACCCATGCGCGACAGTCGAATCATTAACACTGATGTATATCCTTGTTCCGGAAGAGTCCGGCGAGGTCAAGACAAACACTTATTATGAAGGAGGTTAGCGGGAATGGCAAGTGGCAGAACAATGGGTGGAGGAGTCTGAAAAGTGCGGTAGGCTAAGCTTAGAGTTGAACACGCTTTGGGCGGCGCTTCCCGTCGAAATTTGCAAAAGGCAGTTGTCCGACAATATTTTTGAAGCGAGACAGCATCCTCCGCTCGGAAATCAGCGGATGAGGCGACGGCGACCAATACAACCACAATTCGCAGCCTAACAGCAGAACAACTTGACCTCCGGCATGGGGACTTGGATTTCCACATTGATGCTGGTAGAACTGGCACACGCGTCTCGACAGAGGTTGGTCCGATTTGCCAATGTAGAGGATTGGCTCTTCCGGCAGCCAACGTTTAGTTTCATACGCCAAGTCAATTTTCACGCCAGTACGAAGGGGATCGTGAAGGGGCAACCCGTTGGATGTGCAGCTAACGCGCGGATTACGCGTGCGGGCGACTACGTAGACTCCCTTTGACGACTCGCGGATCGTAGTCATCCATGGGACGGGACCGTATGGTGACAGATTCGCTGTCTCAAATATTTCACTAACGGTCATTTGTGCGCCAAATTATACGCGCACGAAGATTAGCGGCAGATAGGCACTTTTCAGACGCTATCCGATGATGTTGTATCCCCGAAACACAAAACCCCGGGCCATATTCAGCCCGGGGCATGAACCCGTCAAGTTCCAGCATAATTATCGGCCACGGCTACGATGGAGTCGAGTTACTTTGAGGCCTGCCCTCCGCGCATCTTTCCCTACCCTGCTAGACTCAAATGTTTCGGAGGCGACATTTTGCAGGCAGTCTACATTCTCTCCGCGGTACGCACGCCCATCGGCAAGTTCGGCGGATCACTTGCATCGCTAACGGCGGCCGACATGGGCGTCGTCGCCGCCAAGACTGCGATGGAACGCGCTGGAATCCAGCCCGAGCAAGTGGAAGAAACCATCTTCGGCAACGCACGCCAGGCCGGCGGCGGCCCTAATCCAGCACGGCAGATTTCCATTCGCGGCGGCGTGCCCCAGGGAGTGCCCGCTTTCACCGTGAACAAAGCCTGCGCCTCGGGGCTCAAGTCCATCGCACTCGCGTATCAAGCGATTTTGCTCGGCGATGCGAGTTGCATTTTGGCGGGCGGCACAGAATCGATGTCGCGTGTTCCTTATTATTTGGAAGCGCGCTGGGGATACCGGCTGGGCAATCAGGATCTGGTCGACGGCATGTATCGCGACGGATTTTTTTGTCCGATGGCGAAAATGGTGATGGGCGAAACCGCCGAGGTACTGGCGGAACACTACAAGATTTCGCGCGAGGAGCAGGATGAGTATGCGCTCACATCGCAAACTCGTGCCGGGCGCGCGATTGCCGCTGGACGCTTCGACGCTGAGCTTGTTCCGGTCACGATTGAACGCAAGAAGGGCACGACCACTTTCAGCCGTGACGAGCATCCTTTCCCAGACGCAAGCGTGGAAAAGCTGGGCAAACTTACTCCCGTATTTTCGAAAAATGGGACGGTTACTGCTGGGAATTCTTCCGGGATCACCGACGGCGCTGCCGCGGTGATTGTAGCGAGCGAACATTTCGTCAAGAAAAACAACCTGAAGCCGCTGGCGCGAATTTCGGCGGTAACCTCGGCCGGGGTGGATCCGCGCACCATGGGAATTGGGCCGGTCCCCGCGCTTCGCAAGCTCGAGGAAAAACATAACCTGAGGCTGCAAGATTTTGGCCTGATTGAATTGAACGAAGCTTTCGCCGCTCAGGTAATCGCCTGCGACCGCGAACTGAATTTGAATCGCGACCGCCTTAACGTCAATGGCGGCGCGATCGCGCTCGGCCATCCCATCGGCTGCACTGGCACGCGTATCACAGTCACGTTGTTGCACGAAATGCTCAAGCGTAATGCGAGGCGAGGAGTGGCCACGCTCTGTGTCAGCGGCGGAATGGGTATGGCGCTGGCGCTGGAAAGCGTGGTGTGAAATCGCCGTGGGCTAACCACTTATAAGCGATGCAGATTATAAGCGATGCAGAAAGCCTGTATTGCGGCGGCAACTTCTGCTATGCTTCCAGCGCTCTGGCCGCACGCGCCCTCAAGGCGCGAATTGCCGGCCCGGCGCGAAATCAAGGAGACTGAAATGCTTCGATGGATCGCGCGTGCTTCGTTCTTCTTCGCCCTTACGCTTGCGGCCAGCTTCGTGCTGGCGCAAACGGAATTCTCCGCAGACATCGTCGACTTGCAGAAACAAGGCACTCCAACTCAGGCAAAAATTTATTTCGCCAAAGACAAACTTCGCATCGAGTCGCAAACCTCTGGCGGCGGAGGCGCGATCATCTTAAATTTCTCCACCCAGACCTCAACCGTTCTGATGGCGCAGCAGCACATGTTTATGGAGATGCCGGCGCAGACGCAAAGCCAACGGATGAGCTATGCCTCCGCTTTCTTCCGCGCCGGGGATGTGGAGAACGCCTGTGGTGATTGGCAGAAGATGGGACACAACCAAGGCAGCAGTTGTCACAAGGTGGGCAGCGAGACCGTGAATAGCCGCAACACCTTAAAGTATGAAGCCACCAGCGCTAGCGGCGATGTCAGCCACTTCTGGCTCGACCCCAAGCTGCGCTTTCCGGTGAAGTGGCAGGGCAAGAATAGTAGCGGAGAGTTGCGCAACATACAGGAAGAGGCACAACCGGCCGCTCTGTTCGAGGTTCCCGCCGGCTTCACCAAGATGCAGATGCCGGGCGTCATGATGCAGCAGCCGCACTAGAATTCCGGGAGCGGTTCAGCAGGCCGCGTTGACTGGGCAAAACGCGGTCGCTATACTTTCTGAAGAGCGCGATTTCAGGAGTCAGAATGCCTCTTTCCACAGTCATCGTGGACGATGAACAGCTCGCCCGCGATGAACTTGCCTACCTGCTCAAGAGCGCTGGCGACGTCAATGTAGTAGCCCAAGGGAAAAACGGCCTCGAGGCTATCAATCTCATCAAAGAACATAGTCCTGATCTCGTCTTTCTTGATGTCCAGATGCCGGGATTGGATGGCTTTGGCGTCATCAAAAAGCTGATCGACAAAAAGATTCCCCTGCCTCAGATTGTCTTCGCGACCGCTTTTGATCAGTACGCGGTGAAGGCATTTGAAGTTAATGCCGTGGATTACCTCCTTAAGCCTTTCGACAAAAAGCGCGTGGCGCAGTCGGTGCAAAGAGCCCTGAGTCAACAGGGAGCGGAGGGATTGCCAGCCAAGAAAATCGACACCATCGTTCGTATGTTGCAAGCGCCGAGACCGCAAAGCTCAAAAATCCTGCTCAAGGCGGTGGGGCGAATGTTTCTCGTGGATCAGAGGGAAATCTGCTACGCCTCCATCGAAGATGGTGTAATCACAGTGGTGACGGCTGGGCCTTCCGGCATGGAGGGACACTCAAATTGCCGCACCCTGGAAGAGCTACTTGATAGTCTCGATCAGGGATTATTCTGGCGCGCTCACCGCTCCTACCTGGTGAACATTAATCGCATCCGGGAAGTTGTACCCTGGTTCAAGAGTTCGTACCAGCTGCGCATGGATGATAAGAAGCAGAGCGAGATTCCTGTCAGCCGCGCTCAAACCAAGCGGCTGCGCGAACTCTTCGGGCTCTGAGTTACCGTGTCTGGCGGGCAACGCAATTGACGAGCTCGCTGCGCGCGAACGAAATGCGGAGGTTTGCTCCGCCCTTTCCACCGAAGCGATCAAATCCACAATCAGTGTGCCGGTATACAAACGACCTCACTTCTGCTCGGATTCTCAATTCTCGGAACGTTGTAGGTCAGAAATGGAGGGCGGCTCCAGCCTCGGGCCGCCCTCCGCGATTGGGGGAGGAGAGTTTAAACTGCAAGAGCTTCCAGCCCGGTCCGGTCACGAATTACCAACGTCGCCCCCTCCAGCCGGATCAGTCTCTTTTTCTTTAAATCACTCAGCAACCGCGTGACGGTTTCGCGCGAGGAACCAATGCGTTGCGCCATCTCTTCGTGGGTCATGGCAGAGCGCAGGTGCAGTTCCTCCTTATGCGGCGCCTCACGGGGAGCGCACGACAGCAAAAGCCGCGCCAGCTTTCCTGAGGACGACCGTGCCAGGACCAAGTCATGAATGTCGCGATACGCCCCCTGGAACTCCCGGCTCAGCCATAGGGCCGCGTGCATTCCCACTTCGCTCTCGCGCTGCAGAAGGTTCATGAAGTCCTGGCGGCTGATAAAATTCAACTGGCATGGAACAGCAGTTTCGGCCGTCATTTCGTAGTTGGTGCCGGAAATAACAGCGCTCAATCCAAGCACCTCGCCGGCTTCCGCCTGCTTCAGGATGAGCACCTTGCCGTCTTTCGAGGTGGTCGACAGCTTCACGTTCCCAGAACAAAGGATAAATATGCCGCGCGGAGTCTGCCCTTCTACAAACAGCACTGCTCCGGCGGGCATGACGTTGTGATGACTGACCACGTCCACCGATCGGAGCACCGTTGTGGAAAGACGGCAAAAAAAACCGTGCTGGCTCGCCTTACAGCCCATGCAACTCTCGATGATTTCGAGACCGTAGGGAGTTCTCATGCTTGCCTCCATGGTAGAGCTTTGCCCGTATTCCTCTTCCCTTGGGATGTCTTCCGGGGATCGCGACCCCGCTTCCTGTGGACGTTCGAGCAAGGACCGGGCGTGGGCTCGTATGTCGGGATGCGCACTGCGCGCGGCAGAAATTACTTCCCACGCCGCACTGGGGTCCGCACTCCGCTCCCATTCCAACTGGCAGGCAAGTAAGTAGAGCAGATCATCTGTACTCGGATTCGCTTGCCCGAGAACTTGCTCGCGCCATTGTTCCGAGGCTGCCTCAAACTTAGGAAGACCCCCAACCCATGTTCGCTCGCGGCCATGCGTTCTATGCCACGCTTCACTGTTGGAAGTCTCTTCTGTTTTGCCAGTAGTCCGCGCGGGCACCGGCAGTAGACGAACGAGATTGCTTGGCTGGTAGTTCCTCGCCACTAACACGGTTCACCCCTGACTCCGGGATGCGGCCAGATCCTGACGAGGCATGTTGCTCGTCCATCCGCGTTCGGGAAAACCCGCCCCAATATCCTTCCGGATCAAGGAATCTTTGCAATTGTGGTTCCGGAATGGACCCAACCTCTCAAGCGGCTAACTTAAAGAAATCAAAGATCGTTCATGGGCGATCACCAGTCTTACGGCCAGCTTGCTGCCGACCATTCGGCAACCCAGAGACGAGTCGGCACTTGAACCTTCCGCTTTTGACACAACTAGTCAGGCTTCTCACCGGAGTAGTCTGCGCGCGTGATTCCCAGCCGCTGCATTTTCGACTGCAAGGTGGTGCGCTTCAAGCCGAGTCGCTTGGCCGCGCCTTTGTCCCCGGCGATCATCCCTCCCGTCTCCCGGAGCACGCGAATGATGTGTTCCCGTTCTGTCCCTTTCAGCGACTGTTCTGGAGAACTCGCCGTCTCTGCCCGGAACTCCGCTAGCGGTGCCCGCAAAGCCGTCCCGTCGGTGAGAATGACCGATCTTTCCACGAAGTTTTCCAACTCCCGGACATTTCCTGGCCAATGCCAGTTCACTAGAGCATCCATGGTCTCGCGAGGGATGGTCTGAATGCCGCGATCCATGGCACTGGCAAATTTCCGAACAAAGTAGCGGATCAGCAGCGGGATATCCTCGCGCCGCTCACGCAGAGATGGCATACGAATCGGAAAAACATTCAGGCGGTAGAATAGATCGCTGCGAAATTCCTTTTCCGCCACGCTCCGCGCCAAATCTTTATTCGTGGCCGCGATCAAACGCAGATCGACTTTGATGGTCCGCGTTCCTCCCAGTCTTTCGAACTCATGATCTTGCAAGACGCGGAGCAGCTTGGGCTGCAATTCCAATGGAATTTCCCCGATCTCGTCGAGAAACAGAGTGCCCTTGTGCGCCAGTTCAAGGCGCCCAATCTTTTGACTGACGGCCCCGGTAAACGCGCCCTTTTCGTGTCCGAACAATTCGCTTTCCAGCAGACCGGTCGGAATCGCGGCACAGTTCAGTGTGATAAACCCTCGGTCTTTACGTTTGCTGGTGCGATGGATGGCCCGGGCAATCAGGCCTTTGCCGGTTCCGGTATCGCCCAGCAGCAGAACCGTCGCATCGCTGGCCGAAACCACACCAACTCGATCCAGAACTTCCCTAAGGGCCGCGCTTTCCCCGATGATCTCCTCGAAATGAAGCTGGGTAGGAGCTTCGCCTTCCAGGTAGCCTTTCTCCAGTTCCAACTGGCTCCTGAGCAGCTTCACTTCGCGGTGGATCCGAGCGTGTTCCAAAGCGACAGCGAGTTGATCGGCAACCTGGTTCACAAGACTCAAGTCGTCCGTGTTGAACGCGTCGGCCCGGGTGCTGCCCAGCACCAGAACTCCCAATGGATCTTTGTGCCGGAGCAAGGGAACGCAACACAAAGACTTGAGACCCTCGGCCAGCAAGTAGTCGGCCGTTCCCGCCGGGAACCCTTTCATCTCATCCGCAGTGAAGATCAAAGAAGTGCCCGCCAGCAGGGCCTTGCCGCGCGGATCCCTCGCCGAGCTGATTTCGCCGCCGACACTAACGCTTTTTGCCAGGGGAAAATCCAATGCCTGCCGCACCAGCCGCCCGCTCTTCTCATCGCGCAATGCGAGAGCCGCATATTCCTGCCGCAGGACGCGGCGTAAATGGGCTGAGATCTTAGGAAAGGCCTGCCGCACATCCATCTTCCCGGCTAGCAGCCGGCTAACCTCCGTCATAACCTGCAGCCGCTTTTTCTCCTCCCGCAATTTCTGAGAAACGCTCCGCAGCGACTCCTCGAGTTTCTTTTGTTCCGTAATCTCCACGGCCACAACGCCGATTTGCTTCACCTTGCCGGCCGCGTCTTTAATAGGGATGTAGTGCTCGATCCAGTGGCCCGGTTCAGCCCGGTTGTGCAGTACGAAGCTAATTTCGAGGTTTAAGACGGGCTGGCCGGAGGCCAGCACGCGTTTGAACTGCGACTCAACCACCTCCGCGAAATCACCCAGCATCTCGCGAACGGTCTTTCCTATGTGTTCCGTAACGGGTATGCCATTCATCTCCGCCAGCGTCTGATTGATCGCGAGATAGCGGAAGTCTCGGTCCAGAATGCAAAGGCCCACTTTGGACACGCTAAAATACGCGGTCAATAACTGTTCGGACTTGCCGAGGGCTTCAAGTAAGGCGGGATTGCGGAAGGATCCAGAGTCGGCCTCGACGATCGGCGCCAGACCGTGAAACAGATCAGCCAGCTCGCGGCCACGCGACTCCAGCACCGCAGGGGAGCGGTGAGCGTCAGGTTCCGAGCGAGGCGCTCCTAAGAGGTACAATGCAACTACTCCCAGCGGCGGCTCCCCCTCAAAAGCGCGCCGTCTATTTTGCCAAATCGAGCCAGATTATAACCACATATCTCAGGCAGATAACCGGTTTCCCTGCGCGAAATCGCTTTTCGTAACAGACCTTCCCAAGATGGGACCTTCCCTCCTCGCACCGTGGCGCCGCCGTCGAACAAGCCCCACCGACGGAAAACTATAATTAACGCTATGACCCAGGTTTTTCAAGGCTCGTCCTTCGTTCCTGATCCCTGGGTTTCAGGATCAAGCTTATCTCTTTGAGCAAAGCTTTGTCGCCGTATGGCTTGTCCAGAAACTTTACCGCCCCCAATTCGATTGCCAGTGCCCGCGCACTCTCATCTGCCGAGGTTGTAATAAAGATCATTGGAATATGACGGCCAGCGGCGGCCAAATGACTCTGAAGCTGAAGTCCAGTCATTCCCTGCAATTGCACATCGACAATGAGGCACGCGGCGCAGGGCATCTGATGCGACCGGATAAAATGCTCCGCCGACACGAAAACTGCCACGTCAAAACCTGCTGACCGAATGACTCTTGCCACCGCCCAACCCGCTGACTCATCGGGCCCGAGAACCGCGACGAGACCGACTCCCTCCAATAACACCTCCTGAGCACCAATTAAAAGTACGTCTTAAAGGTACGTCGGGGCGGCGGCCAAAATCTATTGTGCGTTGGTACAGATGGCTTTACTTTGGTAAAGATTGCCTTAACGTAGGTTTAGCGACGCTCAGACTATCGCCTGGATCAGGGATGCCCATTTTCTCCGCCATCCTTACCAACTCTGGCAGCGAGTGCGCACCCATTTTTTTCATGAGCTGGCTGCGGTGGACTTTGACCGTCGCCTCCGTGGTTCCGATTTCAGCAGCGACTTGCTTATTCACCAAGCCTAAGACTACCAGGGGCAGTACTTCGCGCTCACGGGGCGTCAGCGATTCCAGACGTTCCCGAATCATGGCAACCTCGGCCTGGCGCGCCCGCTGGGTACGATCTCTCTCCAACGCCACCTGAATCGCATCCAGCAGGTCCTGGCCGCGGAAGGGCTTGGTCAGGAACTCGACGGCTCCGGCTTTCATAGCCCGCACAGTCATGGGTATATCGCCGTGAGCAGTGAGAAAGATGATCGGAATCGGGATATTCTTCTCGGCCAGTTCACGTTGAAGATCAAGCCCGTTTTTCCCCGGTAACCTTACATCGAGGACCAGGCAACTCGGTACATCAGGTCGCATCCCTTGCAGAAATTCGAAGGGAGAGCCAAAGAACTCGACGTTCAGGCCCACTGAGCGAACCAATCTCCTAAGTTCATCCCGGATTGAGACATCGTCATCCAATACAAATACTGTGGGCGGCCTCTCCGTCATATTGCGCGGCAGCCCGTTGCACGTTGAATTGAGAAACGACCCCGTATGGCGTGCCCGGAGTGGCCCAAGTCACCTCCCATACTCAAGGCTCAAGGTACACCGGCACAATAGCTCAAATCTATTGTGCGTTGGTGCAAATGACCTTTACTTTGGTAAGTGAGCGGAATGTAAAACGCAAGATTATCGCTTGCGACTTTACCGCTTTGAGCCGGGGATACCGATTTTCTCCGCCATCCTGACCAGATCTGGCAAAGAGTCCGCATCCATTTTTTTCATGAGCTGGCTGCGGTGGACCTTTATCGTCGCCTCAGTGGTTCCGAGTTCCGCCGCAATTTGTTTATTGAGCAGCCCGGAAACTACCAACGGTAGCACTTCACGCTCGCGCGGTGTGAGCGATTCAAGGCGCTCCCGGAGGATGGCTATTTCGGCCTGGCGCTGGCGCTGGGCACGATCCCGCTCCAACCCCACCTGAATCGCGTCCAGCAAATCCTGGTCGCGAAAGGGCTTGGTCAGAAACTCGACCGCTCCAGCCTTCATCGCCCGCACCGACATGGGGATATCGCCGTGTCCCGTGATAAAGATGATCGGAATGGAAATGTCGGCGTCCGCCAGTTCCCGCTGAAGATCGAGCCCGCTCTCCCCGGGCAACCGGACATCGAGAACCAGGCAACTCGGCGCATTGGGCCGCTCCGCTTGCAGAAATTCGCGTGGCGAGCCGAAGAGCTCGACCTTTAGACCCACCGAGCGAATCAGGCTTTTCAACGCATCGCGAATCGATGCATCGTCATCCACCACGAACACGATACTAGGCGGCTCGCTCATCTGACGTGTCTGCCTTGGGCATGGTGAACTGAAAGACTACCCCGTGTGAAGACCCCGGAGTGAACCACAACCGGCCGCCGTGAGCCTCGACGATGGAACGGCCCACCGATAGTCCCATACCTATACCTTGGGGCTTGGTGGTGAAGAATGGGTCGAAAATGTGGTCTGACTGCTGGGGATCGACTCCTTCTCCGGAATCGTGAACCTGGATCAGCACGCCATCCGAGTGCCGCGCTGACTTGATCAGTAACTCCCGCGGTCGATCGGTAATTGTGCTCATCGCCTCGATGCCGTTTAGGAGCAAGTTCAACAGAACCTGCTGTAACTGAACGCGATCGCCGAGCACATTGGGAACATCCGGCGCCAGATCCGTCTGGACCGCAACACCGCCGCGCAGAAGTTCGTTGCCAGCCAGAGTCAGCACTTCCCGGATCACCGCGTTGACGTCGAGCCGCTCCATCTGAGGTGGACCTTTTTGCAGTAGTGCGCGAATTCTCCCGATCACGTTGCTGGCTCGAGTCGCTTCCCTAACGGTCCTCTCGATGGCTTCCCGAGCTTCTTCCAGATTGGGTGGCTGCCCAGCCAACCAGCGCAGAGATGCACTTCCATTCGTGACCACCGCCGCGAGCGGCTGGTTGACCTCGTGGGCAATAGCCGCAGCCAGTTCTCCCATCGCAGCCACGCGCGTGACCCGGGCGAGACCCGCCTGTGCCTGATGCAATTGCTCTTCGGCTCGCCTCTGCTCGGTCACGTCAATGCACGAGCCGATGTAACCCGCAAACGACCCATCCGGATTGAAGCGCGGCGCTCCGATGTCGAGAACCCATCGAAATTCGCCGTCGTACCGCCGAAGGCGATACTGCATCCTGAACGCCTCTCGGTGATCGAAGGCCCGAATGTACGTATCCAGGCATCTTTGCAAATCCGCAGGATGGACGCCCTCGGCCCAGCCATTGCCAAGTTCGCGGTCAATGGATCGGCCGGTGAAATCCAGCCAAGGTTTGTTGAAATAAGTACAGAGCTTGTCAGTGGCCGACATCCAGATCATCACCGGGGCGCTATCGGCCACCAGCCGAAAGCGGGCTTCGCTTTCGCGCAGTTCGGCCTCCGCCCGCTTGCGCTGAGTGACGTCGCGGCAGGTACCCATCAGGCGAATTGGCCGTCCTTGTTCATCGTGAAAAACCCTCCATTGCTCCTCCAAGACTTTGACGCGGCCGTCTGCCATGACAATCCGATATTCGACGTTGGAGGGGGCACGCTTGTCCAGCGAAGCCTGAAAGGCTGCATCTACCTTCGCGCGATCCTCGGGATGGATAAATTCCACAAAGTCCGGACGAGTGGGATGAAAGTGGGAGGGATCAGTCTCAAAGATTCGATGTGTCTGCTCGGACCAACTAATCCCAAGGCTTGGCCACTCGGTTTCCCAACTGCCCACTTTTGCCACGGCTTGGGCCTCGATCAGGCGGGCACGTTCTGCCTCCAATTGCTCTGCGATCTTGTGCTGGCGCCGCTCACTGGTTCGGAGCGCCTCTTCGGCGCGCTTGCGCACGGTGATGTCTCGTCCGATGGCAATGCTCGTCCCATCCGAAAGATGCACGACTGCCGAGACCAAATCTATGACTCTCCCATCCCTTACCCTTACTTTGCGGTCGGACCACTCGCCAGTTGACGCGGCAATGAGTTGCAAAATCCATTCGCGATATTGGGGGTCGGGATAAAGCTCGGCAAGTAGGTCGAGATTTTGTTTCCGTATTTCTTCCAGCGTCCAACCGAATGTGCGCTCCCATTCTGGATTGACCATCTCGATTTGGCCGTCCCGGCCTATAAAAGCTATCGTCACGGGAATGTGCTCGAATATCTTCTGGAAAACCTCCTTCTGCTTTCGCAATTCATCTTCGGCATGCTTCTTTTCGCTGACATCGCGGATAAAGCCGGTAAATACTCTATGCCCGTTACTGATCATTTCTCCGAACGACACTTCCACCGGAAATTCCCGGCCATTCTTGCGCAGGGCCGTAACTTCGGTTCCTTGCCAGTTGAGATGGCGTTGGGAAGTCGCCAAATATCGTCTAAATCCAGCCTCGTGCAGCTTCCGCATAAATTCCGGCATGAGTACGGTCAGCGGTTTCCCGATCAACTCGACCGGGTCATAACCAAAGATTCTCGCCGTAGCGGGGTTAGCGAGCAGGATGCTGCCACTTTCATCCATGCTGATCACCGCATCGCTGGCTGCTTCGACAATGACGCGATACTTCTCTTCGCTGCCCTTGAGCTGTAAGGCTCGCTCGGCAACGCGATGCTCCAACTCCTGGTTGAGCCGCTGAACCTCGACAGCCGCCCGCCTGTCCACGGACGAGGTCGTTATCGCGGCCACGATTGCGATCATAGTCACAATGACAATTCCATTGTCGGCGAGCGGGGAGATGCTCACTGAGTAGGAAAGGTCAGGAGGCGAGGCAGGGATGAAACTTGCGGCGGCCATGCCGGTGTAATGCATCGCGGCCACAGCGACTCCCATCACTGTGGCGCTGCCCAGCCTTCGCGGGACAGTCCATTTGGTCTCCTCTCGCAGATCGAACGCCATCAGCAGGGCAACCAGAGAAAATAAGGCCGCGAACAGAATGGAAAAAGTCACCAGCAGCGGAGAAAACCGGGTGGTAGCAGGCAATCTCATTGCGGCCATGCCGATGTAGTGCATGCCGGCGATTCCCCCGGCCATAATGACGCTACCGGTCAGGGCCTCAACCAAACCCATCTTCTGGCGGCTCGCTACATAGAGCGCGACTGCGGACGCCATGATGGCCACCACGAGTGAGGCCAGAACTGTCGGCCAGTGATATTCAACGGGTACGGGCAGGCGGAACGCTAACATCCCCTTGAGGTGCATCGCCCAGATGCCAATGCCCATCGCACCCGCGCCGCCACACAACCAACCTAGGCGGGCTCGCCCTCTAGCAGCGGTTACGCGTCCTGTTAGATCGAGCGCGGCATAGGACGCGGCGATGGCGATAAACACCGAACGCGCCACTTCGGCATAATCGTATGAGCCGGAGATGGCCGTGTTTGCAGAGATCATCACAACCGGTGCCTCACCCCTTTTTTGTACTCAACACTTAAACACTTAATAGGCCGATCTAGAAGTAGTAAGACACTATGGCCCGAAATACTGGCTCGCCCGAGGTCTGGCACCAGGGGGAGACTGAAGCGTCTAATAGTGTACGCCCGCCGCGCGAGGATCGCACAGGAAGTTGCACCCTGTTGAGTTGTCAGCCGTCTAATAGGTTTCCCCGCCCGCGTATAATCTTGATGTGGCACGCGGCTGGGAGAGCAAGGCGGTTGAATCGCAGCAAGACGATGCTCGCTTGCCCGTCGGGGAGCTCAAACGTCGCCTGACGCCCGGACAAATAGAAATCCAGTCCCGCAAAGAAGGCTTGCAGCTTTCCCGCAGCCGCATTCTAGAGCAATTGCACTCGACAGAAAACCCGCGCTACCGCAAGATTCTGGAGCAAGCTCTGGCAGGGCTCGATGAGCAGATCATTCGACTAGACTAGGTTAGACTGACGACACTTCGTTACAGAACCTCGGTTACCGAACTTGAGCCCGGTCCAGCGCACAATCTGCCTGCCGTATAATGCTTTTATTCCCATGACCGCCTACGTTTACGTTTCGCTCAAGAAAAGCGTCCTCGATCCTCAAGGCAAAACTATCCAGGGCGCCCTTAAGAAGATGGGCTACAAGGGTCTCGAAGAAGTCCGCCAGGGAAAGTATTTCGAACTCACTCTCGATGGAGGGTTGAGCCGCGAAGAGGCGCAGACCGAAGTTGAGCGTATTGCTCGCGAAGTACTAACCAACCCGGTCATTGAAGAGTTTCGCTGCTCCCTGGCCGACTGAACTCCTGGAGTTTTTCATGTGTGGCATCGTCGGATACGTCGGCAAGAAGGAAGTAGTTCCCATCATTATCGAGGGCCTGCGACGGCTCGAGTACCGCGGATATGACTCGGCCGGAATCGCCGTTGCCGGCAACGGTGACCAGCTGCAGATTCGCCGCGCCGAAGGCAAGCTGCGCAACCTGGAAGAAGTCATCCGGCTGAAGCCCCTCGATGGCAGCTACGGCATCGGCCACACTCGTTGGGCCACCCACGGACGGCCGACTGAAGAAAACGCTCATCCCCATCGCGATTGCAGCGGCAAAATCGTTGTCGTACACAACGGAATCGTTGAGAACTATCTCAGCCTGAAAAAGAAGCTCATTGAAGAAGGCCACAAGTTCTCCACCGAGACTGATACCGAAGTCATCGCTCACCTGATCGAGAAACATCTTTTCAAGACTGGCAACGGACACCCTCCCACGCTCGAAGAAGCGGTTCGACGATCCGTGAAAGAACTCACCGGAGTATTCGCTCTAGCCGTCATTTCCGTGGACGAACCGAACAAGATCGTGGCCGCGCGCAACGGCCCACCTCTGGTAGTCGGCCTGGGCAACGACGAATATTTTGTCGCTTCCGATGTTCCCGCCATTCTTTATCACACGCGCGACATTTTCTTTCTCGGCGATGGCGACCTCGCCGTGGTCACCCCCGCAGGCGTCGAACTCACTGATTTCGACGGCAAGCCCATCCAGCGCCAGGTGCAGCACGTGACCTGGGACCCGATCATGGCGGAAAAGGGCGGCTTCAAGCACTTCATGCTCAAGGAAATCTACGAGCAGCCGCGCGCCGTCCGCGACACTACACTGGGACGCATTTCACTCGACACCGGCCACATCTTTCTCGATGAAATGCAGATCAGCGAGGCCGAATTCCGCGCCGCAAAAAAGATCAATATCGTGGCCTGCGGCACCAGTTGGCACGCCGGACAAGCCGGCAAGTTCATGATCGAGAGCCTCGCTCGCGTTCCCGTCGAAGTCGATTACGCCAGCGAGTGGCGGTATCGCGACCCCATCGTCAGCCCAGAGACCATCACGCTCGTGATCTCACAATCCGGCGAAACCGCTGACACCATCGCCGCCCAACGCGAAGCCAAAGCCAAGGGCTCGCACACTCTCGCCATCTGCAACGTAGTCGGCTCCATGATCACCCGGGAAGCCGCCGGCACCATTTACACTCACGCCGGCCCCGAGATCGGCGTGGCTTCAACCAAAGCCTTCACCTGCCAGCTCACCGCGCTTTATCTTTTCGCTTTATATCTCGCACAAGCTCGCGGCACCATGTCGCCCGCGCAGACCCGCATTGCGGCCCAGGAGTTGACCCTCATCCCCGCCAAACTCGAAACCATTTTTACTCATGACGAAGCCTGTGAGGACCTGGCCAAACGCTTTCAGCGGGCTCACGATTTTCTTTTTCTCGGCCGCGGCATCCACTATCCCATCGCCCTCGAAGGCGCGCTGAAGCTGAAGGAAATCTCCTACATCCACGCCGAAGGTTATCCCGCCGGTGAGATGAAACATGGTCCCAACGCCCTGATCGACGAAAACCTTCCCGTAGTCATCGTCGCCACGCGCGACGCGAACAATCCCGGCTCGATGCTCCGTTACGAGAAAACGATGTCGAACTTGAAGGAAGTGAAAGCGCGCAGCGGCGTTGTCATTGCTCTGGCCACCGAAGGCGACCAAGAAATCAAGGAATCCGCCGACCACGTCCTCTACGTGCCCGCCGCGCCGGAAGAACTTTCGCCCATCCTCGAAATCGTTCCCCTGCAGTTGCTGGCTTATCACATTGCCGTGAGACGGGGATGCGATGTGGATCAGCCCAGGAATCTGGCCAAGTCGGTCACCGTGGAATAGCGACCGGCCTCAGCATCTGCGCAGAAACTGTCCGGAGATTGTTTCCGGGTTGCCTAAACGTCAGGCAGAAACAGTTTTCTTCTGGGTCGGCGGCTATGCGGAAGTTGAACCCGCATCGCGCTGAAACACCGTCCGCAACTGCCCCAGCACCAATGTCAGAGCGGCAATTGCCGCTGCCCACACCGCGAACGAAACATCCACTACCCACTCCGGCACCGCTCCCACTCTTCGCAACAGGAATGGTAGAAAATTCCACGTCGTGATGTGGACGTAATCCCACGCATCCTGAGTCATCGGTTCGTTGTTCAATCCCCACTCCTGCATCTTGCCCAGCGCAAACGCGGCGATATTCCTGAACCGCAAGACAATCACGAACGTGGGATGCCCCATTGTCTCCATCTGATAAATCTCCAGCGGCAGCCAGAATGCCAGCGACGCAAGCTGAATGATCAGGCTGATCACGATCAATGTGAATCCACTTCGCCAGATCCATGGGTTTAAGTCGGCGCGGTAGCGCAGCAGCAACGGCACCGCCAGCAACACCGCCAGTTCCACAGAGGTCGAAACGTAACGATCACCCCAGGCGAAATCGCCGGCCCAATACGTGTAGCGCGCATAAAAGCTGATGTAGCCGACGAGCAGTAAAAGGGACGTCACTCCATACGCGCGGACCTCAGGCGATAGAGACTTCCACAACAAGACGAGAAGCACAATCGCCAGCACCAGCAGTGGATCAAAAAGAAAAATCGATTTCTCCGGCTTAAACAGCGGACCCAGAAAGCCTTCAAGAAATGGTGTGCTCCAGGGAAAATTCACCGGCAGCGTGGGATCCGCCAATCGTTGCTCTTTGGCAAACAGCGACACGTACGTATTCGTAAACGATCCGAAACGGTAGGACTGATAAACCCGGTCGACCAGCAAGAAGAATGCATACACCGGAGCCGCGATCTTGCAGTAGTCGAGCAACCGTCGCCACAGTTCCCTTCCCCGAACCCGTTCGAACCATAAGATCAAGAGAACAAAAACGCCTCCCGCAATCAAATCGAGGCCCGTCGTAAGCCGCGTCAACAAATTAAACCCCAGCGCGGCACTGCCCCAAAATAAAGCGCGCTTGTTCTCCGTCCGCAACCACTCATATTGAAACGAGAATCCGGTCAACGTCAGAAGCATGATGTAGTTGTTCTCCATCATGTTCTGGGTGTAATGCAGATGTGTCGTGCAGAACATCAGCGCCAACACTCCGAGCACGGATTCCTTCACGGAGAATCGCAATTGGCGAAGCAATCGAAGGCTCACCAAAGCCGTGAGCACATTCACCAGCATGCTGGTGCTGTAGCTCACGACAATGCTGCGCACTGCCGGATCGTCGCCATAGCCAGAAAAGATTTGCCAGTGCGCGATCCAGGTGCCGACCAGATCGGCGGGCAGCATCAGCAAAGATTGTCCGATGCCGTACCAGCTGTAGAGCTGGCCTCCACGCCCGTGCAGGCCGAACTCAGGATACTCGTTAGGAAAGACTTGCGGCTCGGCAGTCCAAAGCCAGTGCGTGGTCTGCAGCCGGTGCATGGTGTCGGCCGTGCCCAGTTCTCCAGATTGCACGACGAAAGCAAGCAGTCCCGCAACCAGGCACAGCAATACCACTGGATCAGCCAACCAACGACGAATGCGCGAGTTCATCGTTTGGATGGTAATACACTGCGAGCTTCGGTCATCTGCTTTCGCTTCGAGAACCGGCTCACTGCCAACATTCGCATTTCGGAAACACGTTTTCGTTCCGGCGCGATAGACTGTAGCGGGAAAAATTCATGGCTCTATGTTCATCGTGCGGGACCGAAGTACCAACGAGCGGACGCTTCTGTTCGGCGTGCGGAACGCCAGCAACCAACACAGACGATCTCGCCACAATGGACTTTGCAACCGCAACCTCACCTTTGCCACCGCGACCGCCTTCTTCATCTTCGTCGCGATCTTCGTCACGGCCCCCGAGCTCCGCCCACTATCTGAGTGAAGGCCGCTTTCTGCCCGGACGCCTGCTGGCAGGCCGTTACCGCATCATCGCACTGCTCGGAAAAGGTGGCATGGGTGAAGTGTATCGCGCCGACGACCTCACCCTCGGCCAACCGGTGGCACTCAAGTTCTTGCCAGACGAGGCTGCGCGCGATCAGGCACTGCTGGAACGTTTCAAGAACGAAGTAAGGATTGCGCGTCGCGTGTCCCATCCCAATGTCTGCCGCGTCTACGACGTGGGCGAAATGGAAGGCCACACTTTCTTCACCATGGAGTATGTCGATGGCGAAGACCTCGCGTCGCTGTTGAGGCGCATCGGCCGTCTGCCCGAAGATAAAGCGCTCGACATTGCCCGCCAACTCTGCGCCGGGCTGGCCGCCGCTCACACCAAAGGAGTGCTTCATCGTGACCTGAAGCCCGCCAACATCATGCTGGACGGGCGCGGGCAGGTGGTAATTACCGATTTCGGTTTGGCGGGAGTCGCCGACCAGATTCAAGGAGCCGAACTTCGCAGCGGGACTCCGGCTTACATGGCGCCCGAGCAACTCGCGGGAAAAGAGGTCAGCACTCGCAGTGACATCTATTCACTGGGATTGGTGTTGTATGAAGTCTTCACCGGCAAGCGCGCCTTCGCTGAATCATCAGCAGAGAAGTTGCGCTCGCGCGCCGACCGGACGATGAGCCGCCCATCGTCTGTGGTGAAAGATCTGAACCCGATCATCGAACGAGTCATTCTGCGCTGCCTTGAAACCGAACCATCGGCGCGCCCCGCGACTGTCTTGAGCGTGGCCGCAGCCTTGCCCGGAGGCGACCCGCTGGCAGCGGCGCTGGCAGCGGGTGAAACGCCTTCGCCGCAGATGGTGGCTGCATCCGGCGAGACCGCAGGCCTTCGCCCTCGTGCCGCCGTCGCCTGTTTGGCCTCCGTGCTCTTGGCGCTGGGTCTGGTCACTTTTCTCGCCATTCACTACAGCGGGCTGGAGAAGATGCGGCTGGAGCTGACACCGGAAGTG
>Ga0307478_10001703_pt1 | contig 18465 bp, 13 predicted proteins | sample atmos_gasesECM4C_2_FD_203713 | JGI IMG/M metagenome (GOLD analysis project Ga0307478, IMG submission 203713) | Hardwood forest soil microbial communities from Morgan-Monroe State Forest, Indiana, United States - atmos_gasesECM4C_05 | ecosystem: Environmental > Terrestrial > Soil > Temperate... | reverse complement strand
GCTTTCGCTCGCGCAAATCGCAGGCGCGCAATCCGTCGCAAGCCCCGCGCCCGCCCTCACTCTCGACCAATTGCAACAACTAGCGCTCGCCCATAATCCCACGCTCGCGCAAGCCCAAGCCGGCGTGCGCGCCGCCGCCGGACGCACCCGTCAAGCCGGCCTGTGGCCCAATCCCACCATCGGCTACATGGGCGAAGAAATTCGCGGAGGCTCATTCGGCGGCGGCCAGCAGGGAGTTTTCGTGCAGCAGGACGTAATTCTCGGCGGCAAACTCGGCCTCGCGCAAAAAGTTCTAGCCGCCGAAGGCGATCAAGCCGCAGCCGAAGCCGGCGAACAACGCCTGCGCGTCGAAAATGGCGTGCGCATCGCCTTCTACCAATCGCTCGCCGCGCAGAATATGGTCGAAGTCCGCGCCAAACTCAGCGCCCTAGCACAAGACGCCGTAGAAACCACGCGCCAGCTCTTCAACGTCGGCCAAGCCGATCAGCCCGACGTCCTCCAAGCCCAAGTCGAAGCCGACCAAGCCGCCCTCGCCGTCCTCACCGAGCAGCAGGAACAGCAGCGCGCCTGGCGCGTCCTCGCCGCCGTCGTCGGCCAACCGGATCTTCCGCTCGCGCCCCTCGCCGGAAATCTCGCGGACTTGCCCGAGGTAAATTCCGCCGAAATCCTGCAAACGATTTTGCGCGACAGCCCCGCTGTGAAAATCGCGCAACTCGGAGTCACTCGCGCCGACGCCGAAATCGCGAGCGCCCGCCGCGCCACCGTCCCCGATTTATTTGTGCGCGCCGGTTACGCCAATAATCTCGAACAGCTCAATCCCGGCCAGCCGCAATCCGTCGGCTCCGAAGCTTTCGCCGAACTCGGCGTGAATCTCCCCATCTTCAATCGCAATCAGGGCAACATCGCAGCCGCCACCGCCGACCGCGAACGCGCCGCCGCCGAAGTCCAGCGCGTCGCGCTCGTCCTCCGCCAGATGGCCGCGCCCATTCTCCAGGACTACGCCAGCTCCCGCGCCATCGCACAAAATTACCAATCCACCACCCTGCCCCACGCCCGCCAGGCCTACAACCTCTACCTCCAAAAATATAACGAAGGCGCGGCAGCCTACCCTCAAGTCCTAATCGCCCAAAGAACTCTCTTCCAACTGGAATCCAGTTACATCACCGCCCAGGAATCAGCAGCCATAGACGCCGCCACCCTCCAAGGCCTCCTCCTAACCGACGCTCTAGATCTACCAGCAACCCCCGGCGAACTAGATCGCCCAGTCCGCGAAATCAATTTGCCAGTTCCAGAAAATCCAAGTGGCCGCCAGTGAGTGGTGACATTTTGGGTGTTTGATAACTGCGTTTTTGTGCCGATTAGAACAGGGCGCGATCGTTTGTTTTGAGAGGTTTACGTCGTTTTCTAATATCTGCCATTGTCGATTAGAAACGTTGTGCGGCGGGAGATGCGCGGCTGCGATGCGGGATTGGCGGTTTGCGGAAACCCGTAAGAATTGACGACCAGAACGTGTGCCGAGTGTTTGTTTTCTATGAGATATAGCGGATTCTAATCGGCGAGGTTTGCGATTGATTTTGAGGTCATGCTGAGTCGCTCTTCGCACAGCGCGCCCTGAGTAAACTCGTGATGAGTGGAGAGTGGAGGCGGGAGCGGAGATGTAACATTGTAGTTCGGATGTTACATGAGGACTTGGGGCAGCCAGTTGGCGAGCGGCGCGACAACTGAGGGGCGCGGGGCGGTTTTTGGGTAGAGTTTTCCCTGGAGGTGGGAGTGGTCTGCCTGTCGCCGTGGTGGCGGGGGGCATGTGGCGTCCTCGGTGGGTCGGAATTGTCGCCCGACTCTATTATAGTACATTTACCGAGTGATTACTAGAACTAAAAGCTTCGGTCAACTAGCGCAATGGTATTATTCAACCTCGTCAGGCATGATGAGGAGATCGTCCAGCCACACGAGCTAGATATCGGAAATATAGTTTGCGTTGTCAGGCAAACCGCGAATGGACTCTGAAAAGCTAAGAATCGGACGGGAGCGCTTGATACGTGTATTCGAGTACCTTCAGGCGCTAAACCAACACCGTAATCCCGTAACAAATCAAATACGCGAACAGCTGTGGCACCTTTGGCTTCGTGACCTCCCGGATCACCCGGCGATTCTCAGAGGACATCGGTCGGAAGTACAGAGCGATCCGGACGGGACTGCGCCCGAGGGGGCTTCAAACAAGGCCACCGCCGAGAGCTACGTGTTGAAGGTTGGCCGTCCAAAATTAACCAGAGCTCCGGAACCCCCAGCATCGTTGGGCGCTTGGCTTGATGCCGGTTGGGAAGATCCGCTCAAGGAGGCGACTCACGCGCATAGCCGCAATGAACGGAATAGTGAGGGCGAAACGCTGGTTTCGCGATTTGAGGATTTTGCGGATCGCGTTGAGACGTTTCGGGAGTGGAAGTTTCTTCGCGATGAATGGGCGGCAAATGAAGGGCCAGCACGCCACGCGATGAAGGTATTCGAGGCGTTTTATGGTCTCTTTGGTCGGGTTGAACGCGAAGCGGAGAAAGTCGAGTTGGTACTCGGCAGCGGCACTCTCAGCTGGCGTCGCCAGGATGGCGGCGTTTTTCATCCGATCCTGCTGCAACGCTTACAACTCACTTTCGATCCTTCCGGCCCTGAATTCACCGTTATCGAGACGGAAGCTCCGCCGGAGCTTTATACCGCACTGTTTCAATCGATGCCTGACGTCGACGGCCGAGCTATTGCACGTTGCCGACTGGAGCTAGAACAGGGTGCGTATAGTCCGCTTGGCGGCCAGGACACCGCCGGATACCTGCGGCGAGTTGTGACCCAATTATCGGCCTCAGGCGAATTCGTCGAGGAGGAAATTCTTCAGGGCGAAAAGGAATACCCGCGGATTAGCCACGACCAAGTGCTTTTCCTCCGTGCGAGATCGCTCGGATTTGCAGCGGCGATAGAAGGTGTGATCGAAGACTTGCGAGAACGGGATGACTTGCCGTGGCCCCTATTAAACATCGTCGGGATTGAAACTGCGATCAACGAAGCCTCCAATTCCGACTCGTCTGCTGGTCTTTCGTGGGAAGAACCCGAAGATGTGCTGCTCAGCAAGCCCGCGAACCCCGAGCAGGTTCGGATAGCACAGGGAATTGACGAAAGCGGTGGCGTGCTCGTTCAGGGGCCCCCGGGCACTGGGAAGACCCATACAGTGGCGAACTTGATCGGACACCTACTCGCACAAGGAAAAAGCGTGCTGGTAACTAGCCATACCACCAAAGCCCTCCGAATGGTGCGTAGGCATGTTGTTCCAGAGCTCCAGCCCTTATGCGTGAGCGTTCTTGAGAACGATTTAGAAGGACGAAAACAGCTGGAAGGTGCGGTGGGCTCGATCGCTGAACGATTGTCGCGCGCTGACTGTCGCGCTATCGACGCGGAAGCTACTACGCTGGCTGATCTTCGCAGTCACTTGACCGAAAAACTTCGCTCGGCATGCCAGAGTCTTATTGAAGCACGCGCTGATGAATACCGCGACGTCGTATTCGGCGGAAAGTCGTGGTCACCTTCGGAGGCTGCCCGCAAGGTTGCTGAAGAAGCAAAGAACGCTGATTGGATCCCCGCACCGATGACCCTAGGGGCATCGCTACCGCTCTCGCAAGCGGAGCTAGTGGCGCTTTATCGAACAAACTCGACGATAACGCGCGAGGACGAATATGAGCTAGCCGGAACTTTGCCTTCACTCGACAAGCTCGCTAGACCGCAGGAATTCGAGCGGCTCGCCCGTGAGAAAACCTTTCTTCAAGGACAAGAGCTGAATGTTGGCGATAATCTCTGGAATTCTGGACTGCCTCTGGGTTCGCCTGATCAGATCGAAGGATTGTTGGAGCGTTTGCAAGAAGCAATCAAGCCCATCTCAGGTAAGGAACCATGGAGGCTCGAAATCATTGCTGCGGGTCGGGTCGGAATACCAAATCGCGAGGCATGGGAACAGTTATTGAGCATGATCGACCGTCTTCAGCGAATGGCCGGTAATTATCAGGCGGCTTTGCTGCAATATGGTCCAAGACTCGGCAAGGGTATTTCCTTTGACGAACAAGCCCACCTCTCGGAAGAGATCACCGCACACTTGACCAGAGGCGGTAGCCTTGGATCCTTCACGCTTCTTCGCCGAAAGGATTGGAAAAAATTCATCGCGGCCTCTCGAGTTGCTACGGGATCACCCCGAACGCCTGAGCACTTCAATACGCTCGGAAAGCAAGCGCGCCTCGCGGCGGCTCGCGAAGAAGTCGCAGGCCGTTGGGATCGGCAAATGGCCCCGTTGGGCGCTCCGAATTCAAGCCAACTAGGGGAAGAAATCGAACGGACGCTTCCGCAGTTCTCGGACTCAATCAGGAAATGCCTGGAATGGCAATCGAGTGTTTGGGAACCCGCCTTAGAGGAACTTAGGAGTTTGGGTTTCCTTTGGGACAAACTCTGGGCCGACGAGCCGATTTCTGTCGGACGGCACGGAGATTTGTTGCGTCTAGATCACGCTGTGTCCATCGCGCTACCGCCTATTCTAGCCTCGCGTGCGAATGCCCTCCGATTACTTCAGGTCGATAAACAATTGTCAAAGCTCCGAGAGCAATTAAGCGTAGCGCGGGGCAGCGTTTCAGAGGTCGCAGTAGTCAAGATGTTCCGGGATGCAATCAGCGAGCTTGACGCCAACGGGTACGCCGGGGCCTTTGGCCGGCTTGTGGAATTGGAGCATAAAAGAGACGAGTTGAAGATTCGGCGAGACTTGTTAGCAAGATTGGAGGACGTCGCACCGGCTTGGGCTGCGGCAATACGCGACCGCGTCGGCATTCACGGCCGCCGGGACTTACCTGGGGACACTGTAGCCGCTTGGCAGTTCCAACAGCTACGTCTCGAACTCGAAAGGCGCGGAGCCGTTTCGTTGGAAGACCTTCAAATCCAGATCGAGAGCATCAAGGAAAGGCTTCGCAACGTTACAGTCGATCTGATTGATCGTCTCTCTTGGGGTTTTCAGGCCCGGCGAACGTCCCTCCACCAACAACAAGCGCTCATCGGATGGTTAGATATCTGGCGCGCGATAGGGGCAGGGCATGGCATTCGCGTTCCGAGATTGAGAGCCGAGGCAGCGCGACAAATGAGTGTGTGCCGGGGCGCCGTACCCGTGTGGATTATGCCGCTTTCTAGAGTGGTCGATAACTTTGACCCCAGAAAAACGAGGTTCGATGTTGTGATCATCGATGAAGCCAGTCAGAGCGATGTGATGGCTCTCGTTGCGTGCTACTTCGGCCGTCGTATCGTTGTGGTCGGCGACCACGAGCAGGTTAGTCCGTCTGCCGTCGGGCAAGACCTAGGCGTCATCCAAAATCTCATCGATACGCACCTTCAGGGAATTCCGAACGGTCAGCTCTACGATGGTAGGAGATCCATTTATGATCTGGCTCGGCAATCGTTCGGACAAACAATCTGCCTTGTCGAACATTTTCGTTGTGTGCCGGAGATAATTCAATTTAGTAACGACCTTTCGTACCAAGGGCGAATCAAGCCTTTGCGAGATTCGACTAAAGTTAAGTTACAGCCGTTTGTCTACGCGCATCGTGTTCTATCGGCCGCAAGACAGGGAAAAATAAATCGTGACGAGGCCGATGCCGTCGCATCTCTGGTTGTCGCGGCCATCGAACAACCCGAATATCGAACCAATGAATTTGGGGAGCCTGTAAGTTTCGGTGTGGTATCTCTGCTAGGCGAAGAGCAAGCAATAGAGATAGAGACGCAGCTACGCGCTCGCCTATCTCCTAGTGAATACGATCGAAGACGCATCCTCTGTGGCACGGCTGCACAGTTTCAAGGTGACGAACGCGATGTAGTATTCCTCTCAATTGTTGATGTGCCAGGTACCGGGCCACTGCCACTGCGTGAACAAGAGATGTATAAGCAACGATTCAACGTCGGAGCGAGTCGCGCTCGGGACCAAATGTGGGTGGTTCATTCCCTCAGCCATCAATCTGATTTGAGGTCCGGAGATCTCAGGAGAAAGCTAATAGAGCACGCTTTGGATCCGACCGCTTTGATGCGAGCCATCGACGAGAAATCTAAGCGAGTAGAATCCGAATTTGAACGGCTGGTAATGCGCCGCCTCCTTGGCGCTGGATACCGAGTCACACCACAGTGGAAGGTTGGAGCTTACCGCATCGATCTTGTGGTCGAAGGAAACAACAAGCGCCTCGCTATAGAATGTGACGGCGATCGCTACCATCCGATCGAGAAGCTAGCCGAAGACATGGAGCGGCAGGCGATCCTTGAGAGGCTGGGTTGGAGATTTGTGCGAATCCGAGGGTCGGAGTTCTTTCGCGACCCTGACCGGTCAATGAAGCGCGTTTTCTTGAGACTTGAATCGCTTGATATTGCCCCGGACGGCTTACCATCTGACGGGGTTCCCCAGACGTCCACAGAAATCGTCGATAGAATTAATCGCCGTGCCAGCGAATTGTGCAAGAGCTGGCAGGTAGTCCAACAAGACCTCGATTCCATCAGTATCGATGTTTGAAATGCGGTCTTTTCCCATTGACGTCGGCTGCCGTTTTGACAGCGCGCGGGCGGAGGCGCGCTTGGAATTCGGCGCCACAGCCGGGGAAGGCTGGGCGAAGGTTTTAGGGTTTGCGCGTGCAACTAATTTGGAACGGGTGTGTTCGGGATTGGAGCGGGTGAAGGGGTGGGATATACTTCTAGGCCGGTTCTTGGGAACTTGCTTGCTGTGGCGTTGTCGGTGGCGGGAAGCAAGGGCGGGCTTGGGTTTTACATTCATCGGACAGTTTTTTTAGCACTCATAAATGCAGGTTCGCACGGGGCAGACTGCACAACATCCAGATGGCGCTCGAATCACGCGACTCAAAAAATACATCCATGCCTGAAGCGCGCACGGAGTCTGCATCGCGCGCGGCTTCGTCCACAGCATCACCCGCGACACCGTACATAGAATCACGCGCCGCATCACGCGGAACATTACGTGCAAGCGACCAGAACGTTGCGGTGGTGGGCGGGTCGGCTGCCGGTCTGCTGACCGCCACGGTGCTGGCGCGCCGGGGCGTGGGCGTGCGGGTGTTCGAGCGGATCGAGACGCTGGATCATCCGGAGCGCACGTTGATTGTGACGAATCGGATGCGGACGTTGCTGGGGCGCGCGGCGGAAGGCAGCATCGTCAACGAGATTCGGCGCTTCGAACTTTTTACCGATGGGCGCTCGGCGACTTTTGAATTGAAGCAGCCGGACCTGATCATCGAGCGGCGCGCGTTGATACAAGGATTGGCGGAAGAAGCGCGGCGTGCGGGCGTGGGGCTGGAACTGGGGCGGCGTTTCCATTCCCTACAATCGAATGGGCGCGGGCTGGTGTTTGAGGTGGAACGCTGCAGCGACGGCAGCCGCGAAGAAATTCACGCGGATACGATTATCGGCGGTGATGGAGCGTCGAGCCGAGTGGCGCGGGCGGCGGGATGGTCGCCGCTGGAAACCGTGCCGCTGGTGCAGGCGATCGTTCCGCTGCCGAAAGATATGGCGCCGGACACCGTGCGTGTCTGGTTCGTGCCGCAGGACACTCCCTATTTTTACTGGCTGATCCCGGAATCGCCGACGCGCGGCGCGCTGGGATTGATTGGCGAGACGGGGCCGGAGACGCGTCAACATCTGGAAAAATTTTTGGAGAAGCGCGGCCTCGAGCCGCTGGAATTTCAGGGCGCGCGGATTCCGGTGTACACGGGCTGGGTGCCGGTGCGGCGTCAGGTGGGACACGGCTCGGTGTATCTGGTGGGCGATGCGGCGGCGCAGGTGAAGGTGACGACCGTGGGCGGGATTGTCACCGGATTTCGCGGGGCTTTGGGCGTGGCTGAGGCGATTTTGAATGGCGGGTCGAGCCGCGGGCTGCGGCGTTTGCGGCGCGAACTGGATTTGCATTTGCTGCTGCGCCGGTCACTGCACGATTTCCAGCAGGCGGATTACAGCGAGTTGGTGGATTTGCTGAACGATCCGGCGAAGCAATCGTTGAGCGAATATTCGCGCGATGAAGCGTGGAAGATTTTGTGGCGCGTTTGCCTGAGCCAGCCGCGATTGATTCTGCTGGGGCTGCGGGGACTTTTGACGCGCGGGCGTTCGCTGAGCCGGCCGCGCGCGTAGTGGTTGATGATTGTGGCTGCGGCTTTCGCTGATACCGCCGCTGTGCGATTCTGGCTCGCGGCTATCGCTTCTGTTTCTGCTTTTGCTTCTGCGGTGAGCGGCACTTCCTAGCATGTACATCCTCGGCTTATCCGCGATGGGACACGATTCGGCGGCGGCGCTGATCGGCGATTCCGGAGTGGTGGCGGCAATTGAAGAAGGAAAACTGGCGCGGACGCGCGGAGCGGAAGGAATTCCACGCGCGGCGATTCATTTTTGTCTGGAGCGCGGCGGAATTTCGTGGCGCGACGTGGCGCATGTGGCGATTGCGAGCGATCCGGCGCGAGCGTGGCGTCGGCAGGCGCGGTATCGCGCGCGGGTGGCGCCGTTCGGCCCCGTATCGAGCGGCTATTTTCTGAACAAGGCTTTTGGCGAGTTGGGCCGCGAGCTGAATAATTTTCGCATCGTGAAACAGATGACGGGCGCGCCGGCGGGGCGCGTGGAGGCGCTGGATCATCATTTGTGCCACGCGAGTAGCGCGTTTTATGCGTCACCATTCGAGAAGGCGCTGATTGTCTCGCTCGATGAGCGCGGCGATGGTCGGGCCGGTTTCGTGGGCGTGGGTGAAGGCGCGCGGATTCGCGAAGTGGCTTCTATCGCAATGCCGCATTCGCTGGCGTGGGCTTATTCGCAGGTGACGAAACTTTTGGGATTTCGCGCGCATGCTGATGAGCATAAGACGCACTGGCTGAGTCTGGTGGGCGAGCCGGTGTTCGCGGATTTATTTTTGGCGATGCTGCGCGGGACAGGCACGCGACCAGGTGGTGAGGCTGCGGCGCCGCGTCTAGATCCGCGATATTTTCGCCGGGAATTTGCGGCGGAACTGGCGTTTACTGGCGAGTTTTACCGCCGGGTCGGAATTGCTGAAGCGCCGGAGCGGCAGATGGACGATTCGGTGCGGGCGAATATTGCAGCGAGTCTGCAGCGGGCTTGCGAGACGATTCTGTGCGAATGGCTGGCGGGGTTGCGCGAGAAATTTCAGGCGCGGTCGTTGTGCTTGGCGGGCGGACTATTTCTGAACCCGTTGCTCGTGGCGGCGATTGAATCGCGCGCGGGGTTCGAGAATGTTTTTGTGCAGCCAGCAGCGGGGAATGAAGGGACAGCGCTGGGCGCGGCGTGGCTGGTTTGGCATCGTGAAGCGGCGCAAGGGCGCGCGCGCGTGGCGCCGATGGCGGCGCCTTATTGGGGGCCGGCCTATTCCAACGCGGAAATCAAGACCGTGCTGGATAATTGCAAAGCGACATATCGCTGGTGCGATTCCGACGAGCGCAAAATCGCTGAAACTGTGCGGCTGTTGCACGGCGGGAAAATTGTGGCGTGGTTCCAGGGCGCGGCGGAATTCGGTCCGCGCGCGCTGGGCAATCGCAGCTTGTTGGCTTCGCCATGGGCTCCTTACGTGAAGGAAAATTTGAACGACTACGTGAAACATCGCGAAGCGTTCCGACCGTTTGCACTGGCGATTCCGGAGGAGCGCTGCGCGGAATGTTTCGCGTGCTCGACCAATGCGCGATTCCTGACAACGATGGCGACAGCCAATGAAAAAGGCCGGAAATTGCTGGCGGGCTTGCCGCCAGGATTTCTTTTGCCGGGGAATCTGGTGCGCTTGCACGTGGTACGCGCGGCAGACAACCCGCTCTTCTGGAAATTGCTAAATGATTCAGAAAAAGACACTCCGGCACCGATGCTGGTGAATACGTCATTCAATTTATTTGGCGAGCCGCTGGTGGTGACGCCGCGCGACGCCGTGCGCAGTTATTTTTGTTCCGGCGCGGACGCGCTGGTGGCGGGAAACTTTCTGTTGGAGAAGCGGTAAGCGTGATGACGGCGACGGTAACGTCCGCGACGAGCTCCGGCCGCAAGCGCCGCGTGCGCTGGACGCTGCTGCTGATTGTCGTGTTCGCGCTGGCCATCAGCACGATGGTTTTTCGCGGTGCCGGCTATTGGCTGGTGCGTGAAGATCCCTTGGCCAAAGCCGATGTAATCGTGGTGCTGAGCGGCGGGATGCCGTATCGCGCGAATGGTGCCGCGAATCTATTCAAATCTGGCTATGCGCCGGAAGTGTGGGTCAGCCGGCCTGAAGGGCCACAGCGAGATCTCAGCGCGCTGGGAATACATTTCATCGGCGAGGAAGAATACAACCGCGAGATTCTGGTACATCAGGGCGTGCCGGAAGCGCAGATCGCGATTTTGCCCGATATCATTATCAATACGCAGCAAGAAGTGAACGAGATCGCGCGCGAAATGCGCCGGACGGGGAAGCGTACGGCCATCATTGTGACTTCGCCGGAACATACGCGGCGAGTAAAAGCGCTCTGGAACAAATTGACGGGAAACGAGCCGCAGGTGATCGTGCGCAGCGCACCCGGCGATCCGTTCGTGGCCAAGCAGTGGTGGGGAAATACCCGCGACGCGCTGGCCGTGGTGCGGGAATACATGGGATTGCTGAACGTATGGGCGGGACTACCGGTGCAGCCGCACGCGCTGCCCTAACGCGTTGCAGACTAGGGGCGGAGGGCGGAGATTTTTTCGAGCGCACGCGGTTCCCTGTGTAAAATTGAAGGTCAGAATAGTGATTCTAATCCGCTCTATAAATGGGAGTTAGACCTTGAAGATTTCCGTGATCGGCGCAGGTTATGTGGGTTTGGTAACAGGCGGGTGCCTGGCGGGACTGGGCCATGAGGTGATTTGCACCGACAGCGATGCTGAAAAGCTGAAGACGTTGAATGCCGGGCGCTTGCCGATTTACGAGCCGGGGCTGGACACGGTGATTGACGAGGCGCGCAAGGAAGGCCGGCTGAGTTTTCTGGTCAACTCCGCCGAAACAATTCAGGCGAGCGATGCGATTTTCATTTGCGTGGGCACTCCGCCGCTCCCGAATGGCAGCGCGGACTTGAGCGCGATTGATCATGTGGCGCGGGCGATTGCCACAGAATCGAAGGCAACTAAGCTCGTGGTCGAAAAAAGCACGGTGCCGGCGCAAACCGGGCAGGAATTGAAGCGCGCGCTAACAGTTTATGGCCGCAAGAGCGGCATCACTTTTCGCGTGGCGTCGAACCCGGAATTTTTGCGCGAGGGAACCGCCGTCGAGGATTTTCTGCATCCGGATCGCATCGTCGTGGGCGTCGAGGATGAAACAGCAGAGCGCCAGTTGAAGGAGATTTACCGTCCGGTGCTCGAGCGGAAATTCAAGTGCCCAATCCACGCGCCGGCTTGTCCGGATACGCCGTTGCCAGCGTGGCTGGTAACGACGATCAATAGCGCGGAGCTGATCAAGCACGCGTCGAATTCATTTTTGGCAGTGAAAATTTCATACGCGAACATGGTGGCGGATCTGGCTGAGAAGCTGGGCGCGGACATCGGCGAAGTGGTGCGTGCGGTGGGCATGGACCCACGGATTGGGACGAGCTTTTTCCGGCCGGGACTCGGATTCGGCGGATTCTGCTTGCCGAAAGATTTGCAGGCGTTCGTGCATTTGGCGGAAAAGTCTGGCGTGGATTTTTCCATGTTGAAGGAAGCCGAAAAGATCAACAAGCGGCGAATCGACAATTTCATGGAAAAGATCCGGAGAGCTTTGTGGGTGGTGAAGGGAAAACAGATTGGAGTGCTCGGCCTCGCGTTCAAGCCGAATACCGACGATATCCGTTTCGCGCCGGCGATTGATTTGATTCAGGCTTTGCTGGCGGAGGGCGCAAGCATCCGCGCGTATGATCCCGAGGCGATGGAGAAGGCGCAGTCAATTCTTCCGCAAGTCCAGTTTGGAAAGACTGCTTACGACGCGGCCGATGGCACGGAAGCCTTGCTGATCGCGACGGAATGGGAGCAATTCCGCAAGCTCGATTGGGACCGCATACGGGATTCGATGACGCGCCCGCTGATTCTGGATGGAAGGAATCTGCTCACGTCCACCGAAATGAAGAGCCACGGATTTGAGTATTATTCGATGGGCCGGCCGGATTAACTCCAGTTCCAACATTATGACTGCCGTTTTGTAGCGGCAGTATTCAGATGCGCCGCGTGCGTCCCGAATGAAGTGGTGGGACCACCACCGGTCTGTAGCGCAAGGTCGATGGCGCATTGAAGTGCGCCGCTGCAAAGGCGTGCTGCGACCCAAGCCTCGTTTGGATTCCCAAAGACTTCGCGTCGAGCGTCAAGCTCCTCTGCCGCTCTAGTAACTATCCCGGAAACGATAACCACATTTGTAGCCGTTGTGCTTCGTGGAACGGTCAGTCGTTGGGTATACTGCGCAATTAAGTTCGTAGATGGTACGCGAGTGAGACTGATTGCTCGTTCGTATGCGCAGGAGGCTTTCGCAAAATGCACAAACGCAAACGGTGGCTGGTTCTGGTTTGTCTTGTGGTGGCTGAAGCGAGCATCGCGTCGATGGGCATCTCCGCCGCAGGCGACACCAAGTACGCGACGATCACCAACAGCGAGGCGCGTGAAATGTTGGACAAGGTCGAAGCGGACATCAAGGCAAATTATTTCGATCCAAGAATGAACGGAATGGACTTGGACAAAAGGTTCGAGGAAGCGCGACAGAAGATCGCCGCGGCAAAATCTCAGGACGAAGCTTTGCTCTCCATTGCAGCAGCGGTCGCGGCCCTTGACGATTCGCACACACGCTTCACGCCGCCTGTGCGGCCCTATGGCGTCGAGTACGGCTGGTACGCGCTGGCGATCGGCGACTCCGCCTGTTACGTCAAGGCAGTTCGCTCCGACAGTGACGCTGCGGCAAAAGGCCTCAAACCAGGCGACCAAATCGTCTCGATCAACGGGATTCGCCTCCAGCGAGACGACATCCACAACGTGGAATACTCGTATTTCGTGTTTCCGCAATCAGGCTTCCACCTTGAAGTGCGTTCGCCCGACGGCGTTGATCGCACTTTCGTGGCGATGGCAAAAGTGATACCGGGCCAGACGATGATCACGCACACGGACGTGATGACCTGGGCGCGAACGCACCGTTACACTGGTGACGACGATCGCTCGCGATATCACGAGGTGAACGAGCAGGTTCTTTTTTGGAAGCTGCCCGATTTCCTGGTTGATCCGGCAAACGTGGACGCGCTATTGAACAAGACGCGTAATTACGAGACGGTGGTTTTCGATCTGCGCGGCAATCCAGGCGGCCTGATCGGCGCGGAGGAGAAGTTCCTCGGCGGCGTATTCGATCACGACGTGAAAATCGGAGACCGGAAAAGCCGGGATGGGCTCAAGCCGGTGATTGCGAAATCGCGCGGCAAAAAAGCGTTCGACGGAAAGCTCATCGTCCTTATAGACAGCAAGTCGGCATCTGCCTCGGAGTTGTTTGCCCGCGTCGTTCAGCTGGAAAAACGAGGGACCGTTTTGGGAGATCGATCGGCGGGCGCCGTGAGGGAAGGCAAGATGTTCATTCATGCGGTGGAGCTGGACCGCATCAACGTCACGCAATACCGGGCGATGATATCCGTTGCGGATTTGATTATGACGGATGGTAAGACCCTTGAGCACGGCGGAGTGATGCCCGATGAACGAATACTGCCGACGCCGGCTGATATTGCCGCCGGCCGCGATCCGGTCCTCGCGCGCGCTGCTGAGCTGGCGGGAGTAAAACTAACCCCGGACGAAGCCGGCAAGATTTTCCCATTTCAGTGGCCGAAAGAGGAAATTCCGCGAATGGATTAGGCAGTTCAGTTTCTGGCGGGAGAAGCAGAGTTTCATCCGGCGGGCGACAACCTGAATCTTGCGGGTTCACGCAGTCTGAAAGGAAGCGGCAAGCCGCGCGCCCACTCTGGCTGCATTACTTTGCGGGCGTGGATTGGGCTAGTTTTTCGCGGAAATATTCGTAGGTGCGTTGCAGGCCATCTTCCAGGGTTACCTTTGGCTCCCAATTCAGCAGACGCTTGGCTTTGGTTATGTCCGGGCAACGTTGCTTGGGATCGTCTTGCGGCAGCGGGTGGAAGACGATGGGGGTTTTTGCGCCTACCAGTTTGCGGACGCGTTCGGCAAATTCCAGGATGGTGATTTCTTGAGGGTTGCCGATGTTGGTGGGCTCGTGCTCGTTTGATTCGAGCAATTTGTAGATGCCGGCGAGCAGGTCGGAAACGTAGCAAAAGCTGCGCGTCTGCTTGCCGTCACCGTAGACAGTGATGGGCTCACCGACGAGCGCCTGGTAGAGAAAATTGGGAAGAGCGCGGCCGTCGTTCAGACGCATCCTCGGGCCATAGGTATTAAAGATGCGCACGATGCGCGTATCCAGGCCGTGGTAGCGGTGATAGGCCATCGTCATGGCTTCAGCGTAACGCTTGGATTCGTCATAAACGCCGCGCGGGCCGACGGGATTCACGTGGCCCCAGTAAGTTTCGGGCTGGGGGCTGACTTGCGGGTCGCCATAACATTCGGAAGTGGAAGCGAGCAGGTAGCGCGCTTTTTTCGCGAGCGCCAGCCCGAGAGAATTGTGCGTGCCGAGCGCGCCGACTTTCAGAGTTTGAATCGGATATTTCAGATAATCCGGCGGGCTGGCGGGCGAAGCGAAGTGCAAGACGACTTCGACGGGACCGGGTACTTCGATGTAACGGGAAACATCCTGGCGGGCGAAGCGGAATTTCGGGTGCGGTAGCAGGTGCGAGATGTTGGAGTCGCTGCCGGTGACGAGATTATCGAGGCAGAGAACCTCCCAGTCTTTTTCCAGCAGCAACTCGCAGAGATGTGAACCGAGAAATCCGGCGCCTCCGGTGATTACAGCGCGCAAAGAGGTGCTCCTTTTGGGCCGATGAGAATCTTGGACATTTCGCTGAGCTTCATTATCGCTGAAAAGCACTGATTGAGGAACAAGAGTCCGACGGCCTGAATCTGCCGCAGAGGCGCAGAGTGCGCAGAGAAAAACGAAAGCGGGGCACCGTCGCGATAACGGTGCTCAATATTTCCGGCCTTAGTGGGCTGCGGCGGTAAAGGCGGTGGTGTGGTCCACGACGATGCGCCAACCCTCGGGAAATTTTTTGAAATCGAGCGTGAAGATTCCGGAGGGGGCGTCCTTTTCGCGCTGGAGATGAAATTGGCCGATAGCGAAGGCGGTGTCCGGACAGAGGACGTGAATTTCGAGGTCCGAAAACATGAGGTGGCCCATGGCTGCGCGGTCGGGATAATTTTTGTGGTAGCGATCGAGGACGTCTTGCCAACCGCGGGTCAGGCCGTTGGCACCGACGAAAGCGGTTTGGTCACTTTTCCAATATCCGGTCATGAAGGCATCTATGTCGCCGCGATTCCAGGCGTCGGTCTGCGCGTCCAGCACGGCGCGGATTTCGGATTCGGGTGAGGAGTCCGCGTTTGCGAGGCGCGAGGTCGCGGTGAATCCGATGGCCGTTGTTAGAAGCACGAGCACCAGCATTCGCGGCGCATACCGCATCACGTCCTCCATATGTTTATGCTTTGCCGGCGGCTTTTTCAGTGAGCCGCTCGCGAACTTTGTCGCTGAGCGCTTTGCCGTCCACGGCTTTGCCTTCGAGTTTGGCGCGTGCGGCCTTTACCACTGCGCCCATTTGCTTCAGCGAATCGGCGCCGGATTCGGAGATGGCTTCTTCGATGGCGCGGCGCATGTCGTCGTCGCTGGGTGCGGCCGGCAAATATTGCTCGATGATTTTTATTTCCTTAGCTTCTTTGTCGGCGAGGTCCTGGCGGCCGCCCTGGGTGAACTGCTCGACGGATTCCTTGCGCTGCTTGACGAGAGTTTGCAGAACTTGCAGCGATTCCATGTCGTCCAGCGGACGCATTTTGTCAATTTCTTTCAGTTTGAGCGCGCTCTTGACCATACGCAGGACGCTGAGGCGCAGCTCGTCCTTTTCCTTCATGGCAGCGGTTAAATCGCTCTGGATGCGGTCAATGTAGCCCATTCGTTGTCCCCCGATTTGCGAAACAGAATAGCACACGGATTTCGATTCGGGCGCGCGGTGCAGTGATTTCGATTCGATGAATTTGCATAACGGATTTGACACGCTCGGAGTGAGCCGTTACGCTTCTCGAAATGAAAATTATCGTGGCGGACAAGATCAGTGAACGCGGAATCGCGCTTTTGCGCGAAACAGGCTGGGAAGTCGTATTGCCGACGGCTGCGGCGCTGGCGAGCGAAATCGCAAACGCGGACGGTCTGGTGGTGCGCAGCGCGACGAAAGTGACGCGTGAGCTGCTCGATCGGGCGGAGAAATTGCGCGTGGTGGGCCGCGCGGGAGTAGGAATTGACAATGTGGATATGGACGCGGCGACGAATCGCGGCGTGCTGGTGATGAATACGCCTGGCGGAAATGCAGTGAGCGTCGCCGAGCACACTTTTGCGCTGCTGCTGGGGCTAGCGCGTGGAGTACCGCAATCGAATGCTGCGATTCACGCGGGGCGCTGGGAGAAAAGCGCTTCCGGGATGGAATTGCGCGGAAAGACACTGGGGCTGGTGGGACTCGGTCGTGTGGGCTCGGAAGTGGCGCGTCGCGCGCGAGCGCTGGAGATGACCGTGCTGGCGTTCGATCCGTACGTGACGCCGGCCGCAGCGCGGGAATTGGAAGTGGAGCTGATTCCATTCGAGGATTTGCTGAAACGATCGGACGTGATTTCGCTGCACACGGCGCTTAGTCCAGCGACCGAAAAAATGATCAACGCGGCTGCGCTGGCGCAAATGAAAAAAGGCGCACGGCTGATCAATTGCGCGCGCGGAGAATTGATTGACGAAGCAGCGCTGGCAGAGGCGTTGCGCTCGGGGCAGTTGGCAGGCGCGGCGGTGGATACATTCGCGGAGGAGCCACCGAAAAATTCTCCGTTGCTCGGCTTGCCGAATTTGATTGCTACACCGCATATTGCAGGTTCCACAGCCGAAGCGCAGGAGGAAGTAGGAACTTTGATCGCGCAGCAGGTGCGCGATTATCTTGCGGAAGGGTTGATTCGCAACGCGGTGAACATGCCGGCGCTTTCCGCGGAGCAGTATCGCCGTTTGCGGCCGTATCTGGAACTGGGCGAGCGGCTGGGCGCGTTTGTCGCGCAAGCCGCACCGTCGGCGAGTTTCAGCCGCATTCACATTCGCTATGCGGGCGAGGCGGCTGAACTGGGTTCGCACGTGATTCGCAGCGCGGTGCTAATCGGCATTTTGAACATCGTGCTGGATGAAAAAGTGAATTTGGTGAATGCGTCGCAAGCGGCGGCAGCGCGGGGATTAATTGTGGAAGAAACCACGCGGCGACGCGAGCGCGGATTTCCGAACACGTTGGAAGTGACGGCGACGAACGGCGGGCACGAGCTAACCGTGGAAGGCATGGTGGCGCAGGACGGTTCGCCGCGAATTCTGTTGATGGATGGAATCGGCCTGGAAGCGCCGCTGGAAGGGACTTTGCTCCTTACGCGAAATATTGACGTGCCCGGCGTGATTGGAAAAATCGGCACGGCGCTCGGCAATCTCGGCGTGAACATCGCGACGTTTGCGTTGGGACGCCGCAAGCCGGAGAAAGGCGCCGATGCGCTGGCGCTGGTGCGACTCGACGGCAACGTGGATGGCGCGGTGGTGCAGCAGATTCGCGCGATTCCTTCGATCACGGAAGCGAAATTGATCCGGTTGCCCGAGGCCGCGAAGCCACAGGCGCACACCGCCTAATCCTTCGGCTGAGTTCGAAATGCTCGAAACCCTACGATTGCGCCTACTGCCGTGGCAGCCTGAGGACTGGCTGCTGTTGCGTCCTCTCGCGACCAATCGGGAAGTAGTGCGTTACATTTCGAATGGCGAGCCTTGGCCGGACGAGCGCATTCGCGAGTGGGCCACGCGGCAAGTCACACATTTTGCCAAGTTCGGATTTTGTTTCTGGAAGCTCATTCGTAAGGAGACGGGCGAAATGATCGGGTTCTGCGGCCTGCAGCCGGTGGAGCTCGAGGGCGCGCCGGAAATTGAAATTGGCTGGTGGCTGGCGCCCGCGTGGTGGGGCCAAGGTTATGCGACGGAGTCCGCGCGCGAAGCGATGCGCGATGGATTCGAACGGGCGGGATTGCCGCGGATTGTATCAATCGCGATGCGGGAGAATGTGGCGTCCACGCACATCATGGAAAAATTGGGTATGAAATTTGAAAGAGAAACGACGCATCGCGGTTTCGCGGTAGTGATGTATGCGGTAGGAAATCCGCAGCTGGCGAAGGCCTGATCCATCGGTGAAAAGCAGGCCGTCACCGCAGGCAAACTCGAAATAATATTGACACAGGGTGTGGCGCGAGGCCGTTGCGCATGTCGGCTGGGTAGCTTAAACT
>Ga0307478_10001702_pt1 | contig 18475 bp, 25 predicted proteins | sample atmos_gasesECM4C_2_FD_203713 | JGI IMG/M metagenome (GOLD analysis project Ga0307478, IMG submission 203713) | Hardwood forest soil microbial communities from Morgan-Monroe State Forest, Indiana, United States - atmos_gasesECM4C_05 | ecosystem: Environmental > Terrestrial > Soil > Temperate... | reverse complement strand
AGGACAAGCTCAAGTCTGCGGGCGTGAGCGCCATCGAGATCGAGCGACCGGGCAACAAGTTACGCATCATCATCAAGACGGCGCGGCCGGGGATCATCATCGGACGCAAGGGCGCGGAAATCGACAAGCTCAAGGGCGAACTGCAGAAGCGCACGTCGCGGGAGGTGTTTGTCGATATCCAGGAAGTGCACAAGCCCGAGCTTGATGCGCAGCTGGTGTCGGAATCGATTGCGTTGCAACTGGAAAAGCGCGTGGGCTTCCGGCGCGCGATGCGCAAGGCCGTAGATTCGGCGTTGCGGTTCGGCTGCAAGGGAATCAAGGTTCGGGTCAGCGGGCGGTTGAACGGAAATGAAATCGCGCGATCGGAATGGTACCTGCAAGGGCGGCTGCCATTGCATACGCTGCGCGCCGATATCGATTTCGGATTCAGCGAGGCGCGGACGACGTACGGGGTGATTGGGGTGAAGTGCTGGGTGTACAAAGGCGAGATCCTGCAGCAGAAAAAGCGCGAAGCGCAGACGGCGGCGGGCGGGTTTTAGTGAACTTGTAGAGACGTAGCTTGCTACGTCTTCGCCTCGGGCGAGCATTGTAAGTGCGGGACGTTGCGAGCAGCGTCTCTACGGAAAATTTTATGTTGATGCCAAAGAAAGTGAAGTACCGCAAGCAGCAGCGCGGACGCATGACCGGAAAGGCCTGGCGCGGATCGGAGCTGGCTTTCGGCGACTATGGGCTGAAGGTCCTCGAGCCGGGATGGATTACCGACCGGCAGATTGAAGCCAGTCGCGTCGCCATGACCCGCTTCATCAAGCGCGGCGGAAAGATTTGGATTCGGTTGTTTCCCGACAAGCCGGTGACGAAGAAACCAGCTGAAACCCGTATGGGTAAGGGCAAGGGCGCTCCGGATCACTGGGTGGCCGTGGTGCGCCCCGGGAAGATCTTGTTTGAGATGGAAGGCGTGACCCATCAGGACGCGAGCGAAGCGCTGCGGCTGGCATCGCACAAGCTGCCGTTGCGCACGACGATGGTCAAGCGCGCGGGACAGTGAGAGCTATTTATATGAAGGCAGAGAAAATCAGAAATCTGACGCAAGAAGAATTGCAGCACCAGGAGAGCGATCTGGCGGACCAGCTGTTTAAGCTGAAGTTTCAGCTGAACATGGGGCAGACCGAAAGCCTGAAAAAGATCCGCGGCTTGCGCAAGGACATCGCCCGCGTAAAGACGATACTTGGCGAGCGGGCGCGCTCGGCCGCAACGGAGAAAAAATAATGGCGGAAACAGCCGGAACCCAAAAAGTGCAGGGCCGCCGCAAGGAAGTGGTGGGAGAAGTCGTCTCGAACCGCATGCGCAAGACCATCGTGGTGCAGGTCACGCGCAAGAAGTCGCACCCGTTTTACGGACGCGTGATCGCGCGGCACAAGAAGTTTTATGCGCACGATGAAAAGAACGAGGCGCATGTGGGCGATTTCGTTCGTATCCAGGAGACGCGTCCGGTGTCGAAGCTGAAGCGCTGGAAGCTGAAAGACATTATCCGGAAGGCGGCGCTCCTGCCGGAAACCCCGGTGGATGCGGCGTCGAGCTGATGAGGCAGCGCGCCAAGCGCGCATTTTAGCAATTTCGCAGAAAAACGCGAGCTTGATTGCGCGTCGCGACCAGGTCCTTCGGAAGGCGAAAGTCGCCTGCCTCAGGATGACAAGCGAACAGGGAGAAATGCCATGGCTGTGATGATGAGAACGATGCTGGAGGTCGCCGACAACTCCGGCGCCCGCAAGCTGCAGATGATCCTGCCGCTAGGGGGCTCGACTGGATTGAATGCGGGGCTGGGCGACGTGATCACCGCCGCAGTTAAGGAATCGGCTCCCGAGGGCCAGGTGCAGAAGGGCAAAGTGGTAAAAGCGGTTATTGTGCGCACGCGGAAAGAGCACCGGCGGCGTGATGGGACCTACATCCGGTTCGATCAGAATGCGGCGGTGCTGATTAACGAAGCGGGTGAGCCGGTGGGGACGCGCGTGTTCGGACCGGTAGCGCGCGAACTGCGCGAGAAGAAGTTTTTGAAGATCGTTTCCCTGGCGCCGGAAGTGATTTAAGGGCAAGTGTCAAGGTTTTAGAGTTTCAAGGTTTCAAGGTGCCTTGGAAATCGGAGCCTTCAGCCGGCGAATAATGTTGAAACCTTGAAACTTTGAGACCTGGATTTGATATGGCTACTGTATCGGCGGCACATAAGCGAGTAGATATCCGGCGGAACGACACCGTGAAGGTGATTACCGGACGGGACAAGGGCAAGGAAGGGCGCGTGCTGCGCGTTTTTCCGAATGACGCGAAGATTCTGGTAGAGCACGTGATGATGGTGAAGAAGCATGTGCGCCCCAATCCGCAGCGCAACATTAAGGGCGGCATCGCCGAGCAGGAGAGTCGGATCGCGATTTCCAACGTGCAGTTAGTCTGCTCGACCTGTGGGCCGGTCCGGATCGGACATGAGGTTCACGGAGATCGCAAAGTTCGCGTCTGCAAAAAGTGCGGAGCGCAATTAGACAAGTAGATCTCACGAACCGGTACACGCTCTGACCAGGAGTTGCTGGCGGAACACTCCGAAACCGTGAGAGGAAGTTGAAAACGAAATGGCAAAAGATAAAAAGGGACAGAAGGAAGCGGCACAGGAGCAGAAGGCTCCGGAGCAGGCGCGGCACAGCGCGAAAGAGCGTCCGCGGCTGCGGTCGAGGTTCGAGAAGGAAGTGGCTCCGGCTTTGTTGAAAGAGCTGGAACTGAGCAACAAGATGGCGGTGCCGCGGCTGCACAAGATCGTCGTCAACATGGGTGTGGGCGAGGCGACGCAGAACGCCAAAGTGCTCGATCCGGCGGTGAACGAGCTGGGCCAGATTACCGGACAGAAGCCGGTTGTGACCCGGGCCAAGAAATCGATCGCGGCGTTCAAGGTGCGAGCTGGCCAGTCGATTGGCGCGATGGTCACGTTGCGCGGCGACCGTATGTACGAGTTTTTCGACCGGCTGGTGAACATTGTTCTGCCGCGTGTGCGCGACTTCCGCGGAGTTTCAACGAAGTCTTTTGACGGCCGTGGCAACTTCACGCTTGGCCTGCACGACCAGTTGATCTTCCCCGAGATTTCCTATGAGAAGGTCGACAAGCTGAAGGGAATGAATGTCACGATTGTGACCACAGCCGCGAACGATAACCAGGCCCGGACACTGTTGAAGCATCTGGGAATGCCGTTCCGGACACAGTAAAGAATTGGCGCGGTGGGCGAGTCGCCCACCGGACAGCCGGCGCTAGAGCGAGGAGTAGAGTTTGGCAACGACAGCAAAACGAGTAAAAGACGCGAAGAAACCCAAGTTTTCCACGCGCAAGCATAACCGCTGCAAATTGTGCGGCCGGCCGCGCGCTTATCTGCGCAAGTTCGGAATCTGCCGGCTGTGTTTCCGGCAACTGGCGCTGCGCGGGGAGATCCCAGGGGTTTCGAAGTCGTCCTGGTAAACCGTTGTTGGTCGCTGGTCGTTGGTCGTTCGCAATGACTGGTGAGCAAGCCAACGACTAAGAACCAACGACGAACGACGGATACACAAGCTGCCGCAGGTTCTCCGCAAATCGCGGAGCGAACGGGTGGCTAAGGAGAAGCAAAACGATGAGGTTGACCGATCCGGTCGCAGACATGCTGGCAAGAGTGCGGAACGCGCTCCAGGCCCGGCACCAGAAGGTGGATATCCCGGCTTCGCGGCTGAAACTGGAGATTGCCCGCATTTTGAAGGAAGAGGGCTATATCTCCAACTACAAAGCCACCGAAGAAGAGGGGCACAAGGTAATCCGCATGTACCTCAAGTACGGCGCCAACAATGAGGCAGCGATTTCGAAGGCCGAGCGTGTCTCGCGCCCGGGCTGCCGTGTGTACGTACGGCGCAGCGAGATTCCCCGCGTCCTGGGCGGTCTGGGAATCAACATTCTGACCACGCCTCGGGGCGTGATGACCGGCCGCCAAGCCCGCAAGGAGGGCGTGGGCGGCGAGTTGCTGTGCCAGATTTGGTAGTGGATCATCTGTAGAGACGCAGCTTGCTGCGTCTTGCCGGCAGCGAACGAAAGCTGGAGAGCGTGAGAGACGTTGCGAGCAACGTCTCTACGAATGAATCTTATGTCACGAATTGGAAAAAAGCCGATCACGATTCCCAAGGGAGTCACGGTCAAAATCGAAGGCAATACGGTCCTGGTGCAGGGACCGAAGGGCAAACTGGATACGGCTCTGCCGGCCGGCATCAAGGTTGAGCAGAAGGATGGACACATCGTCGCGATCCGCGAGAACGATTCGCAGTCGGCGGTCCACGGGCTGGCGCGCGCCTTGGTCAATAACGCAGTTGAAGGCGTGACCAAGGGCTGGACGCGCGAACTGGAAATCGTCGGCATCGGCTACCGCGCCGAAATGAAGGGCAAGCTGACCGTGGTGTTCAACCTGGGCTATTCACATCCGATTGAGTATCCCCTGCCGACGGGTGTCGATGCGATTGTCGACCCGAAGCAGACCCGAATTACTCTGACCGGAATCGACCGGCAGAAGGTGGGGCAGGTCGCGGCCGAGATGCGCTCGCTGCGTCCGCCGGATCCGTACAAGAACAAGGGCGTGCGCTATGCCGGCGAGCGCCTGAAGAAGAAGGTCGGAAAGACCGGAGCGAAGTGACGCCGCTTAGCGGGCGTGGGCTAATCGGGAGCCTGCTGGCGTCATCCTGAGCGTTGTTTGCGAAGGATCTCCGTCGTTCTACTGGTGACAAGGAAACGAATCGATGCTGACGAAAATTGGAAAGAACGAAAAACGCGGTTACGTGCACGAGCGCATCCGCAAGAAGCTGCAGGGGACGGCGGAGCGTCCGCGGCTGAACGTGTACCGCTCGCTGAATCATATCTACGTGCAGGTGGTCGACGACATGTCGGGCAAGACGCTGGTGTCCGCCAGTTCGGCCGAGGGTAAGAAAGAAGAGCGGCGCACGGGCGGGAACGTTGCCTCGGCAAAGGTTGTCGGAAAAATGATCGCCGAGCGCGCCAAGGCGAAGGGCGTGACCAAGGTCGTGTTCGACCGTGGCGGATACATTTATCACGGGCGTGTGAAGGCTCTGGCCGACGCCGCCCGGGAAGCGGGATTGCAGTTCTAAAAGGCAGCTCTCGGCTGTCAGCTCTCAGCGATCAGCTAGAGCGACGGGCTAAAGGGCTGAAAGCTGATAGCTGAAAGCTGGGTTCAAAGAATGCCAACAGTAATCAAGAAACTCGATGCGGGTGCGTTTCAGTTGAAGGACCAGGTGGTCGCCATCAACCGCGTAACCAAGGTGGTCAAGGGCGGCAAGAACCTTTCGTTTGCGGCGCTGGTCGTGGTGGGCGATCCGTCGGCGGCGGTGGTCGGATACGGTTCCGGCAAAGCGAAAGAAGTGCCCCAGGCGATTCGCAAGGGGATTGAGTCGGCGAAGAAGAATCTGGTGAAGGTCAACCTGACGCAGACGTCGATTCCGCACCTGGTGCTGGGACGATATGGCTCTGGACGCGTGTTGCTGAAGCCGGCTCCGGAAGGCACGGGAGTCATAGCCGGGGGCGCGGTGCGCGCCGTGATGACTTCTGCCGGCGTGCAGAACGTGCTCACAAAGTCGATCGGCACAACCAATCCGCACAACGTGATCAAAGCCACGTTTGACGCGCTGAAGCAGCTGAAGAATAGAGAAAGCGTTGCTACCATGCGCGGCAAGGTAGCAGAAGAGCTCTAGTGACCGGTTGCCAGCACTCTCTACCCATCGTTGAGGGTGGCGATCGAAATTGAGGTTGAAATGACGGCAAAGAAGACGAATTCGAGCAGCGGGAAGATTCACCTGAAGTGGGTGCGTTCCGCCATTTGTGCTCCGATGAAGCAAAAGTTGGTGATTAAAGGGCTGGGATTCACGCGGTTGAACCAGGTGATTGAACGGCCGGACACGGCGGCGATTCGCGGGATGGTGGCGAAGGTCCCGCATCTGATAGAGATTGTGCAGTAAGGCGCGGTTTCAGGGTTTCAAAGTTTCAGCGTGGGGAATTCAGGTCTCCGTTCACACCTTGAAACTCTGAAACCTTGAAACATGGATTTACTTATGAACTTATCGAACATTCACGCACCAAAGAAGGCGACCGAGAAACGGAAGCGCGTGGGCCGCGGTATGGGCTCAGGGATGGGAAAGACTTCCACCCGTGGGCACAAAGGGCAGCGTTCACGCAGCGGGTCGCGCATGATCCGAGGGTTTGAGGGCGGCCAGATGCCGCTGCACCGGCGCATGCCGAAACGCGGCTTCACCAACATTTTCCGCAAGGAATATGCCATCGTCAGCCTGGAACGCCTGGCGGAACTCGGGGAGACGACGATTACACCCGACTCGCTGCGCAAGGCAGGCGTGGTGAAGACCAAGCTTCCGGTCAAGATTCTGGGCGATGGCGAGTTGAAGACTGCTCTGACAGTGAGCGCGCACAAATTTTCCAAGTCAGCGCAGGAAAAGATCACCAAGGCAGGCGGAAAGTTTGAGGTCTTGCAGTAATGTTTGACAAGCTGGCGAACATCTTCCGCATTCCGGATCTCCGCAAGAGAATCCTCTTCACCCTGGGGTTGTTGTTCGTGTACCGCCTCGGCGGTCACCTGCCGACACCCGGCGTGAAGTGGGAGCAACTGGAACACTTCTTCGAGCAGAATCGCGGATCGTTCCTCGGCTTCGTTGACTTGTTTTCCGGCGGCCAACTGCGTCGCATGACCATATTTGCGCTGGGCATCATGCCGTACATCACGGCATCGATCATTTTGCAGTTGCTGACGGTGGTTTATGAGCCGCTGGCCAAGCTGCAGAAGGAAGGCGAACTGGGACGAAAGAAAATCACGCAGTGGACGCGCTACATCACGGTGATTCTCAGCGCGGTGCAGTCGTTCGGGATTGCAGTAGGCCTCGAGAAGACAGGCGATTTCGTTATCAACCCGGGTTGGGGATTCCGCTTGATGACCATGCTGACCCTGACTACGGGCAGTGCATTCATCATGTGGCTCGGCGAGCAGATTACGGATCGTGGCGTGGGTAACGGCATGTCGTTGCTGATTTTTGCCGGCATCGTCGTGGGCCTGCCGCGCGGAGTGGGCGACCTGGTGGAGAAGGCAAAGAACGCGGCGTGGGGAGCGATGACCTTCCCGCTCATGATTGGCTTGATCATTTTCATGATCGCCGTCGTTGCCTTCATCGTCTACGTGGAACGCAGCGAGCGGCGAATACCGGTGCAATACGCCAAACGCGTGGTTGGGCGCAAGGTGATGGGCGGGCAATCGACGCACCTGCCATTGCGGGTGAACGCGGGCGGCGTAATGCCGGTCATCTTTGCGTCGTCGATCCTGACGTTGCCGCAGACTATTGGATACGGCTTGCGCAACAATCGCTATTTCGGAGACCTGATCCGATGGCTGGGATGGGGCGAGCCGCTCTACACATTGTTGTATGCAGTCGGCATCATTTTCTTCGCCTACTTCTACGTCTCGATTGTGTTCAATCCGAGCGAAGTCGCGGACAACATGCGAAAGTACGGCGGGTTCATCCCCGGCATACGTCCAGGCAAGCGCACGGCGGATTTTATCAATGAAGTGCTGACTCGCATCACCCTGGTGGGAGCGCTTTATTTGATCGTGATCTCATTCATCCCGGAGTGGATGATTACGGGCGTCCACCTCAACCATCTCTACGGGCCGTTGGGGCGATTCTTTGAGAATCTGCCGACGTGGATGACGAACGGTTTGGGTGTGAATTTCTATTTTGGTGGAACGTCGTTGCTGATTGTGGTCGGCGTGGCCATGGACACGGTCACGCAAATCGAGGCGCAATTAATCATGCGCCACTACGACGGATTTACGCCACGCAGCGGACGCATTCGCGGCCGCCGCTGGTAGAAGCGCGTACGGTAGAGACGTAGCTTGCTACGTCGCTGCTGGATGGGAGAGACGTTGCAAGCAACGTCTCTACGGAGATTTTGGGGTTGCTGCAACTCGGCTTGTCGACCGAATCTGGTCGCTTGGGGCGCCGGGAAGATTGAGATCGGAGGCCTTGGCCACGCCGATGGCGCAGGAAACCTCGCGTAATGTTGGACCCGTGGTGCTGCTGGGCCCTCCTGGTGCAGGGAAAGGGACCCAGGCAAAGCGCATCATGGAACACTACCGCATTCCCCAGGTCTCCACTGGCGATCTGCTCAGGGAAAACGTCGCTCAAGGCACAGAACTCGGGCAGGCTGCCAAGGCGGTGATGGCCAGAGGAGAACTGGTCTGCGACGACCTGGTCTGCGAGATGGTTCGGCTGCGGCTAATGCAGCCTGACAGCAAGCGTGGATACGTTCTCGATGGGTTCCCGCGAACTGCGGCCCAGGCGGGGTGGTTGGACGCCCTGCTCGAACACGAGCTCTTTGACAAATCGCGTCCGACGCGAGCCTGGCCAATTGTGATCCGGCTGGAGGTCGACTATAATCAGTTATTGCTCCGGATCACTGGACGCCGTTCTTGTCCCACCTGTGGACGGATCTATAACGTCCACTTCCAGCCGCCCCGAGTAGATGAAATTTGCGATTTAGCTCATGGGACGAAGCTGGTGACCCGCAATGACGATCGCTTGGAAGTCATTGAGCCGCGATTGGCCGCTTACCAGGAACAGACTCGCCCGGTGGCCGACTATTACCAGCGTACTGGCAGATTGATTTCAGTGAATGGTGATCTGCCGATGGACGACGTGACCGCGCAGATTTACCGGATACTGGAAGATCATCACGCGTAGAATGGCCATTGTTTGCAAATCGGCGGCTGAGATCCAGAAGATGCGGCAGAGCGGCCACATCGTGCGACAGGTACTGGATCACGCTCGCTCGCTGGTTGCGCCGGGTGTCACGACAATGGACCTGGAGCGGGCCGCTGACAAGAAGATCAAGGACCTTGGCGCTAAGCCGGCGTTCAAGGGGTATTACGATTATCCGTGCGTGCTCTGCACTTCGGTGAATGAAGAGATTGTGCACGGCATCCCGTCGGAAAAGCGGGTGTTGCAGGAAGGCGATATCGTATCGATCGACTGCGGCGTGGTCCTCGACGGGTACTACGGTGACGCGGCCATTACCGTTCCAGTTGGGAATGGAGTGAAGCCGGAGGTCAAGAAGTTACTGGAAGTCACTGAAGCTTCTCTGTACCGCGGAATCGAGCAGGCCCGGATAGGGAATTCGATCGGCGACGTTGGCGCGGCGGTGCAGGAGCATGTAGAAGCGGCTGGATTCAGCGTGGTTCGTGAATTCGTCGGACACGGCATAGGGACCCGCTTGCACGAAGAGCCGCAGGTTCCGAACTTTGGCAATCGCGGGCATGGGGCGCGGTTGCGCGAAGGAATGGTGCTGGCCATCGAGCCGATGGTGAATTACGGCAAGCCAGACGCGCGGGTCCTCGGCGACAAGTGGACTGCAGTTACGGTGGACGGCAGCTTTAGCGCGCACTTCGAGCACTGCGTGGCGGTGACGAAAGATGGGCCGGTGATTTTGACGCAATAAAGCTTCTAGCCGCTACTTCCAGCTAGTCGGGAGCCCGCAGCCGAAATCCTGAACGTTGTGTGCGAGGGATCTGCAAGTTTAGAGTCACAAGGAGTCGATGAGCAAAGAAGACGCGATTGAAGTGATGGCCGTGGTTTTGGAGCCGCTGCCGAACGCTATGTTCCGCGTGGAACTGGAGAACAAGCATCAGGTACTGGCGCACGTTTCGGGAAAGATGCGCAAGAATTTCATTCGCATCCTGCCCGGGGATAAGGTCGCGGTGGAGCTTTCACCCTACGACTTGAATCGCGGACGAATTGTTTACCGTTATAAATAGAGTTTGCTGAAAGCTGATTGCTGACGGCTGAAGGCTGGGATATGAAGGTTAGAGCATCTGTAAAGAAGATTTGCGACAAGTGCAAAATCATCCACCGCAAAGGCGTGGTGCGGGTGATTTGCGTCAACTCGAAACATAAACAACGCCAGGGCTAAATAAGCTGCTAGCTACCAGCGTCTAGCTTCTGGCTAGAATGCGGTCGGCTAGGGGCTAGAAGCTAGGAGCCGGGGGTTAGGAAACTATGGCACGTATCGCAGGCGTGGATCTACCACGCCAGAAGCACATTAACATCGCGCTGACTTATATCTACGGGATTGGGCAGCCGCGCTCGGGACGCATTCTCGATGAGGCCAAAGTCGATCCGATGAAGAAGGTTCAGGATCTGAGCGAAGAAGAGGTCAACCGGATTCGAACCGTCATCGAGGCGGAAGGGCTGGTGGAAGGCGATCTGCGCAAGGAAGTTTCGATGAACATCAAGCGGCTCATCGAAATCGGCTCCTATCGGGGATTCCGGCACCGCCGCAACCTGCCGGTTCGCGGACAGCGGACACATACGAATGCCCGCACCCGGAAAGGTCCGCGCAAAGGAACGGTCGCGCAGAAGAAGAAAGCGACAGCGAAGACATAAGAACAAGTTTCAAAGTGGCAAGGTTTCAAGGTTGCAAACAAACCTTGAAACCTTCGAAACCTTGAAGCCTTCGAAACCTGAGGTTCTATGGCAAAACCAGCAGCAGCGGGCGGCGCAGCAGCCGCACCGGAGAAAAAAGGCAAAAAGAAGACGTTCAAGAAGAAGGAGCGCAAGCACGTGCCGCATGGGCTGGCGTATGTGCAGGCGTCCTTCAATAACACGATCGTGACGATAACCGACATGAACGGCAACGTTCTCTCGTGGAAGAGTTCGGGATCGCTCGGGTTCCGGGGATCGCGCAAAGGCACGCCGTTTGCCGCGCAACAGGCGGCGATGAACGCCGCGAACATGGCACGCGATCACGGCGTGCGCAGCGTCGATGTCCGCGTCAGCGGCCCGGGTTCCGGCCGCGAGTCCGCCGTGCGCGCTCTGGCCGCCGCCGGGATTGAAGTGCGATCGATCCGCGATTCGACGCCGATTCCGCACAACGGCTGCAGGCCGCCGAAAAGACGGAGAGTGTGATAATCGTCGTTGGTCTTTGGCCAACGACCATTGACCAAAGGCCGACGACAGTAATTTTGTCCGGGACGAAGGGTGAAGCCAAACCTGTAAACCGGTCATCTAAAGGAGAAGAAACTTGGCGCGTTATACCGATGCAGTCTGCCGTCTATGCCGCCGCGAGGGCATGAAGCTGTTCCTCAAAGGCGCAAAATGTTTCAGCGATAAATGTCCAATCGAGAAGCGCAACTTTGCTCCCGGACAACATGGGAAAGATCGAAAGGCTAAGGTTGTAGGCTACGGCCTGCAGTTGCGCGAAAAACAGAAAGCGAAGCGCATCTACTTCACCCAGGAAGGTCAGTTCCGCAACTACTTCGAGAAGGCGGCGCGGTCGAAGGGCGTCACCGGTGAGAAGCTGCTGCAGCAACTGGAGCGGCGTCTTGATAACGTCGTTTTCCGGTTGGGATTCGCGCAATCGCGGCGCCAGGCGCGGCAATTGGTGCGTCACGGCCACGTCGCTGTTGACAATCGCAAGGTCAACATTCCTTCGTATGAAGTGAGTGCGGGGGAAGAAGTCGCGATCCGCGAAAACAGCAAGAAGCTCACTGTGCTGGAACTCGCGAAAGAATTTGCCAGCCATGGCACGATGCCGAGCTGGTTGGAAGTCGATCGCGATAACTACAAGGGCCGTGTACTGAATTTGCCCAAGCGCGAAGATATCCAACTGCCGGTGAACGAGCAGCTGATTGTCGAGTTGTATAGCAAGTAGTCGTTCGTCGTCGGACGCTAGTCGTTGGTCAATGATCATCGACAAACGACCAACGACGATTTTGGTCCATACATTCGTGCCAGATCAGCCTTTCCTGATGGCGACCTGAGTTGGACCACTCAGCGAGTCAGGATTGAGCCAAACGGCCGAAGGAGAGTAACACATGCTTTGGAAAGGCTTTCAGAAACCGAAACGTCTCGCAGTTGACACATCCACCCTTACCGACAAGTACGGCATCTTTTGGGCGCAGCCGTTTGAACGTGGTTTTGGCACCACCGTGGGCAATGCTCTGCGGCGCGTGCTGTTGAGCTCGATTGAAGGCGCTGCCGTTACTGCGGTCAAGATGGAAGGCGTGCTTCACGAGTTCCAGTCGATCCCCGGTGTCGTCGAGGACGCGACCGACATCATCCTCAACCTGAAGCAGATTCCTTTTAAGCTCGCGGGTGACGCGCCCAAGGCGATTTACCTGCGCGCCGATCAGCCCGGTGTCGTAACCAGCGGCATGATCGAAGCCGATGGCGATGTCGAAGTGCTCGACAAGGACGTTTACATCGCGACGGTCAGCGAGGGCGGGAAGCTCGACATGGAAATGCGGCTGAAGCGTGGCCGTGGATACGTGTCGGCCGACAAGAATTTCGACGAAGATCTCGGCATCGGTTTCATACCGATCGACTCAGTGCACTCGCCGGTTCGCAAGTGCAATTACACCGTTGAAGCGGCGCGTCTCGGACAGATCACCGACTACGACAAGCTCACGCTCGAAGTGTGGACCAACGGCTCGATCACGCCGGCTGACTCAATCGGCCTCGCTGCGAAGCTGCTGAAAGACCACATGAACATCTTCATCAACTTCGAGGAAGAGATCGAAACCGGTACCTCGGCCAGCGACGACCGCAAGCCCGAGATTCACAACGAGAATCTGAACCGGTCCGTTGAGGAACTCGAGCTTTCCGTCCGCAGCTACAACTGTTTGAAGAACGCAAACATCCAGACCATCGGCGAACTCGTGCAGAAGACCGAAGCCGAAATGCTTAAGACGAAGAATTTCGGTCGCAAGTCGCTGAACGAGATTAAAGAGATCCTTTCTTCGATGGGGCTGAGTCTCGGCATGAAGATCGACGAGCATGGCAATGCCGTGCCCGGACCGACTTCGAACGTACCTTTGCCCGCGTCCGCTTACGGACCGGACGACCAATTGTAGGACCGGCTTCCGGCGCCCGGCTTCCGGCTTCGGAAGTCGGGCCGCCAGCGAGACCGGGTTTTGATTTTAAGGCTAGTAGCTAAGAGCTAACCGCTAGAGCTGAGGGTTTCCATGCGTCACAAAGTTGCAGGATACAAACTCGGACGAAACACGGCGCACCGCCGGTCACTGCTGCGCAACTTGGTCACTTCGGTGATCGTGGAGGAGCGGATTGAAACCACCGTTCCCAAGGCCAAGGCCGCCAGGCCAATCGTCGAAAAGATGATTACTCTGGGCAAGCGCGGCGACCTTGCCGCGCGGCGTCTCGCGGCCGGATATCTGATGACCAACGAAGCCGTCGTGAAGCTGTTCGATACGGTTGGCCCGCGCTTCGGCGATCGTAACGGCGGATACACCCGCATCATCCGCACGCAGTGGAACAAGGGCGATGGAGCGGACAAGGCTTTTCTTGAACTGCTGGGCAGCGAGAAGATCCTCGACGAAAAGCGTGAGAAGCGCGCTGAAGCCCGCGCCAAGAAGGCCGCAGAAGCCAAGAAGGCAATGGAAGAGGCTGAGGCACAAGCGCAGGCTCAGGGCGAAGCCGCGCCGGCTGAAGAAGGCGAGAAAAAGGAATAGTTTGGTAGGTGGTTTCGTGAGGCACGGCTCTCGCCGTGCCTTTTCTTTTGCTAATCATCGGATTCCCCACCTGTACATGTACGGCCGTGTTTCCCGCTCGTAACCTTGCTACCTGTTGCCCAACTTATAAACTTTCAGGATGGCTGTCACCAAGACCCAGATCGGCATTGCCGTCGGCGCCGGAGCCCTGCTGGTCTTCGTCTTTGTCGGCTATCTCTGGTGGCTCAACAACCAGGGGCCCGTGCTGGCGCGGTCAGAAGAGCATGATCCGCTGACCGGGCTGCCGCTCTCCATCAAAATGAATCCCTTGCGCGACCGGTCGACCGAGAAGGCTGCAAACAAGTTCTTGCGCGAACTGCGCGACGGGCATTGCGACGAGCTATTGAGCAAGTGGGAGCACGATTATCACAAGAAATATGCCCGCTACATCTGCAAGTCCGAAGCCGATCATCCCTTGCTTTCGTGGGAGTTGGTCGACTGGGAAGACGCGCCGCCGCTGGTGATCCTCCACTACCGCGGAAAGAGGCCTAGCAATGCAGGTCCGGCCCAAGCCGGAATCGATCAGGACCTCTTTACTATCACGGTCGAGAACAAGGGCAGCGGGTGGGTCGTGACCAAGTACGACGCCATGTACTGACCGCGGCCGTGGGCGTTAGTCGTTGGTCGTTAGCAAATTCGTTCTTCCTGTTTGCTGTTCCTCTTCCTGGCCTCGGCAGCCTCCGTGGTAAAACCTTCTTATGTCTGGACCGTCCTCCACTGCGGACTCGCCCTCTGCTGCCCGCAATATCTACGCGTTTGGTATCACCTCGTTTTTCAATGACACTGCGACCGAGATGGCGTATTGGGTGCTGCCGGCGTTCTTGGTGTCGCTGGGAGCGGGACCGGCGCAGTTGGGACTCATTGAGGGCATTGCCGAGAGCGTGGCATCGTTCGCCAAGCTTTTCTCTGGGTATCTGACAGATCGTATCGATCGCCGCAAGCCGCTGGTTGTCGCCGGGTACTTCTTCGCGAATGCAGTGAAGCCCTTGCTGGCTGTCGTGAGCGCGTGGTGGCAGATCTTGCTTATTCGCTTCACGGATCGGCTGGCGAAAGGCGTACGCGGCGCGCCGCGCGACGTGATGGTGGCGGAGTCAGTCGGTAAAGAACGGCTGGGCTCGGCGTATGGACTGATTCAGTCGCTCGATTCTGCCGGTGCGATTGCGGGCCCGTTAATCGCTCTTTCCTTGCTCGCGCACTATGGGATTCGCGGCGTCTTCTGGGCTGCCGCCGCACCAGGAGCGCTGGCTGTACTGGTCGCGATATTCGGCATCCGCGAAACACAACGGCAGTCCTCTAATAGCGACACCTCGGGGAGAGGGAAACCCGCAACCGGAGCGTCGCAGGCTGGCGGCAACAGGATGCCCGGGTCCTTTTACCTCGTGCTCTTTGCAGTGACGCTGTTCTCGATCGGCAACTCCAGCGACATGTTTCTGGTGATGCGGGCGCAGAACGTGGGCATTTCGGTTAATCTCGCGCCGTTGCTTGGCCTCGTCTTCAACCTGACCTACACTCTGGGCTCGTGGCCTGCCGGGTGGCTGAGTGATCGCGTCTCGCGGCGGTGGATTGCCGCTGCCGGGTATTTTATTTTTGCAGGAGTTTACTTTGTCTTCGGACGACCGCCGTCCATTTTGGCGATTTGGATCACGATGGCCGTCTACGGCCTGTACTACGCGCTGACGCAGCCGGTTCTCAAAGCCCTGGTTGCCGAGACCGTGGCGCAGGAAATCCGTGGACGCGCATTAGGCGTGTACTATTTCGTAACCAGCGTGGCGACACTTGCGGCCAGCTTGATCACGGGAGAGTTGTGGAAGCACTACGGGGCAAGCCTGCCGTTTTATGTGTCAGCTGGATTAGCGGCGATTTCAGCAGTCTTGCTGCTTGCATCCTGAACAGCTACGCCACAACCTGCCTGCTGCGGGAGGTAGCCAGGATCCATAGCGCGATCAGGATTTGGGCTCCAATACCGGCGCACGTATCGAGCACTACATCATGGACGCTCCCCGTGCGCGAGGGCAGAAAGCTCTGGTGCCATTCGTCAAGGCTCGCGACAAGCGCAGTTCCCAGGACCGCGACGCCTGACCATCGAAACGTCCACCGCGCATCCACGACCGGCAAGGTTTCGCGCCAGGCACGGAAAAGCAGAATGCTGAGCAGGCCATAGCCAAACACGTGGCCGCCCTTGCGGATGAAGAAGTGCCAATGCTGAAAGTGCTCCCAGTCCAACCCGAACAGAAAGTGAAACAGGGGATACAGCATTCGTCCCGTTTGGTGGGCAGAGAGCCATTGCGACGATTCAATGGCGATGACGATCATCCAGAGGATCGCCGCGATCCAGGCTTTGAGAAGATGGTGGGGGTCGGAGTTCAAGCTAAGGAACCACCGGACAGCTGCGCCGCGCAACAGAGCCGAGAGCCTGCCCTACGATTGCCGGATGAACTTTCCCCCGCAAACTGAAGCTCAATTCGGTCGCCTCACTCGATCGCATAGTTCGGGGCCTCGCGCGTGATCATGACGTCGTGCACATGACTCTCGCGCAGACCGGCGCCGCTGATGCGTACGAATCGCGTTTTCTGCAGCAGTTCAGATATGGTCGAGCAACCGCAGTATCCCATGCCGGACTTCAGACCCCCAACCATCTGATAGATGATCATCGAAACCGAGCCACGGTAGGGAACACGCCCTTCGATGCCTTCTGGAACGAGCTTGTCGAGCCGGTTAGATTCACCGTCAGAGGCTGAACTGGCGGCGGAAGAATCAGATTCGGTGCTTTGGAAATAGCGTTCGCTTGATCCTTGCGCCATGGCTCCCAGCGATCCCATCCCGCGATACGACTTGAATGAGCGGCCTTGATACAGAATCAACTCGCCCGGGCTTTCGTCGGTGCCGGCGAAAAGAGATCCGACCATCACGGCGCTGGCTCCGGCGGCTAGAGCTTTTGTGATATCGCCGGAATACTTGATGCCGCCATCAGCGATGATCGGAACGCCCGAATCCTTGGTGGCGCGATACGACTCGGCGATAGCGGTGATCTGCGGAACACCGGCGCCAGTGACGACGCGTGTGGTGCAGATCGAGCCGGGTCCGATGCCAACCTTGATACCATCCGCTCCAGCACGCGCGAGTTCGCAGGCTCCATCGAAGGTGGCGACGTTGCCAGCCAGCAATTCCACTTCCGGCAATCTCGATTTCACCAGCTTCACCGCATCGAGCACTTTCGAGGAATGTCCGTGGGCGCTGTCGATCGCCAGCACATCAACTTTCGCCTCGGCGAGCTCTTGCGCGCGCTCGAGAAAATCTCCCGTGGCCCCAATTGCTGCGCCTACACGCAGACGGCCCTGCGAATCCTTGGCGGCATTGGGATATTTCAATTTCTTTTGGATGTCTTTTACCGTGATAAGACCTTTGAGGTTGTACTTGTCATCGACCACCAGGAGCTTCTCGACGCGGTGCTGATGAAGAATTTTCTCTGCCTCCTCGAGCGTCGTGCCCACCGGAACAGTGATGAGATTTTTCTTGGTCATCACGTTGTCGATGGGAATGTCGAATCGCGTTTCGAAGCGGAGGTCGCGGTTGGTGAGGATGCCGACGAGCTTCCCGCTCTCGGTAATAGGAACGCCGGAGATTTTGTACTTCCGCATCACCTCCAGCGCGTCCGAGACCCGATCGGAGGGATGCATGGTTACCGGATCGACGATCATGCCGCTTTCCGAACGCTTCACCTTGTCGACTTCATTGGCCTGCTGCTCAATCGTCAGGTTGCGATGAATGATGCCCAGCCCGCCCTGCTGCGCGAGCGCGATGGCCATGTGGGATTCGGTAACGGTGTCCATGGCGGCGCTCACGATGGGAATGTTGAGTCTGATTTTGCGCGTGAGCTGTGTTTGCGTGCTGGCCTGCGTAGGAATCACATCCGAGCGCGCCGGCAGCAGAAGGACGTCATCGAAGGTAAGAGCTTCGGGAACGGGAAAATGAATCATAAGTTTCGGAAATTCCCCAGCCAAGTGGGTGAAACTTTTATTGTAGAGAGCGGGGGAAGATCAGGCAAATGGGGCAAACCGCGATACGCACTTGACGAAAAAGAACCTGGCGCAGCTGTTGTGGGTAGTTGAGATGCGTCCAGCAAGAGTAGGATGTATCACGCCCGGAAGGTGCGTTATGCGTTATAGGTTTGGAGGTGTTCGCGATGCGATTTTTGATTACTCTTTCTCTGCTCAGCTTGTTTTTCGATGTCGCCTATGCAGTGGATTCGAAAGTTGACGAAGTCGTTAGCAAGCACCTCGATTCAATCGGAACACCCGAGGCACGAGCAGCAGTGAAGACGCGCGTGATACAGGGAGCGCTGCACTTCAAAGACCTTGAGGGAAGGTTTGGCGATCAGGTTGGCTATTGGGGCTACGTTTCCGAACCACACAAATCCAACTTAGTACTGAAGTTTGGAGGCGGAGAATGGAGGGGGGAGCGATTCGTGTTCGACGGTGAGAAGACGGATTTCGCGGTCTTCACTGCTTCCCGCCGTCCCAGTACGTTCGGGAATTTTGTGCATTGGCAGGATTTCATTCTGAAAGATGGCTTGCTCGGAGGAGAGCTCTCTGCAGCGTGGATCCTCGAAAACGGGGACTTCGATCGCTCGAGGCTCGAATACGCGGGCACAAAAAAGATCGATAGCCAGAAGCTGGAAGCCCTTGAATATCACCCCAAGGGTAAAGATTTGAAGATCATGATGTATTTCGATCCCGAGAGTCACCATCATGTGATGACGACCTATTCGCTAGTGCGGGAACCGGGAGTTGGTTTTGGTCCGATGGACAGCGCGAATCAGCGCCAAATCCGGTACACCATTGAAGAGCGGTTCAGTGATTTTCA
>Ga0307478_10001701_pt1 | contig 18479 bp, 15 predicted proteins | sample atmos_gasesECM4C_2_FD_203713 | JGI IMG/M metagenome (GOLD analysis project Ga0307478, IMG submission 203713) | Hardwood forest soil microbial communities from Morgan-Monroe State Forest, Indiana, United States - atmos_gasesECM4C_05 | ecosystem: Environmental > Terrestrial > Soil > Temperate... | reverse complement strand
CTTCGACTCCGTGGCCGCTTCGCTTCGCGAAGCGGCCACTACGCTCAGGATGACACGTGGTTGATGGGTTACCGACCGGCCATGGCCAGGTCTTCGACGGATTTGCCGGACTTGAAGGCTTCGAAGCGTTGATTGATTTCGTCCCAATTGATTACGTTCCACCAGGCGGCGAGATACTCCGGACGGCGGTTGTTGTATTTCAGGTAGTAGGCATGCTCCCAGACGTCGTTGCCGAAGATGGGGAAGAGGCCTTGCGAGATGGGGTTGTCCTGATTGGGAGTGGTGATGATTTGGACTTCGCCGCCGGGCTTGCCGGCGAGCCAGACCCATCCGGAGCCGAATTGTTTGACGCCGGCGTCGTTGAATTTGGTTTGGAGATCCTTGAAGTTGCCGAAAGTTTTGGTGATGACCTGGGCGATGGGGCCGTTGGGATCGCCTCCACCTTTGGGCTTCATGATCTTCCAGAACATGGAGTGATTGACGTGGCCGCCGGCGTTATTGCGGACTGCGGCGCGAATGTCCTCAGGAATGGAGTTGAGGTTGCGGAGTAGATCTTCGGGAGATTTCTGGGCGAGCTCAGGATGTTTTTCGATTGCAGCGTTGAGGTTCTTGACGTAGGCACCGTGGTGCATGTCGTGGTGCAGGGTCATGGTTTGTTTATCGATGGTGGGTTCGAGGGCCGCGTAGTCGTAGGGTAAAGGCGGTAGTTGATGAGCCATGATTTTTCCTCCAGTGTCTTATTGTACTGATGATGAGAGCGGAAGTACGGATTCAGCTGCGATACAGATATGGTGAGGGAAAGGGCGGGGAGGTTGCGAGGAGAATTTTCCGGGGGCTAAATCAAATCATCCCAGGCGAGCGATGATGCTTTAGTTGACGGCGGGGCCGAGGACTTCGCGGACTTTGCGGGAGAGAGATTGCAGGGTGAAGGGTTTTTGCAGGAAGGCGGTTTGGGTACTGGTGGGGGACGCGGTGGGGAGGGCGTCCTGGGCGTAGCCGGAGAGATAGAGGACTTTGAGGCCGGGGCGAGCGGCTAGGAGTTGGTCGACGAGTTCGTGGCCGCTGAGACCGGGCATGACGATATCGGTGATGACGAGGTGGATGGTGGTGGAGGGGTTGGCGGCGAGGGCAAGAGCGGCGTGGCCGGTGCCGGCTTCGAGAATGCGATAGCCGCGGGCCGCGAGAGTTTCGCGGACGAGTTGACGGACGGATTCTTCGTCCTCGACGAGGAGGATGGTTTCGGATCCGCCGGCGGCGGCGATTGAAACGGGAGGTGCGCCGAGAGCGTCGCAGGGTTCGTCGATGCGCGGAAAATAAATGGTGAAGGTGGTGCCGCGGCCGAGTTCACTGTGGACGAAGACGTATCCGCCGCTTTGTTTGATGATGCCGTAGACGGTGGAGAGACCGAGGCCGGTGCCTTTGCCTTTTTCTTTGGTGGTGAAGAAGGGCTCGAAGATGCGGGCTTGAGTTTCGCGGTCCATGCCTTCGCCGGAGTCGCTGACGGAAATCATGACGTAGGAGCCGTGTTTGATGAAAGTGTTTTCGGGACTGTGGGAATCGTCGAAGGTTGCGCAGGAGGTGCGAATGGAGAGTTTGCCGCCGTTGGGCATAGCGTCTTTGGCGTTGACGACGAGATTCATGATGACCTGCTCGAGCTGGCCGGCATCGGCGCGAGTGCAGCCGACGTTGGGGAGGAGACTGGTAGTGAGTTCGATATCTTCGCCGATGAGCGGGCGGAGGAGACGCTCCATGTTGGTGACGATGGCATTGACGTCGATGACTTTGAGTTCGAGATGCTGTTTGCGGCTGAAGGCGAGGAGCTGCCGGGTAAGAGCGGAGGCGCGATCGGAGGCCTGCTGAATGGCTTCGGCCTTGGCATGCAGAGGATGGGAGAGAGCGAGTTGATCGAGGAGGACTTCGGTGTATCCGCTGATGACCATGAGCAGATTGTTGAAGTCGTGAGCGATGCCGCCGGCGAGGCGACCGACGGCCTCCATTTTCTGGGCCTGGCGGAATTGATCTTCGAGGACGCGGCGCGCGGTGATGTCTTCGGCGATGGATTCGAGGACGTCGGAGGGTTCATCGCCGCCGGCGACGGCGCGACCGCTGATGCGGACGGTGATGGAGGAGCCGTCTTTGCGGCGCCAGCGGGCTTCGAAACCGTCCATGCCACCGGAGCGGCGGAATTCGTCGACCAGGCGGGCGTACTCGCGAGGCTCGACGAAAACATCTTTCTGGGGATCGAGGGCGAGGACTTCGAGAGCGGAATTGTAGCCGAGCATTCCGATGAGGGCGGGATTCACGTCGAGAAAACGGCCATCGAGGCTGGAGCGATAAATTCCGTAGACAGCGGTTTGGACTAAAGAGCGGTAGCGAACTTCGGAGTGGCGCAGGGCCTGCTCGTTGCGTTTGCGGTCAATGGCGGCGGCTAATTGCTGCGAGACGAGATTGAGGATTTCCTTGTCGCGCTCGCGAAGGAGAGCGTTCCCGGAATAGGTCTTGAGGACGATAGCGCCAAAAACGCGACCGTTGATTTTGAGAGGAACGCCGAGCCACTGGAGTGGCGATGCGAGGGCAAGCTCGACCTCGCCGCGCTGCTGCATTTGGTATGCGAGTTCGGGAGTACAGAGCAGAGGCTCGCCGGTGCGTAAGACGTATTCGGTCAGGCCGGAGCCAAGTTTCGCCGGGCTGGGCACCGACTGTTGTTCGTCGACGAAGTAGGGAAAGCTGAGCAGATCGGATTCTGGATCGTGAAGGGCGATGGAGAAGTTGCGGGCGCACATGAGTTCGTCGACGATGCCGTGAACGGAGGCGAAGAACTGCTGGAGATCCTGTGTGGCGCTGGCTTTTTCGGCGATGCGATAGAGAGCGGAGTTGAGAGCCTCGGCGCGCTTGCGCTCAGAGATGTCGCGATAGACGGCGTAGAAGGCGACGGTACGGCCGTCGATGATGAGGGGAGCGCAGGAAACGGAAACGTCAAGAAGGGTGCCGTCCTGGCAGCGGCGTTGGGTTTCGAGGGTGAGGCGTTCGCCACGCTGGAGACATTGGGCGATCCATTGGGCCTCAGGGGCGCGATCTGGGGGGAAGATGAGCGGGTCGATGGACTGTCCCAGGATCTGCGCGAGGGAGTAGCCGAACATGCGCTGAAACTCCTGGTTGACGCACAGAGTATAGAAAGAAGTGTCGACGACAATGAGAGGGTCTGGGGAACTCTGGAAAAGCTGCTCCAGATATTGGCGGTGAGTGCTGAGAATCTCCTGAGGAGTGTTTGCTTTTGAGTGCTTAAGCGCGGATTTTTTTTGTTCGGGGGCCCAGGAAAGAGACGATTCCTGGGCGACGGAATTGGCCGTGGCGGGTGGAATGAAGGCGGGCGGAGTTCCGCGCTCGAGCGCCTGGCGCAGATTCTTGGCGCGGACGAGTTCCCTGGACTGCGGTGTTCGGGTGACACGACCACCCATCTGGAAGCTCCCCCCTCAGAAAGCTCGGCCAGAGGCATGGTAGAACGCGGGGGAGTAAGGAGAAAGTTACTGGGGTAATTGAGAGGAATTGGTGATTGGGCGATTGTGTGATTGGGCGATTGAAAAACCGTAGGATTCACGGCAGATTCTGAAATTACGCAATTTCTCAATTCCCAATTACCAACGATCATGACCGAATCAGGGAAGTGATGACACCCGCCCTGCGCAAGGCTTGGGACGATATTCTCGCTTATGTCTCGACGCTCCGCGACAACGCATAGTTGGCGAAAAATCGCCATTGCACTCATTGACGGGCTGAGTGGCACACCTGTTCACCCGAAGTCCATCCCGATTGGCAGCCATTGAACGTCCGTAATCTTCGTCGTCGCGGATCACTGCGCTACCTTGTTCTCACTGGTCTCCCGGATGATTCTCAAACGTAACTACAAACAAGACAGGCGTCGCCGGCAACGCCAATTACTGAATACCGGCGTGCAAGTATTCACCGATTCTGCCCAGGTGAATGCTCTCGGCATCAATCTCAGCGATGTTGGGATGCGCCTATTTGCAGTTGCGAATCTGCCCCTGGGATCTCAGATTCAGGTTGAGTTTCTTCCCCTTCGATGCACAGAACGGGTTCGAGTTTGTGGGATTGTTCGCCATCGCGCTGTGTATCTTTACGGAATCGAGTTTGTGGTGGACTCAGATCAACAGCGAGATAGTCGGGCCGATGTCGGCACGATTACAGGCCATCAGGCCACTCAGTCCCAGTGAACTCGCGACCGATGCGAGCGGCCATTCGATTGCTGTTGCAAGATCGCCATCTCACTCGTTGACGCAAGTCAAAAAGCGTAAACGGCCTGGTCGCGTCCACTGAGGGGTTAACGCTGTGTGTATGGGATCCTTCTCCTGTACTCTTACATTTGTGCGTTGGCACAAGACAACACGAATAGCCGACCATAATCCGACAGAACGATAGCTGTTGAAATAACGCGATTACGCTCGTAACCGGGACAGGCTGGATACGGCAGCTACAATTGCTGCATGGAAGCGTCCCCTTCGCGCACGCAGTTGCGTCTTGTCGCGGCAAGCTATGCGGTGGTTGGCGTTGTCGCCGCTCTACTGATCTTTGAGCGTTACCTGCAATATGTCCGTAACCCGCAAGATGTGGCGGCAGCAGGCGGCATGTACGCGGGCGGCGATCTTGTGCTCGAAGTCTTTATCTGCTTCCTTTTCCTTGTGCCTACGGTCGCTCTGGTGTTCGTTATCAGGAAATCTGAATCGCACTACACAGCGTATGCGAAAGTGCTGCTCGGCTTGAGTTTGACTGCTCCGATTTCGGTCGGCCTACTGATCATCCCAGTCCTTAATCAGTGGTACTTGGGCGATGCCTGTATCTTTCGATTGTTTGCGATCCCCATAGTGGTCGTCGTCCTAATTTTCAGCAGGTGGTTGACTCGCTTTGCGCGTGCTCGCCGACTGATTTTCTATGCGCTCATGATTGAAGGTCTGACCTTCGTCATCATTGTTGGCTCGTTATTCTTTCTCTCAAACGGCCGCCACGGCTGAGATTCCGCGGTGTTCTGCGCCCACAGGACCGTCAGGCTTCCTTAGTTGGCGTAACCATTCCAATTACACGCATTGACCCTGCCGCCGGTATTTTGTGATTTGGCAATTTGGAGATTGAAAATCTGGACGGCGGTTGAGTTTTTTCGAATTACTGCATTATGCAACCGGCGATTGCCCAAAGTTGACGTTATATCTCTGTTACACTCGCTGACCGCGACGACCGGGATTTTTGCGCGGACGATGTATTGCGAGCACGACATCGTGTCTACTCGAGTGCATTTGGCAGGATCGTCTTTGGCGATGGCTCATCCGGCTACAGTGCTAGTACCTCGGTCACTTTCCGAAGCGCACGGCACACCACTAGCATTCTGTTTGAACCCTGGGCTGTTAGGGATGCCGCCGAATGGGAGCAAAATCAGGCGGGGAGAAGCTCCGCAAGGAGTGGCCTGCGAGAATCCTTCGCTCGAATGGGAAACAGCCCATTTCACTTTGATTGCGCACGCCCACATTCAATTCAAGTTTTATTGAGCGCGTTCTGAGTAAAAAGATTGTTATCGACAGTGATCCATCAACCCTTCAGTGAGCAGAAATCTGCGGGGGCTTCAGGGCTTGGGGGCGGTTAGCGTGGACTGACTTGCGACACATTCCCAGCGGCTGTTTTGGAAAATCCACGTATCGGTGAATCGGACGCGGCGATCCACATCCTTCCCCTTGATTTTCATTTTCTCGATGTAGACTCCGATCACAACTACCGCGTCGCCATAGGCGTGGGCAGTCTGCTCCACGTTAGACAAGTGCACATAGTCCTTCGCCTGGCTCTGAACTTTTCTCAGCCATTGGTCGCGGTCCATAATAGTTCCGTCATAGTCTGTGTACACAAATGTGTCGGCCAGCAATAACTTCAGAGCGTCCCCGTCATGCCGCTCTTCGGCGAAGTTCCATGCGTTTTCAAGATTGATAACAGCCTGGATTTTGTCGGCGGCAGTCTCGGCCGCCCGGGCTCCCATCGCGAGAAACGCCAGAAGAGTTACACAACCCAAAGCAATGACGCGGCGCATTTAGCCTCTCTTTCGGGTTCACAAGTCCAATAGATCGATTCCGGCCTACGCTATCTTAAACTGCTTGGCCTCGGAGGAATACTCTCACCGATGGCTATATTCGAGCCAAGGTCTGCCGGAAGAGCCGAATAAAGCCGTACGAGGGGGCGTTCGGTGGCGTAACATCGCGTCTCTGACAATGTGGGCGGTGTCAAATAGTTTTCTGCCCCGCCACCGACTTTACTCGGACGTGGGAGCCGACAGATGTAAGGGCTTCAGGATTTGGTGGCGAGGACTTCGCAGACGCGCTGGAGCATTTCGCGCTGGGAGTCGTTAAGGGTGAGGAACTCGAAGCCGTAGCGGAGGCCGTCGCGATAGCGGACGATGGCGCGAACTTTTAAGGGGTAGGGGCTGAGCGGCAGAGGAATTTCGAGGGAGACGATTTCGCCGGATTGGAGTTCGCCGGTGAGAGTAGCGCCGATGCCATCCTGGCCGAGTTCGGTGGTGCGTCCCCAACAGCTTTGGAATTCTCCGGACTGGAACATGCGGACCTGCATGCGGGCGTCGATGGCAAAGCGGGGGAAGCGGCGAGCGTGGGCGCCGGCGTTGGAAGACGCGAGTTTTTTTACTGGTGCCGGCATTTTAAGTTTCCTGGCTTAATGTCCCGCGGGGGCTAAAGCCCAAACAGATTCTAACGGCCTTACGCGGCGCTGAAAGCGCCGCTCTTCCACGTCACTGCATGCATTCGTAGTTTTCCGCAACCTCTAAAAGCTGTGGCCTTTCAAAGTCGATGCCCGGACCGCGCTAGTTACCGTGTAACAAGTAGCCGGGCTCGAGGGGGAGCTTGCCTGCGATTTTGATGACTGCGACGCTGCTATTGATGGAATAAACATCGACCACGCCGATTGCGCCGGGGAGGGACGCGACCTTGTTGACGAGTTCTTCATCGGAGGCGACGACCAGGATCGCGGGGTGGTTGGGGCGTCCGTGATTGGAGGTAACGATGAGGCCGTTGACCTCGCTCTCAGGCATGGCATAAACCTTTTCCAAAACCAACTTCATTTCGGGCGCGGATGGGGAGCGCATGACGAAGGTGATGGGCTTGCCATCGGGCCAATGATTGTTCTGGGCTTTGCAGACTTTGACCAGATCGGTGACGGTCATGGTGGCGACGGCGTTGGATTTATTGGAGACCAGCGCGAGATCGCGCGCCGAGGCCAGCGAGGCGCTGATGAGGACGAAGATGGAAATGCGCAAGAAGCGTTGGTAGAGCAAGCTTGGTCTCCCGCGAATTTAAAAAGTCTAATGTGATTGTGCGGGAAGAAGGGTAAGTTCATAAAGGTAACTAAGGTCATGAAGGCGGGGAGGGGGGTGAGCGGGTGGGTGCGAAATTTCCAAAGTGGTGTGAGCGAAAAGAAGGGGCGCGGCTTGGGAGCCGCGCCCGGACGTCGATAGGTCGTGTTTATTTTTTCTTTTGGCGGGCCGCGTGTGGCAGTACGACCGGACGGAGCATGGAGACGACGGACTGGGCTGCCCCGGCGGCGCCTGACGCGCTTTGCTGCTCGAAGGTTCCAAGCCCTACCTGAGAGTTGTCGCCTTCGAGAAGGATAAATGTGTTGCTGTTAACGACGTAGAAGGCGTAGCTGAAAAAACTGGTGGTGGCTGTTCCCCGTCCGTTGCTGTCGACGGCGGAGGGGAAACTTCCGGTTAAGGATTTGTCGAAGGTCAGGGTCGCACCCTGATCATTTAAGTCAACGATGCCGGTGAAGCCGGTGGTGGTCGTGGTGAACTCGGCGATGTCGTCTTCCTCGCCGTTCGCATTGATGCCGCTAAGGTTCAGCCCATACCCCTGCGACGCGGCGAGAGAGGTAGCGGTCTGGGCATAGGCTGCGCCGGAACTGAAGCCGCCGTCAATTTCAAGCAGTTGAATGCCGGCAATGCCGTTGGCTGTGAAGGGGTATGCTGCAAAGGTGTAGGTACCTGGAACATCATTGGGGGCACCATTCACGAGGCCGGTGAGGCTGAGCTGTGTGCGTCCCCCAACAAGGGTTGTGAAATTGCCAGTGATGCCGGTAGCTTGGCCGACGGTGCCGCCGTCATTGAAGTCCTCTAGCCCGCCGCTGACGGTGCCGCTGGAGTTGGTCAGGTAGCCGCCTAAGGCGAGGGGGGCGCTGATGCTGATATTCGTTCCCGACATGGTGTACACGAGCTGCCCGGAGGGTATGGATGTTCCTTGGGTATAGGCGTCTCCTGAAATAAAGAACAGCCCGTCGGTCTCGATAAGCTTGATGTGCGTATTATCAATCGCATAAACATCAAAGGCATACGACGTCCCCGCACCACCCGCAATATGGGCTGTCCCAGGCGCATTTCCGGAGCCTACGAGGATTGTGGACGAGGTTGAAACCGTCTGATTGGTTGTAGCGGCGCCGCCATTGTTTATATCTTCGAAGCCAGCGGTTGCGGTTCCCGAAGAATCCAGGGTGATCGAACCGACTGCGGCGTATGTTGAGGTCGAGCCAACTCCCGAAAGACCGAACGCATAGGAACCAGCAAGCGCGCTTTGGGAGGGCGCAGTCTGCAGATCAATGGTACCGCTGCCGGTGCCGTTGTTATCGAATTCGGTGAGGAGTCCGTGCGCGCTCGAACTCAGAACGAAGTCGAAGGCCATGGTTCCGAGTTGAGTGCCATTCAGAGTAATTTGTCCGCGACCATCAGCGCCCACATGGTAGGTGGAACCACTGCCGATTGGCTGGCCACCAACCGCTATCCCGACTGCCGAGCCAACGATGTCAATGGTGCCGGCCGTAATGCTGCCGCTTCCGTTGGCGGCTATGCTTCCCACTATGCTCAAGAAGGCTCCTGAGATGTCAGATCCGGTCGATGAAAAAACGTAACTGCCGTTCAGGCTCGTGTTGCTGAAGGCGCCGCCCGGAGGAGGTACTACTTTGGGTGAGCTGCTGCCGCAGGCGGCTAGAAATAAGAGTGTGGAGAGTGCGAGGAGCAGAGCGGTGACATTACGTACTGACATAACTTCCCCCTGGGAGAGATCAATTCTGGAACTGGTCACGTTTTGTCTTGAGGTTAGCACAGATGAATTCGATTGGATGAACCCGAACCAAGGCAATAAAGTAGCGCGGGAAAGGAAAACAATTTTCGGCGCAAGTTATACATATCTTTACATTCTGGCAGTGATTGCAGGGGCGAAGTTGGGGGGATTCGGCATCTAATGGGGAACCACTTTGGGTATTCGTCGGGTGAAGAATTGTGCAAGACGGAGCAGGAGTTTCGGTAGCATGGTTTAGGGAGCTGTGTGGGCACGCGGGCAGGGTGGTTCGACTGGGTGTGGATGACAGAATTCCGGGAACGGAATGAGACGATTGAAATTGCGGGGCGACAAATATCGGAATGCGCTGGTGTGCGTGGTGATGATGGCAATCGGCGCGACGGCGCTGGGTCAGGCGGGAGCTGGGCAGACGACGGCACCCGCGACTGCGACTAAGACTGCGCCCGACCGCGCCGCAGCGGATAATGCGAAGAGTGCTAAGGACGAAAATGGGCTGGTGATTGAACCGGCGGAGCTGCCGGTGACGTATCCGCACGGGCCGTATCATGTGGGTTTTCATGCGCGGGGAAATTATGTGCCAGTGCTGCAATGGAAAGTGGAGAAGGGTGCGTTGCCGCCGGGAATTACTTTGGACGAGAACGGGGCGCTGCGCGGCGAGGCACAACGGGCGGGCGAGTTTCAGTTTGTCGTGGTGGTGCGGGATGGCGGGCAACCGCAGCAGGCGGTGCAAAAAGAGTTTGTGATCAAAGTGGTGGAGGGGCTGACGGTGGCGTGGAAGGTTCCGGCGCATGTGAACGCGAACCGGATCGAGGGCAGCGTGGAAGTTTCGAATGCGACTGTGGACGATTTGGATTTGACGTTTGATGTGAAAGCGGTTGCGGAAGATGGACGGGCGACCGAGATTGGCTATCAACGCTTTCCGTTGACGAAAGGGACGATTGGTATGGCATTGCCGTTCGGGGAAACGCTGCCGCACGGGGCTTACGTGGTGTATGTCAACGTGAATGGAGAGGTGGCAAAACGGAACGCAATCTATAAGCAACGGATGCAGACGCCGACGGCGCTGCAGGTGCTGGTGGGGCCTTAGTGGGGGCTTCCGGCGCTCGGCGTCCGGGTCCTTCTAGCGGGCCGTTTGGTGGGTGGTACCGTGGTCACGTTGACTTCAAGTTCAGGCATCTGAAAGACTAGATTAGGAATTCTGTCGTTCATCCTGATGTTAGGTCTTTTGTAACTGTCAGCTATGGAGCTATTGCTCAATCTCGCGTGGGTGTTGTTGGGGTTGCCGGGGTATTGGCTGTGGCGGCGGGGCGCGGCAGCGCGGCGGGAGCGGCGGGTGACTGCGCTGCAGTTTTTGCTGGCTTTGGCGTGCGTGCTGGTTCTGCTGTTTCCGGTGATCTCGGCTTCCGACGATCTGCACGCCATGCGGGCTGAGATGGAAGACTCTTCCATCAGCAAGCGGACCGTGCGCCAGACGGGAAGCGATAAGACTTCAGCCTGGGTTAACCGGCTGCAAGGGCCGCCGGCTATGGTGGCGAGCGCGAGTTGGATTCCTGTTCTGGAAGTCCGGGTATTTGAAGGTTCTGATGTGCATGAATCGCCGCTGTCGAGGCCGCGCGTTCTCAACGCGGGCCGGGCTCCTCCTTTCTCTCTCCCAGGGTAGTTCCCCGAAGCATCATTCTTGAAATGCATTTGTCGATCGCTGACCGAAGCAGCAATTGATTCGCAGCGATTGTCCTTCGTGTTTCACCTTTAGAGAATCCTTACGGGGGATGCTGGATACTTTCAAGGGGCTGGTTGCGGCGGCAATTGCGGGGGTAGACGCAGGGAGCTGCGTCTTCACAGAGGTTAAGAAAGTTTAAGGAAGGTTTGAAATTGGAGTTGTTGATGCGGAAGAAATTCTTACGGTATTGCGGGTTGGTTGCGCTGGTTGGCGCGGCGGGACCGGCCTGGACACAGGCGACACCGTCGCCGAGTGCCGCCCCGCCCCAGGCGTGGACCTGGGAGCAGGTGAAGGACCGCTTCGAGTTGAACAACCCGACTCTGCTGGCGGACAAGTTGAGTATCGACGAATCGAGGGCGCAGGAGATCACGGCGTTTCTGCGTCCGAATCCGACTCTTTCGCTCACGATTGACGGGACTCAGATCGCTCCGGAGAGAGGGGTGTGGCGACCATTCGCGGGCACTTATGAAACGCCCGGTATCAGCTTTCTGCAGGAGCGGCAGCATAAGCGTCAGCTACGACTGGAGAGCGCCAAGAAGGGGACGCTGATTGCCGAGTCGAGCCATGCCGACATGGAAAGAACCATGCTGTTCACCTTGCGCAGCGCTTTTGTGTCCATGCTGCAAGGGAAAGCGGTGCTGCAACTGGCAAAAGACAATCTTGAATACTACGACCGCGTGCTGGATATCAGCAGAACCCGTTATAGCGCCGGCGACATTGCGCAAATCGATCTCGACCGGCTGGAGCTGCAGCGAGTGCAGTATGAATCGGATCTGCAAACGGCCGAGGAGAACCTGCAAACGGCGAAGATCCAACTGCTCACGCTGCTGAACTCCAGAATTCCGATCGACCAGGTTGACGTGGCGGGACCGTTCGATTTCGACGACCAACTGCTGCCGCGGGATGAGTTTCGGAAGACTGCGCTGGATACGCGGCCGGACTTGAAAGCAGCCGTGGAAGCGGTGGACAAAGCGCAGACCGATCACCGGCTGGCGATTGCCAACGGTTCAACCGATCCGACCTGGGGGGCATGGTTTACGCACAACTCTTCAAACAATAATCCGTTTGGCACAAATACGGTTGGGGTGAGCGTCAGCATTCCATTCCGAATCTTCGATAGAAATCAGGGGGAAAAGCTGCGCACGCGACTGGATATCACGCGCAATGAAAGATTGCGCGATGCGGCGGAAGCGCAGGTGTTCAGCGACGTAGATTCCAGCTACGCCACGGTAGAGAGCGATCTGGTTCTGCTGCGGCCTTACAGGGCGAAGTATCTGCAGCAGTCTGTGCGGGTGCGCGACACCATTACTTTCTCCTATCAACATGGCGGGGCATCGCTGCTTGATTTCCTGAACGCGCAGGCGGAGTACCGCGGCGTGCAGTTGAATTACGTGAATCTGGTGGGCTCTTATTTGACGGCTGCGGCGCAGTTGAATATGGCTGTGGGCCGGGAGGTTATTCAATGAAACTCAGATTGGGCGGCTTGGTCGTGGTGGCGACTGTTTTGCCCTTGAGCTTGCTGCTTGCCGGTTGCAATGAAGGCAAGGCTGATCCGAAGGCCGAGGCTCCGCCTGCGGCAAGCGTTCTGGCGGATCTGGACTCCAACAATTTCAAAGTGGATCATCCAGAGCAATTTCCCCTGGCGACGGCGGTGGAGTATAAGGCCGCGCCAGCTCTTAACGTGACTGGCGTGGTGCAGCCCGATATAGCGCGGGCGGTGCCGGTGATCTCGCTGGCTACGGGGCGAGTGGTGGAGATCAAGGCGCGGCTGGGGGACACGGTGACTAAGGGCCAGTTGTTGCTGAGGGTCCGGAGCAACGATGTGGCCGGAGCCTACCAGACATATATGAAGGCGGAGAATGATGAGCGGCTGTCGCGGTTACAGCTGGAGCGGGCACAGATTCTCTACGACAAGGGCGCGATCGCGAAGGGCGCTCTGGAACAGGCGGAGAGCGCCGAAGGCGATACCAAAGCTGACCTGAACGCCGCAACCGAGCAGCTAAAGCTTCTGGGGATCGATAAAGAACATCCGTCTGGGATCGTCGACATTACGGCGCCCATCGCGGGCGTGATCACTGACCAGCAAATCACCAACGCGGGGGGCGTGCAGGGGTTGTCCGGTCCGAATCCTTTTACCATTTCCGATCTTTCTTACGTCTGGATTATCTGCGACGTTTATGAGAACGACCTGGATGCGGTGCGTGTGGGAGAGTTTGCGGACATCCGGCTGAACGCGCGTCCCAACCAGGTTTTGAAAGGGCGGATCGATAACATCCTGCCGGTGCTCGATCCCACCATCCGTACGACGAAGGTACGGCTCGAAGTACCGAATCCTGGACAAATGCGGGTGGGCATGTTTGTTACCGCCACGTTCTACGGAAAGCAGGCGGAGACGCGGGCTGCGGTTCCGGCAACCGCCATTCTTCATTTGCATGATCGGGAGTGGGTTTATGCGCCGATCAGTGCCGGGCACTTCAAGCGAATGGAAGTAGTCACGGGAAACATGCTTCCCGGGAACTTGCAGGAAGTGGTTTCCGGGATCAAGCCGGGAGATCGAGTGGTGTCAAACGCGTTGGCGCTGCAAAACACAGTAGAACAGTAGGTGGGGCAATCAAGGTGGAAAGATAATAGATGATACGCCGCGTCGTCGATTTCGCTCTGAATAACCGGTTGCTGGTTCTGGCGCTGGCACTGATCCTTTTCGCCGGCGGGATTGTTTCGTTCAAGCGGTTGCCGATTGAGGCCTATCCCGATGTGGCGGACAACTACGTCGAGATCATTACGCAATGGCCGGGGATTTCGGCGGAGCAGATCGAACAGCAGGTCACGATTCCGCTCGAAGTTGCGATGAACGGGATCCCGCATGTGGTGCATTTGCGTTCGTTCTCCCTGTTCGGACTCTCTGACCTGAAGCTGATCTTCGACGACGAATCGGACAACGACTGGAACCGGGAGCGGGTGCTGGAGCGGCTGAGCCAAGTGACGCTGCCGCAGGGTGTGGTGCCACAAATGGGCACGGACTGGAGCCCGGTCGGGCAGATTTATTTTTTCACTCTGCGCAGCACCAATCCAGCCTATGACGCGATGGAGTTGAAGTCCATTGAAGACTGGGTCGTCGAAAAGAATTTCAAAGCCGTACCGGATATTGTTGACGTGTCGAGTTTTGGCGGGCCTACACGGGAGTATCAGGTGCGGGTTGACCCGAACAAGCTTGTCGCTTACGGACTGAGCCTGGCACAAGTCGAACAACAACTCACCAACAACAACACGAACGCAGGGGGAAGCTTCATCCAGGAGGGGCTGCAGCAGATCAACGTGCGCTCGGTGGGATTGGTGGACCGTGTCCGCGACATTGAACAGACAGTCATCCTGACCAAGAACGGCACCCCGCTGCGGGTGAAGGACATTGCGGTGGTGGCGCAGGGCCCGAAGATCCGGCTGGGGCAGTTTGCCAAAGGTATTCATCGCGAAGATGGGAAGATCATCGATAACGACGATGTGGTGTCAGGCATCGTGCTGTTGCGCAAGGGCGCGGCGGCGGATACGGCGCTGCAGGGTATCCACAAGAAAGTGGAGGAACTGAACGACCACATTCTGCCGCCGGGAGTGAAGGTGGTTCCGTTCATCGATCGCAGCGACCTGGTTCACTTCACCAGCCACACGGTGCTGCACAACCTGACGGAAGGGATGATCCTGGTCTCGATCATCCTGTTTTTGTTTTTAGGCAATGTGCGGGGTGCGCTGATTGTGGCGGCAACGATTCCGTTTTCGCTGCTGTTTGCATCGATCTGTTTGGATTTGCGACATATTCCCGCGAACCTTTTGTCGCTGGGCGCGCTGGATTTCGGCATGGTGGTGGATGGCGCGGTAGTGATGATCGAAAACATCGTGCGCCACCTGGGCCACGCGAACGGGGTCAAGACTCCCAACGAAAAAATCGGCGAGGCCTCGCATGAAGTGCAACGCCCGGTTTTTTATGCGATTGGAATCATTATTACCGCTTACTTGCCAATCTTTACGTTACAGCGCGTGGAGGGGCGGCTTTTTCATCCCATGGCATGGACGGTAGCTTTCGCTCTGCTTGGGGCGCTGCTTTTCTCGATTGTGATTGCGCCGGTGCTGGCCAGTTTCGCTTTTGCGAAGGGAGCGAAGGAATGGCGCAATCCGATTATGGAGTTTTTGGTCGAGCACTATCGAAGCGCGATCCGATGGGCGATTCGGAGGCGCGGGCTGGTATTGGGTGTGGGCGTGGTCGGGTTTCTTTTTACGCTTTTTCTGGTGTTCAGCGGCGTCATCGGTTCGGAATTTCTGCCCCATCTGGATGAAGGCGCGCTCTGGGTGCGGGGCACGCTTGCGCCCAGTGCCGGCCCGGATGAGGGCATCCGGGTGATGAACGAGGCGCGCATTATACTTTGCTCTTTCCCCGAGGTGCCGCGATGCACCAGCCAAACGGGGCGGCCGGATGACGGCACGGATACGACGAGTTTTTTCAATACCGAGTACTTCGTCGATCTGAAGCCAAAGGAAGAATGGCGGCCGGTTTTTCATGAGGACAAAGACGAACTGATTGCCGCCATGAATCGCGAGCTCAACAACAAGATTCCGGGCGTCGTCTGGGGCTTTTCTCAGCCCATCGAAGACAACATGGAAGAGGCGGTCAGCGGAGTAAAAGGGGAGTTGGCCATCAAGGTCTACGGCGATAGCTTGAAGACGCTGGAAGAAAAGAGCGCTCAGATCGCCGGCATTATGGGGACGGTGAAGGGAGTCGAAGACCTGGGAGTCTTGCATGTGCTGGGCCAGCCCAATCTGAATGTGACGGTGGATCGCGATGCGGCGGCTCGTTACCAGATCAACGTGGCGGACGTGCAGGATGCGGTGCAGACCGCGGTGGGCGGTAACGCGCTCACGCAAGTTCTTAAGGACGAGGCGCGGTACGATCTGACGCTGCGCTATTTGCCGCAATACCGGAGTACGCAAGAAGCGATCAAGAACATTCGACTGCTATCGCCCTCGGGAGAGCGGGTATCGCTGGCGCAGCTCTGCAAGATCGAGGAGAAGGACGGGGGATCGGAAATCTATCGCGAAGGCAATCAGCGTTATGTCGCCATCAAGTACAGTGTCCGGGGCCGGGACCTGGGCGGTGCGGTAGAAGAGGCCATGAAGAAAGTGAACGAACAAGTAAAACTGCCGCCCGGCTATCACATCGATTGGGCGGGAGAATACGAGAGCCAGAAGCGGGCGGACGAACGCTTGCTTATCGTGCTGCCGATCACCATCCTCGTCATCTTTGTCATCCTTTATACGATGTTCAAGTCGTTCAAGTGGGCATCGTTGATCCTGGCCAACGTGGCGATGGCTCGCTTCGGGGGCCTGTTGGCGCTGCTGGTCACCGGCACCAATTTCAGCGTTTCCTCCGGAGTGGGTTTTCTGGCGCTGTTCGGGGTGTCGGTGCAGACCGGAGTAATCATGCTGGAATACATCAATCAGCTTCGAGCCCGGCGCTTCACCATTGAAGATGCAGCGGTGGAGGGAGCTGTGTTGAGATTGCGGCCGATCATGATGACGATGCTGGTAGCGACTCTGGGACTATTGCCGGCGGCTCTGTCGCACGCGATTGGATCCGATTCTCAGCGACCGTTTGCGATTGTCATCGTCGGCGGATTGATTGCGGACCTGGTAATGAGCATTTTTCTGCTGCCGACTTTGTATGTGTGGATTGCGGGCGAGCGGGATGTGCTGCCCCATGCCGAAGAAGGGTTCGAGGTGGGTGAGCACGTGGATTAACCACGTGAGCGGATGCTGAATTGTGTATCCTGAACTTCTCAGAGCGTTCCGGTGGGAACGAATCCGACGAATCCATGGTTGAAAAATCCGATACACCCGCAGAAGAGATTCTGGCCCGCCAACAGCTCGACCTCGACCGACTGAAGGAGGCTTTGGGTCTTCTTGGCGTAAGTCCGTGTGCCTGGTGTAAGAAGTACTCTCGCCGCTCCGATCCCGGCGCTTTGTTCGATGCCGGCGAACTGGTGTGTTACGGCTGCATTGGTGAATGGTGGCTGCGGCGTTCCGAAAAACTCAGCACCAAAGAGCGCGAAGACCTGGAAGGAAAGCTGGTCTTTTGGCTGCGCGACTACCACGACGCCGAAACGTTCAAGGACCCGGCCAAGCTGCCAGAGAGTTCGCTTCAGGAGTTGCACATTGTGGCCAACTGCCTGGAATGCCGGGGCACGGGAAAGTTGTTAGGGGACGAACGCTGCCGCTACTGCGAGGGCCGGGGCACCGTGTGGGTTATTGTTTCGCGGAAGCAAGGCTGAGCTGAGCAGTTGCTAGTACCCAGTACCTGGAGAAACCCGGATTCCAACTGAAGGGGTTTACGAGGACGCGGCTAGAACGAGGACGCGGAGAACTGATTCCAAAAAAATTAAGAGTTCCGAGGTGGTGTTGGGTCCATTCGTCTCGGCCAGTAGCTCGCGTTAGACCCTTGCTTGACCTGCTGTGCTGCTTCCCTTGCGGGCGCGCTGCATGCGATCTTCGCTCGGGCTCCGGGCTTACCGCCAACCGGAAAAACCTACCCAACGCCTCGGAACTCTATCCTGCCTTCGACTGGGCTTCTCGTTCTCCTCGACCAGCGCTTTGCTATAGACCCTTACTGGCCTTCTCTCGTCATTTTTCAATGCGAGAGTGACTCAGCTTGAGCCCCGGACGCCGCACCAACCGGAAAAACTTAAGAAACTGTCAAAGAACGATCCTGTTGTACTACTTCTAAATTTTAAGTCAACAAAAAGTGCGCGTGTTTATCTTATTTGTTTTCAGTGGAGTGCAGAGCGTCCACAGGCGGGTGACAGGATTTTGTGCATAAGGATAAGGCAAAGCGCGGCGAAAGGCAGGCGGGGCGCGGGTTTTGGCGATTCCCGGCCGGGGAACGACAGGTGTGCGGCATTTTGAAGACGCGGAGCGGGCTGTGGATATCGGGTAAATGCCGCGCTGGACAAGGGATCTCGCCAGGGACGGCTGGGAGGAAGGATGCTCAGGGGTACATGGAGATCTGAATTTTCCCGCGAATCTTCGCAGTTAGGGCGTAATCGCTTGACAAGACGTGTAAGTCTGCTAGAGTTCGAGAAAAGCCGCTGATTTTTATGAGCGGCTCACAGGTGCCCTGTATATGAAGAATGTCTACGAAGTATTGCGGCAAAAAGAGATGGAGTTGACCCGGCTGGAGAAGGAAGTGGAAGCGCTGCGGCTGGTCGCTCCCTTGCTGTCTGAAGAAAAAGAGATGAACGCCGAGATGGCGAAATCGTCGATGCCCACGGCAGTGAATGGGCCGCAACAGCCGATTCGCATCCCGGCCCCGCCGGTAGTGCCGCAGGCGCAGCCGGTCCGGGCGGCGGGATGGGACGATAATGCCAAGCGCTGGCCGTAGAACGGGCCGCGGGCATATCGCTCATTTCTCTCGCACTCCATAGGCGCTCCTCGCGCTCCCAACCAGCCTGGGACTATCGTCCTGGGCTGTTGTGTTTCTGCTGAATCCACGTTGTAGATAAGTTAGCTTGCTCCGTCTTGCTTGCGGGAGAGAGACGTTGCAAGCGACGTCTCTACGGGCAAGGTTGCTAACTCACGATCTGGGTTAG
>Ga0307478_10001700_pt1 | contig 18483 bp, 24 predicted proteins | sample atmos_gasesECM4C_2_FD_203713 | JGI IMG/M metagenome (GOLD analysis project Ga0307478, IMG submission 203713) | Hardwood forest soil microbial communities from Morgan-Monroe State Forest, Indiana, United States - atmos_gasesECM4C_05 | ecosystem: Environmental > Terrestrial > Soil > Temperate... | reverse complement strand
GAAGGTGGCCCGTTCCCCAAGTTTTCAGTGGTAGACTCCGGCCATGAAGCATGCGGGCCCGAAATTCGATGGGGTAAAAACTGTCGAGCCGGAAAACCTTCAACCCGATCACTCGATGGAGACTAAGGCGCAGAAGCGCGTTGCGCTGGCGCAGGGGCCAGCTCTTTATGTTGTGGCCACCCCGATCGGCAACCTGGAAGACATCACGCTGCGAGCGGTGAGGGTTTTGAAGGACGTGGATGTCATCGCTTGCGAGGACACTCGACAAACCCAGAAACTGCTGAACCACTACAGCATTACGACGCGCACCATCAGCTACCACGAGCACAACGAGATGACGCGATCGGCGGAACTGGTCAGAGAGATGCAGGAGGGGGCAAGCGTTGCGCTGGTAACGGATGCCGGCATGCCGGGAATTTCTGATCCGGGATTTCGGCTGATTTCGCTGGCTATCCGGCATCATTTGCCGGTGGTCCCGATCCCTGGGGCGTCGGCATTTCTGGCGGCGCTGGTGGCGAGCGGTCTGCCAACTGATTCATTCCGTTTCAGCGGATTTCTTCCAGCCAAGCGCGGGGAGCGGCGGGCGGCGTTGGAGGAGATCAAGACTTCGCCTCGAACGCAGGTGTTCTACGAAGCTCCGCACCGGATCGTCGAGGCGCTTTCGGATGTGGTCGAGGTTCTGGGGAAAGATCGGCATGTGGTGATTGCGCGCGAAGTCACCAAGATGCACGAAGAGTTTCTGCGCGGGCGCGCGGGTGAGGTGCTGGAGATTTTGAAATCGCGGGATGGAGTGAAGGGCGAGATCACGCTGCTGATCGGGAGGGCGGAGGATTCAGACTCGCAGGCCGCCGTCTCGCCGAGGATGAGCGTCCGCCAACGGGTTGAGCAGATCATGGCGGAGGAAAAGGTTGACGAGAAGACCGCGCTGAAGAAAGCGGCGAAGGAGCGGGGGATATCGAAGAGCGAGGCGTACAGAGAATTACAGAGGAGTAAGTGACGCATGATGGCGTGCTATAATCAACATTGATTAACGCTAATCAATACCTGTAATCGGGAGTCATTGAGTCATGAAGAGCGTAGTGCATCGTATTCCTCTAACCAGGGCGCGCATCAATCTTGGGCAAGTGGTGCGGCGGGCTCACGTGAATCGCGAGTACTTCATTCTGGAGAAAGACGGCATCCCAGTTGTGGGGATCATGCACGTCGAGGATATGGAGGATTACCTGGAGCTTCGCGATCCCGCTCTTAACGACCAAATCGCTAAGAGCAAGACCGAATATCGTCAAGGCAAGGCACGCGAGGCTGGTAAATTTTTGACAGAACTGAAAGCATCCAGGAAAAAAGCGAGAAAGTGATCGGCGCGTATGACGCCTCCATTCCGAGTCCTGACGACCCCGTCATTCGAACGGGACTTTCGGAAAACCGCCAAGGGCAATCAGGGATTGGAAAAAGCGTTGGAGGGATTGATAGAGGTTCTTAGCCAAGACCCGTATAACCGGAGTGGACGGCATCCCACCAAGAAACTCACGGGCGCACAGGTTGGTGGCCAATGGCGAATTCGGTGGCGTGAGTACCGTTTAAGGTACGACATCTATGCGACTGATGTTGTACTGCATTCTTTCCGTCACAGGAAGGAAGCCTACTAGCTGTGCCGGGTAGGTCCATGGTTGAAGGCTCGCTGGAGGACCCAGAAGGGGGCAAGTGAAAGTTTTCGAGCTTCGCTCGAATGGACAGCCGGGGGCGGCTGTCCCCACACGAAATCTTTGCTACCGCTACTTTCCTGCCAGCTCCCGCTTTACGGTCTCGCTGACCAACTTCCCGTCCACGCGCATGCCTGCGCCGGAGAATCGAGCCATCACATTTTTCATAACCGTTCCCATGTCTTTCATGGTGGGTGATCCCATCTCGGCGATCACGGCTTTTACGCCAGCGACGATCTCGGCGTCCCCGGCGGATTTGGGCAGGTAGGTCTCGATCAGTACAATCTCGGCGGCTTCTTTGTCGGCCATCTCCTGCCGTCCGCCCTTGGTGAACTGCTCGACGGAATCTTTGCGCTGCTTGATGAGCGTGGCGAGCACGGCCTGCGACTCTTTGTCGTCGAGCGGGGCCATTTTCTCGATCTCGCGATTCTTAAGCGCGGACTTCACCATGCGCAACGTGGAAAGGCGATGCTCCTCGCGCGCCTTCATGGCTGCAGTGATGTCTCTCTGGATCTGTTCGACAAGACTCATAGTGCGCCAATTATATCGGAGGAATTAGGAAGCAGCCGGTGCTGGTTCAGTTCGCCGCCGTTGACGAAGAATTTGTCGAGCTGCGCTCGACTGGACAGCCGAGAGGCTGCCATGAGCTTGGCGAAGGCGGCTGTCCCCACCTGATCACCTATCGCAAAGAGTGGCATTATCGAGGGTTTGCGAGATTCCGCGATAAGTCCGTCACCAAACCGTAGTGCTGCGCATCTGATTCGGAGGAGGAAGCAGACATGAGCAGACTTGCCATTTGGGCACAACTGGAAGCGAAGGCGGGAAAAGAAAAAGAGGTGGAAGAGTTTCTGAAGTCGGCGCAGCCGCTGGCTGAGCGGGAAGCGGCCACGCTCAGCTGGTACGCGATCAAAATGGGTCCGGGAAAATACGGCATCTTCGACACCTTTGCCGACGAAAATGGCCGCAACGCTCACCTTAACGGCGAAATTGCCAAGGCGCTCTTCGCCAAGGCCAAGGATCTTTTTTCCAAACCACCGGATATTGCCAAGCCGGAAGTTCTCGCCGCCAAATCCGCACGGGGTTGACGCCGTCATCCGCGAGAGCTGCGTAATTTGGGCCCGTCCGGGTAGTGTCTTAACACTGTTAAGACACTACCGCGTCCGCGGCACATTTCAGAACGCGCCCGTGTTCCGATAGACTACTGAGGGATCGATTTTCCAGATCTTCAGGACACTATCGGAATGCTGCGCAAGAATCGCCTTTTTACTCCCGGGCCAACGCCGCTGCTGCCAGCGGCGCAAACGGCCATGGCTTCATTCACCGCGCATCACCGCACCGCTGATTTCCGCGCGCTGTTTCAGCGAGTGCTCGCGGACATGAAGGAATTCATTGGCACGCAGAACGACGTGCTCGTGCTTGCCTGCTCGGGTACGGGCGTGATGGAAGCGTCGGTCACGAACCTGACATCGCCTGGTGACAAGGTTTTGGTGCTCACCGCGGGCAAGTTCGGCGAGCGCTGGACAGCTTTAGCCAAGGCGTTCGGCTGCAACGTCGAGGTGTTGACTGCGCCTTATGGCGAAACCTTTTCTCTGAACGACATTCGCGCAAAGCTTACTCCCGAGGTGCGGGCCGTCTTCGTCCAGGCGACAGAAAGTTCGACCGGCGCGCGACACGACGTGCAGGGCATCGCGAAGATCGTGCGGGCTAACGGCAATGACGGAGACACGCTGCTGGCGGTGGATGCGATCACCGGCCTGGGCACGACCCACCTTGACGTCGATGGCTGGGGCGTAGATGTGATTATCGGCGGATCACAGAAGGCGTTGATGATTCCTCCGGGCCTGGCGTATTGCGCCGTAAGTGAGCGCGCGTGGCGGCGGATGGAGACAACTACCTCTCCGCGTTTTTACTTCGACTTGCGCAAGGAGCGTAAATCGGCCGCCAAGGGCGAGTCGGCCTATACGCCAGCGACGTCGCTGTTTGCGGCGCTCGGAGCCGCGTTGGAGTTTATCCGGAGAATGGGCAATGGCGACCTACCCAAGGGCCGCGAAGCATTGGTCGACAATGCTGAGATGTGCGCTGAGATGACGCGCGCGGGAGTGCAGGCCCTGGGATTGAAGCTTTATGCATCGCCGCCGGCCGCTGCGCTCACCGCGATACGCTCGCCCGATGGAATTGATTCCGGGAAAATCATCAAAGAATTCCGCGAGTCGTTCGATGCGGTGGTGGCTAACGGGCAGAGTGAAATGAAGGGCCAACTATTCCGCATTGCGCATATCGGTTACTACGACTATCTCGACACCATCGGTATTCTGGGTGCGCTGGAACACGTTTTGGCGCGCTGCACCGGAAAGGCTGTGGAGTACGGCGCGGCCGTGCGCGCGGCACAAGAAGTGTACGCGCGCGGCCTATCCGACAAGCGACAATTAGTGGGAGCCTCAAAGAGTGGTTGATGCGCTCCTCGAACTAATTGATCGTGAAGGTCATGCTGTTCGATGTTTCCGGCGAGGTGCCGCCGCCGTATATGCCGCCGGGAGTGCCGGGATTGGTCACCGTAACCGTCACCGTGCCCGCAGTTGCAACGGACGCAGAGGGAATTGTGGCAGTTAACTGGTTGGCGCTCACAAAGCTGGTGGCCTGCGCCGCACCGTTCCAATTGATGGCGGCCTTGTTATTAAAGTTGGTGCCGTTGACCGTCAGCACAAAGGACGCGCTCCCGGCGGTCATGCTTTCAGGGGCAAGGGCGCTGATGTTAGGCATGGTCCCTGCTGCAGCAGGCGTGGTGGATTTCGCGCTGTAGCCGCAGGCCAAGCCTACCGCGAGAAGGCCGGCTAGAATTGCTGTTTTCGCAGTCTTCATAATTTTTCTCCTACGGGGTCGACAGCGCCCGATTGAGAGAAAGTTTAGGGCGAGCGCGAAGCGGGAGTGTCAGCGCGGTGTCATTTTAGTGTCAATGTTTTGTCAGGATAGAAGTCGGACATCGAAAGGATCGGGTCTCACTTGAAGATTGTTATCGCAGAGAAAATATCCGCCGCTGCCCTTGAGCAGTTGAAAGAGCCGGGCTGGACTGTGCTTACCGCAGAGCAATTGGATGGCAAACTTTCCGAACATCTGGAATCCGCCGACGCGCTGATCGTTCGTTCGGCGGTGCAGGCGGATGCGGAGCTGCTGTCCGGTGCGAAGAAGCTGCGCGTAATCGGGCGGGCTGGCGTGGGAGTAGACAACATCGACCTGGATGCGGCTACGCGCCAGGGTATCGCGGTGATGAACACGCCTGGAGCGAATGCAGTCGCCGTGGCGGAACACACACTCAGCGTGATGCTGGCTATGGCTCGCCACCTCTGCCGCGCCGACGCGCTCATGCATGCCGGGCGGTGGGAAAAGAAATCACTGCAAGGCACGGAGCTGCGGGGAAAGACGCTGGGAATCGCCGGCCTGGGCCGCATTGGCATGGAGGTCGCGCGGCGGGCACACGCTTTCGGAATGGTGCTGGTGGCGCATGATCCGTTTGTTTCCGCCGGCGTGGCCAAAGAGCAAGGGATCCGGCTGACGAGTCTGGATGAGCTCTACGCGGCGGCGGATTACATCACGCTGCACGTTGGCCTCACTCCTCAGACAACGGGCATGATTAACGAGGCTTCGCTCAAGAAGATGAAAAAGGGGATTCGCTTAGTGAACTGCGCGCGGGGCGAACTGATTCATGAGGCCGATCTGGTGGAAGCGCTGAAACAAGGCCAGGTTGCCGCTGCCGCGCTCGACGTTTTCACCGAGGAGCCTTTAAAGCAGTCACTCCTGATGTCGATGGAGAATGTGATTCTCACGCCTCACATCGGCGGCGCGACTTACGAAGCGCAGGAAGCCGTGGGTGTGCAGATCGCTCAGCAGGTTCGGGAATATCTGAAGCACGGCGTGATTCAGAATGCGGTGAACGTGCCCTCGGTTTCGGCCGAAGAGTATGCCGAGATGCATCCCTACATCGTTCTGGCGGAGCGTATGGGAGCGTTTCTGGCGCAGATTTCGGAAGGCTCGATCGAAGAAATCTCGTTGCGCTACAGCGGACATATTGCCGAGTGGAAAACGGAACTCATTCGCAACGCGGCCATCAAGGGCATCCTCAATCAGGCTCTGGAAGAGAAAGCCAATCTGGTGAATGCCGCGTCACTGGCGGATTCGCGGGGCCTTCGCGTGCATGAGGCGCACAAAGCGAAGGTATCGACGGGCGGCGCGGGAAGCGTTCTTTCCATCTTCCTGAAGAGCTCGAAGGAAGAGCACATGGTGAAGGGCGCGGTTCTGCGCGGCACTCTGCCGCGGCTGCTGCACGTTGACGGCATCGACGTGGAAGCTCCGCTGGAGCGTGACCTGATTTTCTTGCGAAACCGCGACGTGCCGGGCGTGATCGGTAAGGTAGGCACGATTCTGGGCGAGGGCGAAATTAACATCGCGGACTTCTCGCTGGGGCGCCGAAGCGCGGAAGGCTCGTCAGAGACGCGGGAGGCGATTGCTGTAGTCCACGTAGACGGGCCCGTGCCAGACGATGTGCTGAGGAAGCTTGAAGGGATTCCGGCAGTGCGGCAGGCGAAGGCGGTGCGGCTGTTCTGAGCGTGTTTCGCCGCTGGTCCTCGTTTAAGCTTCTGCGAGGCGGGGACAAAATGTCGAAAACACCTTACTGGACGAGAATCGTCGGCACTTTGAGCGCCTTGCCCGCGCTGTATGTCTGGCTCTGGATCTTAGGTCCCAAGTCCTGGCTTGCATATTATCCGGGAGACCCTTTTGCGGTCTTATTCGGGGTGTTGTGCGCCATTCCGCTATCTCTCGCGGCAGCGATTCGTGGGTCCCGCATTTGGTTTCTTGTTACAGCGATGGCAGCCGGGACGCTGCTCTTTGTTGGTCTCCGATTGCACTGATGTGTTGAAAGCTCGCGCGACAAGAACGTCTTCTCGATGTTAGAACATTAGGACTCCGCGCCGTCCCGCCGCAACTTCCTGCTCTCCGCGAGCAGAGCCATGGAGTGCATCAAGTTCTGCAGCGTGACAATGCCCACGAGCCGCTGATCCTCGACCACCGGAATGATGCTGAGATTTCGCGCCGTCAGTTTGCGGAAGGCCGAAGACAGGGATTCCTGCCGCACCGAGACCTCAAAAATCTTATTCATCACGGCTTGCACATAGCCGTTGCCTTCGATGCGCAGCGCCTCCAGAATGCGCTGCTTGGAAATCACGCCCACCATGTCGCTGCCGCGCACCACGGGGAAATCATCCTGCAGGGAATGCACCGCCTTATCCAGAGCGTCCTCCAGGGTGTCCGCCGGAGAAAGAGTTGCGAAGTCGGTGAGCATCACTTCTTCCAGCCGGACGTTGTCTAGAACGGACTGGAAGATGACCGCCCGTTCCTCGAGCTGCGCCGCCGAAAAAATGATGACGCCGACCATGGTGAGCCAGGTATCGCTGAACAGACCCGCCACCATCAGCATCATGGCCAGAGCATGACTGATGGAGACGGCGCGGCGAGTGGCGGCGGCGGAATCAAGACCGCGTGCGAAAAACGCCCGCAGGATGCGTCCGCCATCCAGAGGATATGCAGGAAGAAGATTCAGCCCGGCGAGATAAAGGTTGGCCCACACCAGGCTTCTCGGCAAGTTGCTGGCTTGCAAGAATGGCCACTTCCATAGATTTGCTCCCGGAACCGCCGGGAGAATCACCGCGGCAGCGATGATCGCCAGGGCAAGATTCATCAATGGTCCGGTAAGAGCGATAAGCACGTCACGCTTCCACGCGGCCGCCGGAGAGGCCGGTGCTTCGGCGCGCGATTCATCAAAAACGGTTACGCCGCAGAGCGGAAGAAGAATCACAGCTTTGGGGATCAGCCCGTAGCGCCGGGCTACGAGCATATGCCCAATTTCGTGGGCAGCGACGCAAGCGAGCACGATTCCCACCAGGGCCAAATCCCGCGGCCCGTTGGCGGAGCGCACGGTCGATTCGCTCCAGAAAACAAATAGAGGCAGGATTAGAAAGGTTAGATGAAGGCGAACCTCGACTCCGAACAATCGCCCGACTTGAACCGAGAAACTTCTCATGAGGTTCTGCCTACTACAGTTATTTTACATGGTCGGATATATTGGCTCCGGTACTCGAAGGTACAGAGCCATGCGCGTCATTTCCGGCAAATATCGGGGGCGTACTTTGCGGTCATTGCGCGGGATGGACATTCGTCCGACTTCCGATCGATTGCGCGAGACCCTGTTCAATGTGCTCACTGCCGGCAATCCCGAAGCGCTCGAAGGAACGATCTGGCTGGATTTGTTTGCCGGCACAGGCGCGGTAGGAATTGAAGCTCTCAGCCGGGGAGCCAAGCAAACCTGCTTCGTAGAGACCTCTGTGCCTGCAGCAAAGTTGATCGAGCAGAATCTGCAGAGCCTGGGGATTGTAGATGGATACAAAATTTTACGGGATGACCTTGCGGGAGTTATCTGGCGCTTGCAGCGGGAGCACTTCGCCGCCGATGTAGTCTTCCTCGATCCGCCGTATCGCTTGCAGCAGGCTTATGAAGTAACCCTCACGGCTTTGGCCGAGTCGTCGCTGGTGTGGGCAATGTCGGTGGTGATAGCGGAGCATGAGAAGAAGTTCGATCCCGGCGATGAATTTGGTCCGTTGCGCAGAATTCGAAAGCTGACCCAGGGAAATACTGTGCTCAGTTTCTACCGCATCGGCGGGCTGCCAGACCTGAATCGAGTGGGTTGAAAAGCCGGTTTGCCGTTACATGAGCAATTCGCGGCTGCGCAGGGTAATGGGATGCTGCATTTCCTGCAGGTCGTTTTTCACCTTGTTAAGGCCATAAACGCAGCCTTCGAAGTCGCGTGAAAGGTGGGCGAACAGGGGAGCCACTTTCGCGTACTCGAAGTGTTCAAACTTCGAGACGATGTAATAACTCTCTTTTCCCGCTTTCATCCACTCCACAAAATTCTCCACGCGATGGTGGCGCAATCGCAAATGGTTGATGCTCTCGGGAAACATGCCGGTAAAAAATAATGCGTAATCCCCGATGTGCTTTCGCACTTGCCGTTCGCGGTCAAAGGAGGGAGCGGGGCCGTAAACCGGGTCGGATTCAAGCAACATCTCACCCAGATCAGTGAGAGGGCGGTCTGCGGGATCGTGAATCTTGAACAGCTGATCGCATTCGCAGAACTCGGTCAGCAGATGCGATACGTAGGCGACGACCTCGGGATCGCGGATACCAATTTCTTCCGCGTAGCGCCGGCCCACCAATTCCTGGAAAAGCTCCCGCAGTGGATGAGAGTCCGGAATCATCGATCTTGTCCCCCGAAAGCCCTGAGCTAGCGGCTTTCAACCTTCGTTGCTAACTAGTTAACTTACTTCCGCCACAAAAGCAAGTGACTTTTGTGTATCGGACCAATCACTTTCACAAATGATTAGAAGTGGCGAACGTTGGCTGGGGTTGCAGCCAGCTTTTTGTTGGCACATGACCGCGTCGGCTGCTAATTACATAGATCTTTCGTCGGCGAATGGAATGAGTGCGCCAAGGAGGGCGAGCATATGGAAAGAATTGAACATCTCCAGCGGCACGGCTTGGGAAACTACAGTGGGCTACTCACGCGGTGTAAGGGTAGGACCCTACATCGATGTTTCGGGCACCAGATCGTCCAGATCGAAGCTGATGCCTACATCGCAACCAGGTGAGTGTAAAATTCCACCATTCCGAACCAAGTGAGACAAAACGGGAGAAGCCAAAAGTGAAGAACTGCCATGTGTGGTTACTGCTTCTTGCGGCCGTGATTTCGGCTGCCGCGCAACAGAAAGACAATCGAGCCTCCGAGTCTTTGACCGTTATTCGCGCGGGCTCGCTCATCGATGGAAAATCCGAGAAGCCGCGTCACGATCAAGTGCTTATCATTCGCGGGAATCACATCGAGAGTATCAGCGATGCTGCAACTGCCAAGATCCCGGCAGGGGCGAAGGTAATTGATTTGTCGAAGTCCACGGTTTTGCCGGGTCTCATCGATTCGCACACGCACATTTTCTTGCAAGGCGAAGATCCCGCACAGGGTGGATATGACGCAAACATTCTTAATGCCCCACTCGCCCTGCGCGCAGCGCGGGCGACGGTCGCGGCCAGGCGGGCGCTGGAGCAGGGTTTCACCACGCTCCGCGACGTAGAGACCGAAGGCGCCGGATATGGCGATGTGGGCATCAAGCAGGCCATTGAGCAGGGTTATATTCCGGGGCCGCGAATGTTTGTCGCAACCCGCGCCATCTCGACGACTGGCGGTTATCCGCTGGAGGGCTACGCGCCCGAACTCGACATGCCCAAAGGCGCGCAAATCGTGGATGGCCCGGTTGAGGCGCGGAAAGCCGCACGAGAGCAACTCGATCACGGCGCCGACTGGATCAAGGTCTACATGACGCATCGTTCGTGGGTGGGCAAAAATGGCGAACTGGTGTCGCAGCCTACGCTGACGGTGGAAGAGCTGCGCGCCATTGTGGATGAAACTCACGGCTGGGGGAAGAAAGTTGCGTGTCACGCGTATGGCGGCATTGGGCTGCGCCGCGCGCTGGACGGAGGATGCGACTCGATCGAGCATGGCCTCGATCTCGACGACGCCGCGATTGCGCAGATGCTGAAGCAGGGTACTTGGTACGTTCCCACAATTAGCGCCTATTACAACGATTGGGGACCGGCTGATACCCCCGGCGGGCAGCGCGATCGCCTGAGGGCGTCAGTGCACGAGCCATCGTTTAAGAAAGCACTGAAGGCTCAGGTAAAGATTGTCTTCGGAACCGACATGGGAGGAATTCCGTGGACCGAGCCTATCGCGCAGGAGTTCTCGCGCCTGGTGGAGTTTGGCATGCAGCCGATGGACGCCATTCAGAGCGCCACCTCGCGGGCTGCGGTCATGCTTGATATGGAAGGGAAAATCGGCGTGGTGGCGCCGGGGGCTTTTGCGGATGTGATTGCGGTCAACGGAGATCCTCTGCACGACGTCAAAGCACTGGAAAATGTGCAGTTCGTAATGAAAGACGGCAAGGTTTTCAAGAGCACTGAAAATTAAAGGGCCGGGCCGGGGCCAAAGCGGCAACGACGCCTTTCCCTTTTCTGTTCATGCAAGATAAAGATTTGTAAGATCGCTTCAATTCACTTGACATCGGCTTGGGCGCGAGCATAATTCATCCATATTTGTGATATTGACCGGGACCCGGCTGACTTTGTGTTGATGTTGCGAGAAGCCGGAGGAGGTGTTTATGAGCGTGCTGGAACTTTGTGACCGGGAAATCGCGGCGGTTCCGCTGGAAGCCACCATCGCCGACGCCATTAATAAAATGCTCGATCACCACGTTGGGGCTGTGGCTGTGGTCGACTCGGAATACCGCGTCGCCGGAATTTTCACGGAACGCGATGTGCTCCGCAAGATGGCGCTCAGCCGCACCGACCCGGAGCACACATCGGTCCGCGAACTGATGACCACGCCGGTCGAAATGGCCACGCGGCGCACCGGACCGGGCGAAGCGCTCACCACCATGCTGGAGCGTCACTTCCGCCATCTGCCCGTGGCTGACGATAACGGCAAGCTGCTGGGAATTCTCTCCATCCGCAATTTATTGGAGTGGCGTGTGGAAGACCTGAGCCGCGAACTGGAGTCGCTCGAGCAATATGTCTCCAATGATGGGCCGGGCGGCTAGGGCGAGGTTCTCACTCTTTTCATCACTTAATCGATGGCAGACACTCCTTCCGTTGCAGCCAAGACGATCGCTGGGGTTCGGATCGCCACCTCGGTTTTCTTTCTTCTATTTGGCGAATATAAGCTGGCGGGGCCGGGCTTTGCTCACGGCGGATTTCAAGGATATCTTCAGGATTTTATTGCCAACGGAGCGGTAAGTTTTTACCGTCCCATCTTGTCTGGTTTGGTATTGCCCCATGCCGTGGGGTTTGGCTACCTGGTCGGGGTGGGTGAAACGTTTATCGGAATATGCCTGCTACTCAGTCTTTGGGTGCGGCCAGCTTCAGTTCTGGCTGTCTTGTACCTGCTGAACCTGACACTCGCCACATGGTGGGGACCGGGCCATGGTGTGCCGGTTTGGCGTTACTTTGGCGCGGAGCTTGATCATCTGCCGCTGTTGCTGCTATTTATCGTTTTCTTCGCTACCGATGCTGGGAAAGTATGGGGCCTGGACAGGCGGCGGGGATGATGCTTTTTTGATTTTCAAGATACAGTCACAATTCAATCGCATAGTAACGGGAGAGACTCGCGTGGGCTGATATTGTCGCAGTAGACGGAGATCCTCTCAAGGATGTGACCACGCTGGAGCGCGTGAAGTTTATCAAGAAGGGCGGCGAAGTGGTTAGGAATGAATACGGGAAGTGATGATCGGCAGCATCCTTAAACTAGGCCGCCTTTGCGAGCCTGTTCGATGACCCAATCCGTCCAGAGTGAAGAAGCCCCACTTGCCAGGAGGGGAGCCTTCCCGAGCACGGCATCCACAAAGTTTTCGATCATGGGATAGTGCAGATTGGAGTTCGGGGGAAGATTCTCGCGGCCGCCGGGATAGGTTAGCTCAGGGCCGTTCAGCGGACTTAGCTCCATTTCGCCTTCGGAGCCACGGATGCGGCATTCGTCCCGCTTCACCTTCGAATGCCAGCGCACATCGACGATGCCGCGCACGCCGCCTGCATACTCAATCATCACGGTCGCGTTATCTTCCACTGCGTAGTCATGCACCGCATTAGACAAATGCGCGCTCACTCGCAAAGGTGTGCCGAAGAAAAAGTTCAGAACGTCGATCCGATGGGAGGCGACGTCGTAAAGCGGCCCACCGCCCGATTGGGCCGGATCGATCAACCAAGTGCGCCGACCATCTTTTTCGTCAAACCATCCATGGCTAGTGAGTTCGACGAGGACGGGCTTACCGATCACGCCGGCAGCGAGCAGTTGTTGCGCGCGCTGCACCTTGGGATACGATCTGCGATAGTAGGCGACGCCGAGGGTACGCTGACTCTTTTCCGCGGCCTGCACCATCGAGCGGGCCTCGGCGTGGTTCATCGCCATCGGTTTCTCGCACAACACATGCTTGCCGGTACGAAGGGATTGGATGGTTTGTGGTGCGTGGAGGAAGACGGGCGTCGCCACATAAACCGCGTCGACCGCAGGATCGGCAAGAGCTTCATCGAGCGTACTCCATACGCGCGCCTGATAAGGCGCTGCCTTTTGGGGATCGCGCGTGACCAGGCCGTACAAGCGGCTCCTGGGCTCGGTCTGAATGCCGGGAATGACGCGGCGGGTTGCGATATCGCCGATTCCAGTTACGATCCAGTTCAGCATAGGCGGGAGAAATTGCAGGGTAGCAGAAAATCAAAGGCCGGCCTAAGCCGGCCTTCGGAATCGACCTTCACAAAATACTACGGCTTCTTGGGAGCGATCGCGTCTTTGGCGGCCTTGGCCACGCGGAACTTCACTACGGTCTTGGCCTTGATCTGAATTGGCTCGCCGGTCTGCGGATTGCGGCCAACGCGGGCTTTGCGGTGGGCTTTCACTAGACGGCCCAAGCCGGGCACAACGAACACGCCGTTCTTCTTGGTTTCCTTCACAGCGACGTCGGCCAACTGCTCAAGAAATCCTGCGACGGTCTTGTTGGGAAGTTCAGTCTTCTCGGCCAGATGCCGGATGAGCTGGGTCTTGGTTAAACCTGATGCCATGTTTCCTCCTGGGGAAAGATTGAAATTTAATTCCAGTGGGCCTGATTTTATATCAGAGCCCCTGTGGAAAACACCCTTATTTTACGCGGGTTCCGTGCAGATAGCACGCAAAAACTGGCATTTTTACATGGTAATTTGTTGTTAAGGGTTCCGAAATGGCCCAAATATGCGTACCACAACCGTTACCAGTTGCGCGGCGAATCCTCTGGATCTTCCAGCCCTACGTCAATCTTGCCAGGGTCGCGGCCCCACGCTACTACTCCCCGGTGCCATAATGCTCACGAGGAGAAGCTGGAGAGGAGAAGCTGGAATTGAGTTGCGCGATCTGCGAGATTCGGAAGGAAAAACGTTTCTGTCCCGCCGTGCACGGCCGCATTTGTCCGCAGTGTTGCGGCGAGCAGCGTGAGGTGACACTGGACTGTCCCAGCGACTGTCCTTACCTGCAGCAGGCGCGCGAACATGAGAAGCCGCGTCCCGCCGAGCAGTTCGACCGGGCGGCGTTGTTCCTGCAGGTGGAGATATCGGATCAATTCACTTATGAGCGCGAACACCTGCTCATGGGCCTGAGTTATGCGATCGCGCAATCGGCTCACGCGGATCGCAGCCTGAATGATCGCGACCTGATTGCCGCGCTCTCAGCAATGTGCACAAGGTACGAGCGGCTGGTGAACTCAGGTCTGCATTATGAGCAGCCGTTAACCAGCGCGGCGCAACACGCCGTCGCGGCGCAAGTGGAAGAGATGTTGAAGCAATATCGCGAGGCCGAGCAAAAACAGTTGGGATACACCTCGCTGCGCGATTCCGATGTGTTGAAGTCGCTGGTGTTCCTGGTTCGATTGGGCCACGGACGCACGTCGGGCCGTCCCAAATCGCGGGCGTTCATCGATTTCCTGTTTGCGCAATTTCCCGAGAAGGAGTCGGCCGTGCTCACGCCGCAGGAAGCGGGCAGCCGGATTATTGTGCCGTAGGGCGAAAACCGGGCCACGGATCTTCACGGATTTCACGGATAAACCTGGAAGTGGAATTTAACTCATCTCAGCGGTTTTTCTCTGCACTGATCTGTGTGAATTGATTTGCGTCAATTGATCTGTGTCAATCCGTCAAATCTGTGGCTCAGGTTTTCCTAGTGTTCGTACCGTCTGCCCGGTTGGGAGCGCATCAAGCAATTCTCGAATTGTCTTCTTGAATGTGGGATGGAGCGCCTGCGGCGCAATCTCTGCCAGAGGTTCCAGCACAAACCGGCGCTGGTGCATTGCGGGATGGGGGATGGTGAGTTCCTTCGATTCCACGATCATATCCCCGAATAGCAGGATGTCGATGTCGATTGACCGTGGACCCTTTTTTTGCACGCGACGCCGGCCCATTTCTTCTTCGATGCGGAGAATCGACGCCATCAACTGCTGCGGAGTTTTGCTGGTCTCAATCGCGATCGCACAATTCAGAAACCAGGGCTGCTGGGTGAACTCAACCGGCTCGGTTTCATAGAGGGACGACACTGCAAGCACCCGGCCAAGCTTGCTCAGCCGGTCCGTCGCCTCTCGAAGTTGGGCACTCCGATCACCCACATTTGCTCCGAGAGAGAGATAGACGATGTGGGGCATCCACGACCACCTTAAGATCAGTCCCAATAACCCTACACCTTAGTCACTTTTGGCGGGGTCGGCGGAAGATTAGAATCAGCGGATGACGTTGGAATCTCTTCTTCTGAGCCGGGATGCCGAAGTTGTGCGCGTTCTGCGCCCGACCCTGGAAAAGCTGTCCATTGAGGTAGAGATTTGCCAGGAAGCGAAGAAAGCCACGGAGATTCTCATCGCCGAAAAGTTTGATGCCGTGATCGTAGATTGCGACGACCTGCGAGGGGGCGTCGAGGTGCTGCAGGGCGTGCGCGCCACTCCGAGCAACAAGAATTCCGTCACCTTTGCCGTTCTGAACGGCAAGAAAACCACTACGCAGCAAGCCTTCGCCATGGGCGTGAATTTCGTCCTGCAAAAGCCCATCAGCCCTCTGAATGCGTCACGCTGCTTCAATGCGGCGCTGAACTTCATGGTACGGGAGCGGCGCCGCTACTACCGGCAACCCGTAAAGATGATGGTCAAGGTAATCGCCGGCGAAACAGAAATAAAGGCTACCAGCACGGACATCAGCGAGGGCGGAATGGCGCTCCTGCTGCATCAGGCGCTTCCCAAGAATGCGACTCCTCGTTTGCAATTTACCTTGCCCGAAAGCACACTGTCGCTGGACATTGAAACCGAGATAGCCTGGGCCGACCTCAAAGGACGCGTCGGATTGCGCTTTCGCGACCTGGCTCCCAGCTCGCAGGCACTTCTCGAAAAATGGCTCAACGAGAGGATTCCAACACAAGCTCCCGGGGCCAAGGAACCAGCAGGCGCGGGTCCTGAAGTCCAATAAGCTTTCTTCGGCCATCCTTCCCTACTGACGCGCCATTCCCACAGGGTATTCACTTTGTAACTTGCGCCTCAACCTGCACATGGCAATCTGGTGAGATCACTGGAGACCCATTGCCATGATTCCAAACACTTACCGCATCACGCGAGTTGAGAGAACGTTGCGCAGGTTTGAAGAAGATATGCCGATGCTGAACATGCGAGTGAAGGATTTGTCGACAGAACGCCAGCGGTCTGCCCGGCAGTTTGCGGCAGCTCTGATCAGCCAGACTCGCGCCGAACTGGATCGTCTGCTCAAGGAGCAGCCTAAGCCCAGCTCTGAAGCCGGGGAGCCTCCTTGCGAACCGGCTGACTGAGGGCGCCGTCTCCACCCGGAGTTCGAGGCTGGAAGGCGCCTCCGATTTAGAGGGACGATCTTAAAGGGCGATCTTTAGAGGGATGACACTTACAAGGACGATCCAGCGGTGGCTTGGGCGCTGTGCGAGTTGGCAGCGTTGTGCTCGTCTTCGGGCAGCGTTACTTCTTCCCACAGAGTTTTGTCGCGCAGGATGCGGGAGACCAGCGCGGTATGCATGGCGTGGCCGGCACGGTCGGCTACGATTCTGCCCAGGATTGGCTTGCCCAGCAAAGCGAGGTCCCCGACCAGATCGAGCACTTTGTGGCGTACGAACTCGTCGGGGAAGCGCAGCGGGCCGTTTTCGATTCCGTCGCGAGTCAGCACAATGCAGTTGTCCTTGGACGCGCCACGGATTAATCCCATGTTGCGCATGGCTTTCTCGTCCTCACGCGAGCCGAAGGTGCGCGCGCCCGCGATCTTCCGTAGATAACTGCCATTGGAAAGCTCAACCTGAAAGGTTTCCTTCCCGATGAGGGGATGGGGAAAGTTGATCGAATAAGAAACGGAATAATTGTCGGCGGGATAGACCGAGATAAATTTGTTGCCCTCGCGCATTTCCACTTCGCGAAGAATCTTCAGATACTTGCGGGGGCGGCGTTGTTTGCGAACGCCGGCTTTCAGGATCAGCTCTACAAAGGGGAGCGCGCTGCCATCGAGAATTGGAAGTTCAAGGTTGTCCAGTTCCACGACCGCATTGTCGATGCCCAGACCGATGAAGGCCGAGAGCAGATGCTCGGTGGTTGAAATCAGCACACCTTTCTTCATGAGGCTGGTGGCGTAGCTGACACGAGCTACATTGCGGCTGATGGCTTCGATCTCAAAGTTGTCCAGATCAGTGCGGCGGAAGACGATGCCTGTGCCCGGAGGAGCTGGAAGTATGCGCATGCATACCGGTGCGCCGCTGTGGAGGCCGACTCCACTGCACTCGACGGCTGAGCGGAATGTCTGCTCCTGGGTCAAATAGGTTTATGTGCCGGTGAATGAATAGATTACAGCCGAGATGCGAACTCTGGCTGTGGTAAAAAAGCCACAGTGCGTGGTGAAAGAGCATTCTGAACCGAACTAATAAATGGCGGGGCCGACTATAACCGAGGTCTGTCAACGGGTTAGGGAGCGGGCTGGCGGCTGGAAGTGGAGCAGTAACTTTAGTGTTTACCCGGAGGCTTGTTGGGATCGTAGCGGGAATCGGGATCGAACATTGCCTCGTTGAGCCCAGCATTGTAGTGAGCCGCATTTACGAAGCGTTGGGATTGCATGTCTCCGTTGAAGAAGCGAGTGAATCCGTAGGCTGTCATCACTCCCTGCACCAGGCGGTAATTGTCGTAGATCTCTTCTTCCACGTTGCGCTCTTTGTCGACGGGATCGCGCCAGGTGTAGCTCTTCTTGATGGGCAGATGGGTTTCGATATCGAGGAAGAGTTGAACCGCTTCGTCTTTAGAATTGATCAGCGTAATCTGCTCGGCGGGAAGATTGCCGGCGAGCGCGTTGCCGTCATAGAACAGAGCGACGCCGGGATCGTTGATCCATTCGCGGAGAAGAGTGTCCAGCGAGTATTTGCGGCGGCGGAGATAATCCTCCAAATCCTTCTTCTCTACCGCGTGCGGACCCTTATACGTGACTTCGTAACCCTTATCGCCGACGTAAAGGTAAGCGACGTCGCGCTGTTTGGTGATCTCGATCCGCTCCTTGCTGGGGTACTCCACGAATCGCCAGAACAGGACGCCGTTGCTGGTAGGACGCCCGTGATAGAAGCTATAAGTGCGTCCCTCTTCCTGCTTATCGCGGATGGTCAAGAAGGCCTGGCCGCCCAATGCCTGGATGGCCTGATCCAGCAGCGCGCGGGCCTTGCGCGCGTTGGTTTGATCACCAGGAACGGCCTGCCTGCCGCCGGCAGATGGCGAAGCAGTCTGGGCGGCGGTTTCGATTGCGGCCGCGAGTTTGCCGCTGCTGGACATCTCCAGAGAAGATGCCAGCATAACGATGAGAATCAGATATTTCATTCAGCCGGTCGCATTGCTTAGGTCAGTGTGATGCTCGAACAGGAATTGTAGCCGCTAGCGTTGTCTTGTATGGCGCGCGGACGCTCCTTTCGACGCCCAGGGCAGACTTTGCCCGCGAGCCTTTCGGAGTTGCATGAAGCGGGAAGATTGTCCGCTCTACCCCCAGAGTTCCGCCTTCTCTTGGATGCAGAAAAAATGGCAGCGGCGAGCTCCGGTTGGGTTTTTGACGCTGTCCACTATCCTGCCAGAACAGCTCCGCCATTTACGTTGAATACTTC
>Ga0307478_10001699_pt1 | contig 18497 bp, 14 predicted proteins | sample atmos_gasesECM4C_2_FD_203713 | JGI IMG/M metagenome (GOLD analysis project Ga0307478, IMG submission 203713) | Hardwood forest soil microbial communities from Morgan-Monroe State Forest, Indiana, United States - atmos_gasesECM4C_05 | ecosystem: Environmental > Terrestrial > Soil > Temperate... | reverse complement strand
GCCGCCCGAAAAGCGTCGAGGTCGCTGGTCAAAATATCGATTCCTCCTGGGTCCACTTCACTTAAAGACTCCTCGCCCCTGAAAATGTGCAAAGAAGCGCGCCGCTTTGAGCCAGCTTCGGTTAGGACGAGAGAGCCTTCTGGAAAGTCGAACGCTGCCAGATTCTGCCGGCCTGCGAGTTTCGCGCCTGGAGGACGCCAGTGGAGCCTGCCCGCTATCATCAGGTGGAGGACTAACCACAGGTCGTTCTCTACGCCGATTGCAATGCGTTTTCCCACGCGCCGTATTTCGCGCACCCTCTTATCTTCAACACTCTCTATCGGAGGCTTAACGGTGCGGAGCAGAAATGGGCTCGCCAGCCGCACCTGCTTGATCGGCTGTCCGACAATTCGTGGTTCGAGGGCGTTGATATAAGCGAGGATATCCGGCAGCTCCGGCATGACGATTCAGCATGCCAGTTCGCACTGGTGTTTCGCAAGCTTGCTTTTGTTGCGCATCACAGCAAAGTGTTGACGCCGCTGGAGGAACAGTTTCCGAGGAGATGCTTCCTTCAGGACTTCCACGGGTGTTCGATAGCCGTGTTTTATCGCGTGTCCGAAACGAGTGGTGTCCAAAAAGTGCCTTGGTTTCCCACGCTATCCGTCGCTCCCAAGCGTATTGCAAATTCCTGCGCCTTTCATATACTGATGGTACTTTGGCGGCCGCACAGACTGCCTCGATGCCTCGACTGTTGCACCTTCTTGCCAGTACCGGGCGAATTCCGTTCGCCAAAGTTCTCACAAGGAGAAAGGGATGAAAGAGAAAAGTTTGGAGGACTTGTTGCAGGCTGCCGGGAATCCGGTCACAATGTTGCGCAATTCGCAGATTGGAGCTTACGTTTACCCGGTCGTCCCCTCGGAATATTCAAACTGGCGCGACGAGCAACGCGCTTGGCGCGAGACCGCCGTTCTTTTTGATCAGTCTCATCACATGGTGAATGTGTATGTCGAGGGTCCCGACGCTCTCAAAATGCTTTCGCATCTCGGAACCAACAGCTTCGCGAAGTTTCCCGTCAACCGCGCCAAACAGTTCGCTCCCTGCAGCTACGACGGTTATGTGATTGGCGATGGCATCCTTTTTCATCTCGAAGAAAATCGGCTGGTGTTTGTCGGGCGCGCGCCTGTTGCCAACTGGATTCAATTCCACAGCGAGACTGGCGGATATAACGTAAAGATCGAAAAAGACGACAGATCTCCATCGAACCCGAAGGCGAAGGCGGTCATTCGTACGTGCTACCGTTATCAAATTCAGGGCCCGAATGCCACGCAGATTCTCGAGAAGCTGAACGGCGGGCCGGTTCCAGAAATAAAGTTCTTCCACATGGATGTCATCAATATCGCGGGACGCAAAGTCCGCGCACTGCGCCACGGCATGGCTGGCGCTCCAGGTTTGGAAGTTTGGGGACCCTACGGAGAACGGGAGGAAATCCGTGCTGCTATTGTCGATGCCGGCAAGGACTTTGGTCTTCGTGAAGTCGGAGCAAGAGCATACGCCACCAACACGCTTGAGTCGGGATGGATTCCGTCTCCTCTTCCCGCCATTTATACCGGCGAGAAAATGAAAAGCTATCGACAATGGTTGCCGGCGACGAGCTATGAAGGCACAGGTTCGCTCGGCGGAAGCTTCGACTCGAACAATATCGAGGATTACTACCTGTCGCCGTATGCACTGGGCTACGGGCCGTTTGTCAAATTTGACCACGACTATATCGGAAGAGAAGCGCTCGAGAAGATGCAAACCAAGCCACAGCGAAAGAAAGTGACGCTCGCCTGGGACTCGAAAGATGTCCTCAAGACGATCACGTCAATGTTTGAACTCGGAGATCTGTACAAGTACATCGACCTGCCGTTGTCCAATTACGCCTCGGCGTCATACGACAAAGTGATGAGCGACGGCAAACCGATGGGTTTCTCAATGTTCAGCGGATACAGCTATAACGAGCGGTCAATGTTATCGCTCGGTGTTGTGGATCCAGACGTCGAGATCGGCTCCGAAGTCAGAGTCATTTGGGGCGAAGCCGGCGGGGGTTCGCGAAAAACGACCGTCGAATGCCACAAGCAGATTGAAATTCGGGCGACTGTCAGTCCGGTGCCTTACTCCAAGGTCGCTCGGGAGACTTATGCGAAAGGCTGGCGCACGGCGCAAGTGTGAACGGAGCGGGGCGTTTAAGAGTCCCCATCTTTTATTGGTGAGCGTGGATCCAGTCGAGGGTTTTGTTGAACCCGCCGAAGACATAAAAATGCAGCCCCGCGATGCCCAGTGGAATTGCTGAACTTCCCGCATCTGCAGTCGCCGCGATACCTTGCACGATTCCCTGAATGATCTGCTCGGGACCATTTTCAGTGAGTAGCTTCGCGAATGACGGATGTTCGGTCAGCACGCGTAGCGAATTTCCGACGCCGCAATGGAGCGCATAGCGGGTTAAGGTGAGTATTCCCGCCGGACCGGCAAGGCCGACGCGCACGGGAATATCGATGCCGCGGGAGCGAAGCCGCTGCAGCCATTCGACGATTGGTTCGGCCTTGAAACAGAACTGCGTAACGATCGAAAGCTTCAGTCTGTTGTCGCGTGCGAAATCTATTTTCGCCGCGAGCGCTTCATCAACGACGATGTCGGAGACATTGGGATTGCCTTCGGGAAAGCCGCTTACGGCCATGCGAGTAACGCCGAGCTTCTGAAATACTTCAGTCCGCATCACCGCTAAGCTTGAGTCATAGGGACCGGCGGGCTCAGCGCGGTCGCCACCGATGATGAGAACGCGGTCCACACCCGCTCCCTCTACGAAACGTGCGGCAAGCTGCTCTAGTTGTGCCGCGCTCGCGAGATGGCGGGCGCCGATATGAGGAACTGGCAGTAGCCCGGCGCCGCGCAGCTTGGCTGCAGGGCCCACCATGTTCATCGGATTTGTGTTAGGAATCCAGGTGAGAAAAACTTCAGTGCCGGGATCCAGCCGGGTCGCCGCCGTATCCACGACCTTCGGCTGATTGGGGTTGACCTCAATCGAATAGCCGCGCAACATCCCGGCGAAGCGAGGCAGATCGGTGGCAATGTCCTTCATCAAATCCTGTCGAGAGTGCTGAAAGTAGTGCTGCATTTCCTCACTTCGATAATTGATTGTCAAGAGGACGCAGTGAAGGATACTGAGGTACAAACAAGTAACCTCTAAAACACTTCTCCCAACGTTTTTCGTGGAAAAATAAAATCGCATGCATGCTAAGGCGAAACTAGCGGTACCATGCTGCAGAGGTGACCATGCACAGTGAACCAATCATGGATGTGGCTCATCTAGGGCATCTGGAATTGCTGACTCCAAAACCACAGGAAAGCCTGCACTTCTTCATCAATGTCATGGGGATGACGGAGACCGGCCGTGAAGGCGACTCGGTCTATCTGCGTGCATATGACGACTATGAACGCCATTCATTGAAGCTCACCGCATCAAAAGTGCCGGGGTTAGGTCACGTCGCCTATCGCACGCGTAGCCCGCAAGCTCTGGAACGACGAGTCGCAGCGCTGAAGGGATCCGGCTTCGACATCGGGTGGACGGACGGCGATCTGGCGCATGGTCCCACGTTTCTCATTCAAGACCCGGATGGGCACAAGATTGAGCTTTATTACCAAACGCAGTGGTATCAAGCTCCGCCGGAATTGAAGCCGGCGCTGAAAAATCAGTCGCAGCGGTTTCCGGCGCGTGGCATCAACGTGCGTCGCCTCGACCACTGGAACGGATTGGCTGTCGATATCCAAGCCAACCGCGAGTTCTTCGAAGAGTATCTTGGCTTTCGCCTGACCGAACAAATCGTGTTGGACGATGGCTTGGAGGCCGCGATGTGGATGACCTGCACGAACAAGAGCTATGATTTTGCCTACACACGTGACCACACTGGGACTAGAGGACGTTTTCATCATCTGACCTATGAGGTTAATTCCCGGGAAGAAGTACTTTTGGCCGCGGATATCTGCCTGGAGAATGGCGTCTACATCGAGACGGGTCCGCACAAGCATGCCATTCAGCAAACCTTTTTTTTATATGTGTACGAGCCCGGAGGTAATCGGGTGGAGGTATGCAACGCTGGAGCACGGCTGATTCTGGCGCCGGACTGGAAACCAATTCGCTGGACCGAGGCGGAGCGCCGGAAGGGTCAGGCGTGGGGCCTCAAGACGATTAAATCATTTCACAGTTACGGTACGCCTCCAGTCGAAGTAGTTATGAAAGCTTGAGGGCGTGGATAGAGCGTCGTTTAGTTATCAAGAATCTAAGTTCAAAAGGTATAAATCGTGGCTGAGAAGAAAACCGCACTGGTTGTCAGCGCGCACTCCGCAGATTTTGTATGGCGCGCGGGAGGAGCAATCGCGTTGTATGCCGGGCGTGGTTGGGAAGTCGTTGTGGTCTGCCTTTCGTTCGGCGAACGTGGCGAATCGGCGAAATTGTGGCGCGAGCCCGGAATGACCATGGAGAAAGTGAAGTCCAATCGAAAAGAAGAAGCCACGCGGGCAGCAGAAATTCTTGGTGCGATCGCGATTTTCTTCGACGTGGGCGACTATCCGATGCGAATCGAAGACAGCGTTCTATTCGAGTTGGCAGCGCTTTACCGAAAGATTCGTCCGGAATTCGTTCTCACGCACGCGCTCAACGATCCATACAATTTCGATCATCCGCTGGTGTCGCGTGCCGCGCAGGAAGCTCGCATCATTGCCCAGGCGCATGGACACGAACCCGGGACGCCCGTGATCGGCGCACCGCCCGTTTTTCTGTTCGAGCCTCACCAGTCCGAGCAATGCGAGTGGAAGCCACAGGTTCTCCTCGACATCACTCCGGTGTGGGCGAAAAAATATGCGGCGTTCAAAGAAATGAAAGCTCAGGAACACCTATGGCAATACTACGAGCGTGTGGCCTTACAGCGTGGGGTGCAGGCCTCACGCAATTCGAACAAGAACATCAAGTACTCAGAAGCGTATCAGCGCATCTTTCCGCAGGTGACGGAGGATTTGGGATGAATAACCCGGTAGTGATCCGCCAGGTGGAACAACCGCCAGCGGATGTGGTAGCAGCGCTGGAGAAATTTGGAGTGTCGACCGTGCACGAGGCGCAAGGGCGATGCGGGTTGCTCGCCACCTATATGCGCCCGATCTATCCAGGCGCTGCAATTGCCGGGCCCGCCGTTACCGTGTCTCTCCCTCCTGGGGATAATCTGATGATTCACGTCGCGGTCGAGGTTTGCAATCCAGGGTGCATCCTCGTCGTCGCTCCGACGTCGCCTTGTACGGACGGGTATTTTGGCGAACTCCTGGCGACTTCGTTGCGCTCGCGAGGTGTGAAGGGATTGGTGATTGATGCGGGATGCCGAGACATTCGATCTCTGACGGAGATGCGGTTTCCCGTTTGGAGCCGCGCCGTCAGTTCGCAAGAGACGGTCAAAGCTTCATTGGGGTCGGTGAATGTAGGGGTTGTGTGTGGAGGTGCCTTCATCGAAGCCGGTGACGTAGTGCTCGCTGACGATGATGGAGTTGTAGTTGTGAAACGCGACGTTGCGAGCGAGGTGGTCGCGGCATCAGAGCAAAGGATTCTCAAAGAAGAGGCGACTCGAGAGCGGCTTGCCCGCGGAGAGCTGGGACTGGATATCTACGGCTTGCGCTCGAAGATTGCGGAACTTGGTATCAAGTATTTATGAAGGGAAGCTAGCTGAAAGACGATTTCTGAAGGACATTTCTAAAAGACGAATTACTGATAAGAAGATCGCATGCCTCAGTCTCCTCAAACTGCGATTCCCTGTACGTTGATGCGCGGCGGCACTTCGAAAGGACCTTTTTTCCTCGCCAGCGATCTTCCCAGCGATGTCCAGCTTAGGGATCGAGTGTTGCTCGCCGTGATGGGATCGCCCGACGCTCGCCAGATCGACGGCATTGGTGGCGCCGATCCTCTGACTAGTAAGGTAGCGATAGTCTCCCGCTCGGCGCGCTCGGAAATCGATGTCGATTACCTCTTTGCGCAGGTTTCCATCGACCGACCATTCGTGGATGTAACGCCGAACTGCGGCAATATGCTTGCTGGCGTTGGCCCTTTTGCGATTGAGTGTGGTTTGATTGCGTCGCGTGATCCGGTTACCCCCGTCAAGATTTATATGGTCAACACCGGAAATGTAGCCGTGGCTCATGTGCCTACACCCGGCGGTGAGGTTGCGTACGAAGGCGAGACTTCCATCGCGGGTGTACCGAGCACATCCGCGGCAATTCGCATCGACTTTCTGAACACAGCTGGCTCGGTCTGTGGCGCGCTGTTGCCGACCGGACACTCTATCGACGAAATCGGCGGGATCGAAGCAACGCTAATCGACAACGGCATGCCGGTCGTCGTACTCCGCGCTGCTGATCTTGGAAAGTCCGGGTACGAGAGTCCTGCCGAACTCGATAGCGATAAGAAATTTAAATCGCGCTTGGAAGAGATTCGCCTTCTCGCAGGTGAGCGTATGGGATTAGGTGACGTGCGCCTGAAGGTGGTTCCTAAGATGACGTTGATTGCGCCGCCCCACGACGGAGGAGACTTGGCTACGCGTACCTTCATTCCGCACAAATGTCACGCGGCGATCGGTGTGTTAGGAGCAGTGACAGTTGGGGCTGCCTGCGTGCTCCCCGGTTCGGTCGCCTCCGGTATCGTGCCTGCAACCGGAGGCTCAGTGAAGCGAATCTCGGTTGAGCACCCCAGCGGTGAGTTCTCGCTGGAAGTTGAGGTGGAAGACACAACGAGTAACCGACTGCAAGTACGGCGCTCAAGTCTTATTCGAACTGCACGTGCGCTGTTTCGCGGCGATGTGCTCGCGCCAGCGAGCATTTGGGATGGGAGCAGCACTAACCCTCCAACTGCACATTCGCACACGATGAAGTCTGCGTAGAAGCACTTAGCCCGGTACTAAAGCAGAAATATCCTGTGGCACGCACCCGGCCGCGCCAATCGCTTGATCGGAGTAATTGTTTTGGTGGCGCGGGAGTACGCAACGAGGTCGGCGAGCTGAGCAATCGTCGAAGTTGTGAATAGCTGGCTCAACGGCACCGCCACTCCTAATTCATCTGTAATTCGAGCGATCACCCGCGTTGCGAGCAGCGAATGGCCGCCGATCCGGAAGAAATCATCATGGATGCCAACTCGATCTAGTTCCAGCGTCTGCTCCCAGATCGTAACCAGTTTCTGTTCAATTTCATTTCGCGGCGCGACATAGACTGGTTTTTCGGCCAACGTGTCAAGCTCGTTTCATCCTGTGAAATTCGCGCAACCGGCAGATTGCCCATTGACGAGTCATGGCAGTTTTAAAATACTCCGGCCTGCGTCACAGCCCGCCCTGGTCGAGCTATTTCGCCGGAGAGTCATCCAGGCCACGATACTTCAACATGGCCTTCGAATTTGGCGGCGCACTGCGCCACGCCTCGTACATCTTGGCGAGATCCTCCGTGTTGCCGCGGGATAGAACCATCTTCCGGAAGCGATCGCCGTTGGCGCGGCTGAGTTCTCCATGTTCGTTGAACCATTCGTAGGCATCGTCGGCAAGCATCTGAGTCCAGAGATAAGCGTAGTAACCCGCGCTGTAACCTCCTTGCCAGATGTGGCTGAAGAACGTGGTTCGATAACGAGGTGGAACATAGCTTACATTCAGGTGAGTCTTGTCCAGTGCCTGCTTTTCGAACTCATCTGGATTCTGGAGTGGAGCCTGCGGAGTGAGGAAGTGCCACTGCATATCGAGCTCGGCGGCCGCGAGCAGTTCGGTCATGTCGTAACCTTTATTAAAAGTAGCGGCTTTCCTGATCCGGGCGGCGAGTTCCGCGGGCATAAGGATGCCGGTCTTGTAGTGCTTTGCGTAGTGGGCAAAGACCGCTGGATAAAGGGCCCAGTGTTCGTTGAACTGCGAGGGGAACTCTACGAAGTCGCGCGCAGTTGAGGTTCCGGCCAGAGTGGGGTACTCGGCATCGGAGAACATTCCGTGCAATGCATGTCCAAACTCGTGGAACATCGTAACTACGTCGGTGAAACTGATCAAAGCAGGCTCGCCGTCGGCGGGCTTGGGAAGGTTCGCGACGTTGTAGACAACCGGAGTGTTTCCTAGTAAGCGGGACTGACCTACGAATTCCGACATCCATGCGCCGCCGTTCTTGTTATCCCGTTTGAAATAATCACAATAGAAAAGTGCGAGGTGCTTTCCGTCGGCGTCAAACACCTCATATACCCGCACGTCCGCTTGGTAGACCGGGATGTCGTGCCGCTCTTTGAACGTGACGCCATAAAGCTCAGTGGCAGCGTAGAAGACGCCATTCTGTAAAACATTGTTCAGCTCGAAGTAAGGTTTTACCTCCGCGTCATCGAGATCGTAGTGAGCTTTGCGAACCTGGTCGGCGTAGAAATTCCAATCCCACGGCTGGAGCTGAAAGCCACCCTTCTGCGAGTCGATGATGTCCTGGATGTCCTTGGCCTCATGAGCGGCTTTTTCGGTGGCGGCAGGAACAATGGCATCCATGAACTTCAAAGCGGCTTCAGGTGTCTTGGCCATGTGATCTTCGAGCTTCCATGCCGCAAAACTCGGAAAGCCGAGCAATTTTGCCTTCTGCGCGCGCAGCTGCGCCAGATGTGCGATGGTGTCGCGAGTGTCGTTGGCATCGCCGCGTTCGGTGCGGTTCCATGAGTGCTCGAAGATCGCCTGACGGGTAGCGCGGTCGCTGAGCGAAACCAGATCAGGCTGTTGCGTCGTGTTCTGAAGTGGAATGACAAAACCCTCGACTTTGCGGTTTTTGGCGGCTTGTGCGGCCGAGGCAATACGAGCATCGGAGAACCCGGCAAGGGCGGCTTTATCGGTCGTGGCGTAAGCGCCCTGTTTAGTGGCGGCGAGAATTTTATTAGTATAGGTGTCTGAAAGCGCAGAGATCTGTTCGTTCAGTTTTCGGAGTTCAGTCTTGTCGAATTCGGAAAGATTGGCTCCGGCATGCACGAAATTGTCGTAATAGCGCTCTACTAGACGGAGAGATTCGGCGTCCAGCTTTAGCGCGGCGCGCTCTTTGTAGATGGCAGCTACGCGAGCGAAAAGTTTCGTGTTGAGAAAAATGAAGTCGTGGTGAGCGGCTAGTTTAGGGGCTTCAAGGGTCTTCACCTTCTGCAGGGTGTCGTTCGTATTCGCCCCAGTGATCCCATCGAATACCGTCATCACGCGATCGAGAAGCAGGCCGGTCTTCTCCATGGCCACGATTGTGTTGTCGAAGGTAGGAGCGGCAGAATTGTCAGCGATCACCCGAACTTCGTTCTGTTGCTCCGCGATGCCGGCCTCAATGGCGGGCTGAAAGTCTTCGTCCTTAATCTTGTCGAACGGCGGAGCGTGAAAAGGCAAAGTACTGGGTGTAAAGAATGGGTTAGAAGGACCGAAATCCGCGGCTGCGGCGAGCGCGGGGTTGGCGGACGAAGTCGCGATAGCTCCAGTAACAATCATGATAGTCAAGGATAGCAGGGTGGTGTTCGAGGCGTTAAATCGGATGAGGGTCATTTATTAGAAGTTCCTTGGCGGCTCGACTGCAACAATCCGCCGGTTATGAAAGCACGTTGGAGGAGCCTTCGGACGCTCTGTTTGCCCCGGAAGGATCGAAATGTTTGGGGTTCGAATCAGGCAATGTCCCTGTATGCGGGGCGCTGCATGATTCGGCGCACACTGTCCAGGAAGGAGAATACCGCGGTGGACTGTTCGTTTTTGCGCCATGCCATGTAAAGTTCGATTTTGACCTCAGGCTCACTCAGCCGGATGGACACTAGATCGGCACCGGGAACAGATGGAAGTGTTGGTTGTGGGGAGTGGATTTGAACTGCACAGGGGTATTGATAACACGTAAGTTACAGAAAACACTAGCATCCAGAATGCCTAGAAAGCCCACATTCGCAGAGAAACAGGACATGGACAGGACACGAGTAACATCTTTATAGCAGAATCGCCCTAGCTCAATCACTTCGCTCCATTTCCATATCTATTTTAACGTCGCTCTCCCAACATTCGTGACTACAGTATTTATCGGACCCCACAGGATTGCCTTCGGCGTCGTCGTTCTCCAAAGCTAGGCCGAACATCGGCCCATTTTCTGCTGACTCCAAATGTATTGCAGGATACCGTCCACAGAACTCACAGATCTTCATGGCTTGCCTCCTGGCGCATTCTGAGTTGGGTTAGCTGGAATTATAGCTCCTGCTGTCGATTGAAAAAAGTGAACCGAGCGCCCGCTAGTGGGCTACTTTGGAAGATGCAGCCAAAATCCGAGAATTGTCCCGACGGTCGCATATGCCCAATGCTTATCTGTAGGAGTGTACCGCTTCGCAAGAATACCTCCACGACCGCTCACGCCATTGCAGACCCGAACTGGAGCGTTGCTCGTACCGGTTTTCTGAACCTTAGATTGGGTTGATTGGGCACTACAGGAATTTGGTTGCGGGGGGTGGATTTGAACCACCGACCTTTGGGTTATGAGCCCAACGAGCTACCAGACTGCTCCACCCCGCATTTCAATCATAAACAATGCCTCCTACATCGTCAAACTTGCGCGAACGGTCGGGCTGGATTAAAGACATTCACCGGGTTTACAGTTTCACCGGTTGCGATCCTCGGGGCAGCGGCGATCCATAGCTTATGCACCGAACTCCGCTTCCATAGAAATTGCTCGTCGCCGAGACGATGCTTCGCATCTAACTTCGGTTACCGGGCATCGAAACAATCGCCAGGGTGTGCGAACAATCGAGATAACGAAATCGCGAGGAGAAAATTGACTATGGCTAAGAAGGATCTGAATGGGAAGGGACCCGCGTCGAGCCGGGAAAAAGTAACGGCACAGCCGCACCTTCACCAGCGCTCTGCAGAAATCCAGGCGTATGGAACCGTGTCTCATCTGTTGCCTCTCGAACTGGAAGAGCCGGTTCGCTTAGAGATGACCGAACAACTTAATCTGTTGCTTGCCGACACCATGACTCTGCGGGATCTCTACAAGAAATCGCATTGGCAAGTCGCGGGGCCAACTTTCTATCAGCTGCATCTTCTGTTCGACAAACACTACGGAGAGCAATCGGAGATCGTGGATACTATCGCCGAGCGAATCCAGTTGCTCGGGGGCGTCTCGATTGCCATGGCTGCCGATGTTGCCGAAACCACGCGCATCGAGCGCCCACCGCGGGGCAGGGAAGAAGTTCCGGTGCAGATTTCCCGCCTGTTGGATGCGCATCAGATCATCATCGGTCACTGTCGAGAACTGGCTGAACGCGCGGATAAATTGGGCGACCTGGGCACGAACGATCTCGTCGTGAGCGATGTGTTGCGCGCTAACGAGTTGCAGGTGTGGTTTCTAAGCGAGCATCTGGTGAATGTGCCGCTTGTTCATGCGGAAGATACGCGTCTGCGCGACGCAAGTTAGTTTCTTGCAAACCAAACAGAGCAGGCTCGCGGGAGCCTGCTCTCATTGTCTATCTTAATTATTTCCGAGTTCCGCCTTCATGTTGTCGTGATCGTAATACTCGTAGGCCGACATCGGCTTCTCGCCGTCTTTTTTCCAGGTCCGCGAATCTTCCGGCAGCTTCCCGAGCACGCGCGCCATTTCCCTGATGTGCATCGCCACCGTTCCGCAGCATGCTCCGATAAAGTTGATCCCAATATCGCGTGCTCGCACCGCATACTCTCCCATTTCTTTCCGTGTAAGCTGTAACGGATCTAATGCATAAGGAAACTCTGGGAGGCTGGTGAAGTCGGGCTTCTCTTTTGGAGTGCGATAGGCGACCGGTTGGCAAGCCAAATATCCCGAAACAGCTTTACGCATCTCTTCCATCGGACCAAGAATGTGCTGCGGTGGCCGCAAACAATTCATCCCCACGATGTCGGCCCCGGCGTCGAAGAGCGCTTTGGCGGCGTTGGCTGCGTTTTTGCCTTCGGCGGTTTCATCTTTATTCTCAAAACAGATGGTGACCATGGCGGGCAAACCGGTCTTTTTCGCACGCTCAACCGCAATGAGCGCTTCGCCCAGCCATGAGAAAGTCTCGCCGATGAGGAAGTCCACGCCCTCCTCAACCTGAACCGACAGTTGTTCGTCGAAAGTCTTTCGCACGCGGTCTGCCGCCGATGTGCTTCCCGGCTCGTACATCCACGTCAGACTCAGGTTTCCGGCCACCAGGCAGCGGTCGCCTGCAACCTCGCGCGCAATACGAACCGCCGTTCGATTCAAATCTTCCAATCGATTTTCGAGTCCTACGGTCGTTAGCTTGTCGCGGCTGGCATAGAACGTGAGAGCCTGCAAAACTTCCGATCCTGCTTCGCGAAATTCGACATGCAGTTCCCGCAAAGCTTCCGGATGCGTCAAAACAACCTCGGGAGTGAACGGACCTGCGCGTACCCATCCGCGCTTCTCGAGTTCCAGCAAGTATCCTCCGTCCCCGAGCACCGGGCCTTCTTTCAGCCGCTCTAGAATTCCTTTCTTTTTCATGCTTGCTCCTCAACTTATTGAAGTCACATTTGAACGTCGAAGTTATGCCGCTGATTTGAATTGGCCTTTCTTCCAGTCCCGCAGCGCTTGCTGCGCCGCGTTTCGGCCAGGCGCACCGGTAACGCCGCCTCCGGGATGCGCTCCCGCGCCGCACAGGTACAACCCGCGAATCGGCGTTCGATACTGCGCCCATCCCGCCACCGGTCGCATGAAGAAAAGTTGCTCCAGTCGCAAATCACCGTGGAAAATATTGCCCTCGGTCAACCCGTAAGTTCGTTCCAGGTCGAGGGGCGTGAGCACCTGCCGCGCAACGATTGCGTTTGGCACGTTGGGCGCATACTCGGCGATTGTTTTCACCACGCGATCGCCTAACAGTTCGCGCTTTTCGTCCCAATTACTTTCGCGCAGTTTGTACGGCACATATTGCACAAAGCAGGTTAAGATGTGCTTGCCCGGCGGCGCCAGCGACGGATCGGCATTCGACGAAACTACGCAATCCACCCACAATTCTTCGGGGATCTCTCCAAATTTCGTGATGTCATAGCAGCGTTCCGCGAACTCGAGCGACGGAACCAGCGTATAGAAGGCGCGCTCCAACGGCGTCGCTTGTGGCGAAGTTCCCGTGAACCGTGGCTCTTCTGACAACACGAGATTTACCTTGGCACACGGTCCGTCCATTTTGATGCCGCTTACAGCAAACAGAAAATCTTCCGGGAGTTCGCGCGCTGCAACCATCTTCAAGAATGTCCGCTTAGGATCGGCGTTCGAAAGAATCATTCGCCCGCGAATCTCGCTTCCATCCTCCAGCACAACGCTGCACGCGCGCCCGCTACGCACCTCAATGTGCGCCACCGGAGACGAAGTTCGAACCTCAACGCCCTGCTTCTTTCCGGCGGCCGCAAGCGCCTGCGTGATCGCTCCCATGCCGCCCATCACGTGGCCGGAAAAACCCTGCAGTTCATGCTCGCCGCCGCTCAACAGATGGAATAGGAGTCCAATCGCCGTCCCCGGCTGGTACGGTCCGCCATGCTTTCCGTATACATTGTTCGCCAAGAACAGCGTCTTCATCTTTTCGGATTCGTAGTTGCGATCAAGAAACTCCCCAAGACTCCCGGTAAGGAACGAAATCAGTTGGGCAATCTCGCGGCTGGAGATCCCGCGAAACCGCTTCCCCACGCGAAATAGATCGCTCCAACCGCCCACCGACGATGTATCGAGTTCAGGCGGAGGCTCCATGAAAAATGGCTGCAGGTATCGCGCCAGCTTTTTCAGTTGATCGTCAACCTCGACAAAGCGCGCTGCGTCTTTCGCCGAGATTTTGGCGAACTCCGCCTTAGCCCGTTCGCGATCGACCCACCACGGGAGCACTTGGCCATCGGGGAAGGGAACTTGAATCGCCGGATCGCACGAGATCATGCGCAGCCCGTGGTCTGCCAATCTCAGTTCGCTGATCACCTCCGGCCGCAGCATGCTGGCAATATAAGAGGTCGTCGATGCCCGGCAATCGGGCGCGATCTCCTCCGTAACACAGCATCCCCCGACAATTTCGCGACGCTCCAGCACCAGCGTAGAAAGACCGTCACGCGCCAGGTAAGCTGCCGCAGTCAGTCCGTTGTGGCCGCCGCCTACGACAATCGCGTCATAGATAGGATCGAAAACGATAGGATTAAAAGCCTGCTTCACAAAATTGACTTAAAGTCACAACCTGCATGTTTGGACGTTTCACAGTACTGCAATCAGCCGCAAAAATGAAGTTGATTATTAGAATCGTCTTCGATATGCTTTCGTGACTTGGAGTCATTCATGACCGGCATCGCCAGCAATCCCGTTACTCCACCTTTATACATCCGCCAACGTGTTGCCCGGCCTAGATCCGAGGCCAAGCGATCGCGCATCATAGAAACCGCGACGCACCATTTTGCGGAGAGCGGTTACCACGCCGCTCGTGTCGGCGACATCGCCGCAGCGCTGGGTATTGCCAAGGGTTCGATCTTTCAGCATTTCGGAAGTAAGGATGGGCTTTTTTTCGAAGTCTACAAACGTGCCGTGCGATCTTTTTCTAAATATCTGGATGCACCGGCAGACGTGCGCGCCGAGGGCTTCTTCAGTATTCTCCACTACTGGCTGATTCGCACCGAGCACATGCTGCACGAAGACTGGATCCCGTATCGCATTGCGTTGCTCGGCAACTACGGCACCGATCTGACCTTGAAGCGCGAAATCAATCGCTTCCTCATGGCCGAGGATCCGTACGGAACTGTGATGTTTGTGCGCTTCGGTCTCGAGCGCGGCGAGATACGTCAAGATTTGGACGTGGAAATGATTGTATCGATCCTCGATTGGACTATCGAACGATTCCAGGATGCTTTACTCACGGCGGAACTCGATCCCGGTCTCTTCCGCAAACAAGGGGAGATGCCGGAGAAGAAAGAGGCTCGTATTCAGCAGTTTCTCGCAGTTCTGCAGCGAGCAGTCGGCGCGGAGTCGGCACCTGCAGCTCGCAGTCGCCATGAATTGCGTAAGCTGGTTGCTTCCAGTTCCGGTGCGAAACTGAAAGCGTTGTAGCGCGAAACGTATCTCACGAATTCAAAACATACGCTGAGCTCTTAACCGGAGACTTCCAAACAATGCAATCCTCGATCGACGAAATTATATCCAGTTACGATGATCGCGCGCCTCTTGCGCAGGCTTCTACGATTCCGGGATCCTGGTATACCGATTCGCGCATCGCTGAATTGGAACGCCTCAACGTATTTAGCAAGACTTGGCAGCTCGTCGCGCGCACGGATCAGGTAGAAACGCAGGGCCAGTTCATTAGCACTACCGTCGCCGGAGAACCTGTAGTTATCGTCCGCGGCAACGACAACGTGTTGCGGGCCTTCTACAATGTTTGTAGCCATCACGCGGCTGCCGTCGTAACTCAACCCTGCGGGAGCGCCTCGCTTTTGCGTTGCCCTTATCATGGATGGAACTACGGCCTCGACGGTTTGCTGAAGGGCATGCCCGAGTTCGAAGGTGTTGAGAATTTCAATCGCGCGGAAAAGGGCCTCGTTCCTATCCGGGTGGAAACCTGGGAGTGCTTCGTTTTCATTAACCTGGACGATCACGCACAATCTCTCGTCGACTTTCTCGGCGGCCTGGTCAAGAGCGTCGCTCCTCTCGGCATCGGCAAACTTCACTATTTTGACCGGCGAACCTACAACATACATTGCAACTGGAAAGTGTTTGTCGACAATTTTCTCGACGGCGGTTACCACGTTCCTCATCTGCACAAAGGCCTGAATTCCGTTCTCGATTACAAGCAGTACACCATCGAGAACGAAGACCGTTACTGCCTGCAGTCGAGTCCAATGGTCGCCTCGACCGACGATGCCGCGACCGGAGCCACGCGCAAGGGCGACCGCGCGTGGTATTTCTGGCAGCATCCTAACCTGATGATCAACTGCTACGAGGGATACATGGACATGAATCTGGTGATCCCTGTCGATGTTGACCACTGCACGGTGATCTTCGATTTTTACTTTGGCGATATCAGCGAAGCTCATCGCGAATATAACGAGCAGTCAGTGAACGTCGGCAATCGAGTGCAAGAGGAGGATCTTGGCATTTGCGAAGACGTGCAGCGAGGTCTGAAGTCCCGCGCCTATCGCGCCGGACGCCTCTCGGTTCGTCGCGAGGCAGGGGAACAATTGTTTCACCGATTGCTGGCCGCAGATCTCAAAGGTGGATTGACGCAAACGACCCTTGCCGCAGACTAGACGCACAGCCGTTTGGCGACGGAACAAATTAATGATCAAGAGAGACGCAGCGGTCAGTTTTGCTTTCCTTTGTGGGTTTTTCATCCTAAACGCATTTTGCGCTCTGGTTTCTGCCACCGATGCGCAAGTCGCTGCAATCCATGCCGGCAAACTGATCGATCCCGAATCCGGCGCCGTTCTTACCGGCCAGACCATCATCATTCGCGATGGCAAAATCGAATCCGTCGGCAACAACGTGACGATTCCGTCGAATGCCAAAATTATCGACCTGAGCAAAATGACCGTGCTCCCCGGCCTCATCGATTGCCATACTCATCTTGCCGATGGCGCGCGTGATTCAGAACCCATGGACCAGTTTAAGAAGACGGCTGCGCGGATCGCACTGGAGTCAGTGCCCAATGCCCGCGCCATGCTGGAATCCGGATTTACTTCCGTGCGCGACGTAGGAACCTATCGCGCCCTCGGCGACATTGCCCTCCGCGACGCCATCCAGCGCGGCGATATCGTCGGTCCACACATGTTTGTGGCAGGCGCCTACGTCACGATCTCCGGCGGAGCTGGTGCAGCCACGGGCCTCGCTCCTGACATTTCACTGCCTTGGGATTTGCATTACGGAGAGGCCAATGGACCGTGGGAAGTGCGCAAGGTCATTCGCCAGCTTGCTAACGAAGGCGCCGATCACATCAAGATTCTTTCCAGCGGTGCCGTGCTCACGCATGGCAGCAACCCAAACTCACAGGAATTTACGCCGGAAGAATTGCACGCCGCGGTCGATGAAGCCAGTCATTTCGGCCTGCGCGTAGAAGCGCACGCGCACTCGCCCGAAGGTATTAAAAACGCGATCCGCGCTGGCGTCGCCTCCGTGGAGCATGCCACCATGATTGACGACGAAGGCATCGCTCTTGCCAAACAGCACGGCACGTACCTCGACATGGATATCTACGACGAGGAGTGCATTCAGGAGGCGGGGAAAAACGGAAGCATGCCCAAGGACTTCCTGGAGCACGACGCCAAGCTTGGTCAGATCCAGCGCGACAACTTTCGCAAAGCGGTTGCCGCTGGAGTGAAAATGTCATTCGGCACTGACGCCGGAGTTTGCGCCTACGGCACCAGCGGCAAGCAGTTCGCCTTCATGGTGAAATATGGAATGACCCCCATGCAGGCAATTCAAGCCGCAACCAGCGACGCTGCCGACCTGCTCGGCCATTCCAGTGAGATCGGATCGATCAAGCCGGGAAAGTTTGCCGACATCATTGCCGTAACCGGCGATCCGCTCACCGAAATCCGCCTGTTGGAAACTGTTCAGTTCGTCATGAAAGACGGCAAAATCTACAAACAGTAATTGGAGAGACTTTTCCTGGCTACGCTTTATCGGTTACTGATGGTCCCTTGCAATTGTCTCCTGCCATGACTTTGACTTGACCAACGCTCCATCTTTCAGCAATTCGCGAGTGTACTTGTAATAAAAATTCTTCTGATCCGTAGTCACCAGCAAATGCCCGCGCCAAGTCAACGTTCGGCCCTTGAGCGCAAACACAGTCTCGGCCTCGCCTTGCACGGAACTTGTCTCGGGATGTGCGTCATCCGCATCATAGGTCAGATTTTCATAGTCACTTTCCGTTCCCCACGGATATGTCGATCCCTCCTTTCCCTTCCAGTGCACGGTCGTTTTATGTCGAGCTTCATCACGCTCAACCGTCCACTCACCGGGCCATGGAAATCCTTCCGCCTTAACGTCGGTTCGTTCTTCAGAGGGTTCGGGTTGCGAAAACTGAGGTGGAGCAGCGCCGTGCTCGGGCACAATCGGCAACACGATCCGTGAACCGCCGTTACCGCCAAGTTCTAATGAAGTAGTCATGGAGTAAGGCGTGGGCAACATCATCGGCCACAAGGCGTTCGAGATTGCCACGCGAATGCGATGACCTCTCGGAAAGACCCACGAAGTCAAATGCATTTCGATGTCGAGTGCGTAGACTTTGTCCGGTTCCAGATCGCGTGGTTCGGCCATCGAATCGCGCTGCGCGCCGTTAATCCCGGCCCCCGTAATTTGCGTGACCGTTCCGTCCGGCGCCACGTCGGAGAGCCTCGCAAACCAATCCGCCAGCGGCGCAGATGCTGAGGCTCGCAACAACGCATGCGGGCGACCCAAGATCGCCATGTCCTCCGGCAATGGCGCGGAATCGTAAACCAGACTAAATGCGTCCACCGGCCGCACATCGCTCAGCA
>Ga0307478_10001698_pt1 | contig 18503 bp, 14 predicted proteins | sample atmos_gasesECM4C_2_FD_203713 | JGI IMG/M metagenome (GOLD analysis project Ga0307478, IMG submission 203713) | Hardwood forest soil microbial communities from Morgan-Monroe State Forest, Indiana, United States - atmos_gasesECM4C_05 | ecosystem: Environmental > Terrestrial > Soil > Temperate... | reverse complement strand
AGTTGGACTCGCCGGGTCAGAAGTTATTCGAGTTGGATGATCAGACGGTCTGCGCAATTGCCGGTTTTGTGTCCGCACCGGCGCTGCTTCCCGACTTAAGCACTCAGACGGATTCTGTTATTCGTGAGTATATCCAGGCTTCCAAGTCGCTACCCCCGCAATCGTTGACTGAGCGGCTGCGCAACTTGGCATCGGTTTTTGAGGGATACTTGGGCCTCATCTCAAATACGAGGCTGGGATCGGGCCAAACGACTCCGCTTGAGGCGTATCGACTCCAGATCATCGTCGCAGGTTATGATCTTGACCATAAACCGAGGATTGGCAAGATTGATCTGACGCTGCAGTGGTTTCTGGACGCGCTTAAGCCTTCGGTTCAAGAAGCAACTATCGCAAACGTCTCGGATGGCCTAACTCGGAAGCTGAACGGGATGCCTGATGTTGCTATCAGACTTCTTGAACATCCCGAAACGCAACCTCAGGATCCAGAGGTGAGTGCATATCAGGACTCGATGCACAGCAACGGTGGATCGTCCTTGACCATTGAACAGATGGTGGCCCTCGCAAAGCGTCTTGCTTATTACACCGCGCTGGAGCATCGAGAGGTAGGTGGCGACAATCAAATAGCAGTTCTGACAGGCCCTCATTCTCTGAAAATCGAGCAGGCGCACTTTCCTGATCCGCCGCTGCCGCTAGTGAATTTCCACGTGGAGTTGGACGGAGTTTTTGCTGAGAACGTTGGCGAGCAATCAGCCGTCGCGAGTCACGGCATATTCATTCGGTGCTCGTTCTCTGGTATGACGCAAATTCAGAAATTAGACGGCAATTTTTTTATCGACGACCAGTTCCGGAACACAGTATTGACGTACAACGGAGGGAAAGTGGGCTTCGACAAAAGCAACCAAGTGAGTGACTCAATTCTGATTGTGGGACCACTGATACGCCCAGATGATGCAACAGTCCGAAAGCTCGCTCAAGACTTCAAATGGACCAAAATCCTGCGAGACCTATCAACTGGCCCCGTCGATTTCTACTAGGGGCTGGTCGCTCGCATGCGACGAGCACAGACAAGCATTCCTAGTGATAAAGTTGAAAGATGAACGGATTTGAGCGGTTTATTGAAAATCTGCGGGACAACCCGGGTGCTTGCGAAGTGGCAGCGAGATTGAAGCGCCAGGGTGTTGATCTGCGGCGGGTCTTTGCCGCGCTCACTGTATATGCAGAGAACAGGTCCATAGCGCCCGAGCGGAAGAGACGTGGCAAGCAGCACCGGGAAATTGTGAACCGTGGTGTGCGGAATGGCGGGATGGCGCCGGAAGTGGCGCGGTGGCTATTGGACCGCGGCGAGCTGGCGCATTCGACTGTGGGGTTCTCACGTGCCCACAACGTGGACTCCCTGGCGTGGCTGGCTTTGTATTTAGAGGCTGTCACCGCCAAACGCGCGAGCGCGAGCGAGCTGGCCTATCTCGCGGAGGCCGCGAACCGGGCGTTAGAGTTGAAACCGTTCGACGTGGATCCGGAGACGATCGGGCGCGAACTGCGTCGTTACCATCAAAACAGAAACAATCACCCTTTCGTAGAAATCCTCCGGAAGGACGTTCTTCGTAATTTGTAGTTCTCACCTCGCACCGAGACACACCGGAAGATACACACACCCACCGAACGCGGAAATAAAACTGTACTAGTACCGGTTTTGTGTCCTAAGGCCGGGGTGGGTGCGTGTGCGACGATGCGCGTCAGGAGGTGAATTTTCGAATGTCGGAAAAACTCTTGGTGGACAAAAAGCAGGCCGCGGAAATGCTCTCGGTCAGTGTGCGTCTGGTGGAGCAGTTGATTCGCCGGCGTGAGCTGGAGGTTCGCCGCATCGGGCGCCGGGCTCTTATCACCGTGAAATCCATCGCGGCATTTGTGGCGCGAGACGGCGGCAGCCCGACAAACGCAGGTCACTTGAACTAAATCCGGAGCAAGCGAATGAGTAAGACATCGCGCAGTCCGGAGCGGGAATTCCCGAAGAGCTTGCTGGTAGAGCGGGAATTGATCGGTGCCATTCTTTCCGGGCACCGGGACGCCGTCAGTGTTTTTAGAAACCTGCACGCGGAATCCTTCACGAGCAGCATCTTCCGAATCGTTTTCTCCGTCGCCAAAAAATTGCATTGCCAGGGCCGGCCCTTCGACATATTGGCCGTCTCGTCAGAGATGTCGGAACATGACCTTAGCGAAGTCGGCGGTCTGCAGGGCCTCGGGGAAATTTCGGCGGATGCACTCGGCAAATATGACGTAGAGGACGCCTGCCACGTCCTGGCGCGTAAAGACCGCCAGCGGGAACTGATTCAGTTACTGGAGCGTGCACAGGACAGCGCCTGGATGGATCGTGCGGACCCGGACGGCTTGGTGCGTTCCCTGTCGGAACAGCTCGCTGTGCTGCAAACGCAGTTCGCGCCGGACGCGTGGCGCGATATGTTCGATTCTTTCGCAGAATTTGAGGAAACCGTTCCCCTGCGCTTCGCCATTCGCGGATTCCTGCAATGTGACGCTGCCACAATTATCGGCGGCCTTAGCGGTCATGGCAAAACTATGACGCTCTTGAGCATTGCCCGCGCTCTCCTGATGGGGAAAGGTCACCGGCTTTGGGATTTATTCGAAGTCGAGGAAGAGAATGCCCGCATCGTGTACCTCATTCCGGAGTCGGCCCGCTCTCCGTTCAAACATCGCTTGAAGCTGTTTGGAATTTATTCCTTCCTGGCGCCCGACAATGAACGCCTGCTCGTGCGCACGTTGTCCAAAGGCCGAACGCCGTCATTGTCAGACCCGCACATTCTGTTCGCCGCGAAAGACTCTCACGTCATTCTCGACACGGCCGTGCGCTTCGGCGAGGGCGACGAAAACGACGTTGATGCCAACCGGCGGCTTGCCGAGGACATTTTTGCGCTGCTCGCAGCCGGCGCACGCTCCGTCATCGCGGCGCATCATTCGCCAAAATCCTTCACCAAAGAAACAATCATGACCCTGGAGAACGTGCTCCGCGGTTCCGGCGATATCGGAGCCGTCTTCGCCACGGGCTGGGGCGTGAAGCAACTGGACGCGGACCGGAACATCCTTCACGTCCAAAACATCAAGGCTCGGGATATGGAGCCCTGTGGACCATTTCAGCTCATCGGCAGGCCGTGGATCGACGAACAGGGCGATTTCAGGATGTACAAAAAACCCGGCGAGTGCGGATCCCTCCAGGATGAACAACAGCCCGAGCGAGACAAAGGCGGCGCTCCACTTCTAACTCGTGAGGCGCGTGCTGCCAACATCCAGCTGCTTCGTGAATGGATTCAACAAGACCCCAAGCAGACGAGTGAACAACTCGCCAAACGGTTTTCCGAAGTCGGCATCAAGCTCAGCGACGTCACGGTTCGAAAGTACCGTCGCGTCATCATGGACGGTCCGAACAGAGATTGAACAATTCCGACGATGAGTGGAACGGCCAACTCGAATTGGATGCCGGATGCCCCCCTGCTCCTGGACCAACAACAGGTCGCAGAATTGCTGAATATCAGCGAGCGCAGCGTGCGAAACCTCATCCACACGAAACAACTCCCGGTTATCCACATCGGCCGGCGTTGCCTCATCCGTCGCACGTCAATTGATACTCTTCTTTTGAAACGCGAAGTTAACACAAAGGACAAAAAGACATCTTGACAGCACGACGCCACAACAGCTATCATTGGGTGTAGGAGGTGTCTCATGGCAAAGGGCAAGCCCAAGGAAGAGATCGTGCGCACCACGCTGAGAATGCCAAGGCCACTGTGGGAAAGGGTCCAGCACCGCGCTATTGATGAGCGCAAGGGCATCGCAGAACTCGTCCTTGCGGCCGTTGTGGAATATCTCAAGAAGGGAGAATCCCGATGAGAAAAGAAACGTTGCCGCGCGGAATCCATCGCAGGAATGGTTCTCTCGTCATTTCGTATTCGGTTAACGGCACAGTGAAATATCAGTCGCTCGGCGATTGCTCGCTGGAATTTGCCAAAGACCAGCTCGCCATCACAAAAATGCAAATCAGAGAAGGCACGTGGAAGCCGAGACTGTTTCGTAACCCGGAGCCGGCGCCCGTTGTCTGCAAGGTTCAGGATCTCTGGCAACCGTATCTCACCCACTACGCGAACAAAGGCGGCCGGGATCCGAAGCGCCAGACCATCGCATGGGCTCACCTCAAGGATATGTTCGCTGCGGTTCCGGTCACGGACGTAACCACCGACCTGATTAGCAGGTACATCGCCGCTCGCCAGGCCAAAGGCCGCTCGAACGGAACCGTCAATCGAGAAGTCACCATCCTGCAAGCCATGTTTCGCCTGGGCGCACGATCGACAGGGGCGAATGGGAAGCCAGTTGTGGACCGATTGCCGGCATTCTTCCCGTCGAAATTGAAAGAGGGCCCGGCGAAAACAGGTTTCATCAAGGACGAGCAGTATCTGACGCTGATGTCGCACGCGAAGGCGCCATGGATGCTCGCGTTCATCGAATGCGCGTTTTCGTTTGGCTTTAGAAAATCGGAGCTACTGAACCTCCGCTGCAGTCAGGTGGACTTGCTGGAGCGGCGCATCACTCTTTACGAGACGAAGAACGGCCACCCGCGCGTTGTGATGATGACCGGCAAAGTGTTCGAACGTCTGCGCGTCCTGCTCCGCGGCAAGAAGGATGAAGACTACGTATTCACGCGCGAGGATGGAGGCCATGTTGTTGATCCACGGCAGGACTGGTATGATTTGTGCGTCGCGTCGGGACTGGGGGTTTACGTTCCGGCGAAGCGGAAGAACGGCGAGGATTACAAGAAGTACCGCGGCCTCAACCTGCACGATTTCAGGCGCTCGGCTGTAAAAGCCATGAAGCAACGCGGAATTCCCGACCGCGTCGTCATGCAAATCGGCGGTTGGAAAACACGGGCAGTTTTCGATCGCTACTTCCCGGTGGACGAAGAGGAACTGGCAGATGCGGCCAAACGAATCGAAAATGGACGGAAAGCGCGGCCCGTCGCGTCGTCTGCAACTCAAACAAAAGTCAAACAACCCGATTTACTGGTTTCGTAGGTTTGCTGTAAGCTGTTGATTCCACGGCGTGGGGACGTAGTTCAGTTGGTTAGAACGCTGCCCTGTCACGGCAGAGGTCGCGGGTTCGAGTCCCGTCGTCCCCGCCATTCCTTTTCACAGCCTTAACGGGATGGCTCCTCGCCCTCATTTCGCATTCCCGCACATTTCGCTCCGAATCAAAGATGCTCCACGAGAATTGATTCCAATTGGCGCGCGTTATCGAATAGTCTTCGGGTCTTTCGCAACGTCGCGAAACGACGTTGACTTCCTATGGCGTGTGTTCTACTTTGTGGCGCATAGCTTCATTCTCCATGGGACGCGTGCCTTTCATCACGGGTAAGGACCGACAGCGTGCGTTCTCGACCCGCATTTTTCATAACTGTCTTGTAGACCTGGGTAAGCTCGCCGCAGGCTTGTAATTCTTGTCAGCGCCCGCACTTTTCCTTCCTTTTCAGGATGCATAGAGACTGCACCATCCAGCAAACGAACGTTTTTATTTGAACAAGGAGCAGGCGATGAAAAGTCTACGCTTTGCAAGCGTGATCGTCGCAGCGCTTTTGCTTGTGAGCTCAAGTTCCTGGGCGCAAACCAATGAGGGCCGCATTTTGGGGACGATCCGCGATTCGTCGGGTGGCGTGGTAGTCGGTGCGAAGGTGACCGTGATCAACACCGGCAAGCAAGTCTCGCGCGAACTGGTGACAAATGGAACGGGAGAGTACCTTGCCCCGGACCTCGAGCCGGGCTTATACACCGTCTCGGCAGAAGCGGCTGGTTTCAAGAAAGTCGTCAGTAGCCCCGTGCGTGTCGAGGTGACCAATGACATTCGCATCGATCTGCAACTGCAGCCGGGCGCCGTGGCCGAGACCGTAGTCGTCAATGAATCCGCCGCGACCCTGATCGATTCAACTAGTCCGACGCTGGGGGGCTCATTCGGCAACAAGGAGATTAATGAGTTGCCGCTGCAAGGCCGTGACTGGCAAAACTTGGTCATGTTGCTCCCCGGCGTCGATCGCACCCCGGGCGGAGGATTTCACTCGATCATTTCCAATGGTGCGCGGCCGGAAGACAACAATTACCTCGTCGACGGGACGGACGACAACGACCTCTATTACGGAACCTCGGTATTGAATGAAGAAGGCGTCAGCGGCACGCCCGCAAGCCTTCTCCCTATCGACGCGATTCAGGAATTCAGCACGCAAGAGCACCCCACGTCGGAGTACGGTTGGAAGCCGGGGGCGGTGGTACAGCTGGGCTTGAAGTCTGGCACTAACGATTTCCACGGGTCAGCCTATTACTTTGCGCGGAACAGCGCTGCGGACGCGCGAAATTATTTCGATCCAGTCGGCCAGAAAGTATCGCCGCTCATTTTGCATCAATTCGGAGGCTCTGCCGGCGGCGCGATCGTAAAAGACAAGCTCTTCATCTTCGGGGCTTATGAAGGCGTACGAGACATCGTCGGCAATCCGTTGCTCGCGAACAGCCCGAACACGGTGCCGCTCGGCGGCGATCTGAACAACAGCATTCCAGACGTCATAGCGAACTGCGCGGCACTGGCCGGCTGCGTCATCAACCCGTTGAGCCTGAAGCTTTCGCAACTTTACCCCGCGAATAACGGTTCCGCCGGGCCAGGCTTGCTCTTTGAGGACCTCGCCAACCGGAACCGCGCGGACAATGCGCTTGTCAAAGTTGACTACCATTTTTCGCAAAATAACACATTGACTGGACGCTACTTCTTCGCGGATAGCACGCAAACAGAAGAAGACGGCTTATACCTCCTGCCGCAATTCCTGTCACAAGCGCAGACACGCCCTCAAATCGTTGGTCTCAATTGGACCTACACGCCCACCAGTAACTGGGTGAGCGAGGCGCGTTTTGGATACAGCCGATTCTCGCAGCAAATTGTTTCCGCAGACCATAACGTCAATCCGACCACCTATGGAATCAATACCGGCGTTACCAACCCATTGAATTTCGGACTCCCGGAGATTGACGTCGGAAATTTCTATCAGCTTGGCGGCGGGAATGGATACCCGCTTTTCACAACACCAACCGAAACGTATCAGTTTTCTGAAGGCCTCGGATATTTGAAAGGGCGCCACAATATTCGCTTCGGAGGTGAAATACGCCACGGGTCCGTTGACAATGTTCGCAACCGTCACGCCAAAGGGGAAGTTTTCTTTGAGAGCCTTCAGGACTTCTTGGAAGCCTCGACCACGTTCTTTGACCCAGGCAATGGAACCGCGCTTAACCCAGGCTGTTCGGAGAATCCGTGCGGGCCTTTCAGCGGAGAAATCCTGTCTGGAGACACCCACCGGCTTATCACGGAAAATGCATACGCTGCGTACGTGATGGATGAGTTCCGCTTTAATCCCAGATTGACGATCACCGCGGGGCTGCGCTATGAGGTTTCCGGAGTGATTCATGCGAAGGACAATCTGCTGGCAAATTTCGATCCCAATATCGGGTTTGCGCAAGTGGGCCAGCAAATTTCAACGCCGTACCATACCCAGCACGATAACTTCGCTCCGCGCCTGGGCGTGGCTTGGGATCCCTGGGGGGACGGAAAAACAGTGATTCGTGCGGGCGCCGGGATCATGTACGAAATGGCGCCGATTTCCGATTTCATCGGTCAGACGGCGGGCGGCGGAATCGGGTTGAACACAGTTCCCACGGGCGCGATGGGAGTTACTCCGGGTGGCGGAACGATCACCGCAGCAGTCGTGCAAGCGAACGGTAGTGACATCACGCAATTGAATTGGGCGGCTCCTCCCGCACAGGTATTTCCAATCCTGTCGCAGCCGATCACTTGTAGTGCGTCGGGGCCATGCAGCATTACCTCCGTCAAAAATCACCTCGATACTCCTTACACGGAATTCTGGAATCTCAATGTGCAGCGCGAGATTAAGAATTGGTCTTCGCTGCAGGTGGGATACGTTGGCCAACGAGGCGTTAAGCTTTTTAGCCTGCTCGACATTAACCAGCCGAATGGACCCGCAGCGGCGGGATGCTTCGAGGGCGGAGGCGATTACTTCGCGTGCGAACAAAGCAACCGCCCATTCTTCGGTACTTACCCTTTCTTGGGCGAGACAACGGAATTTGGCAACGCGGAAAACTCGAGCTATGACGGCTTGCAAGTGACTTACAAAACCCACACCTGGAAGGGACTAAACATCGTGGCCGGATATACCTACGCACATTCCATCGATGAATCCACGAGCAACCGGCATTTCAACGTTCAGAATAGCTTGGATGTTGCCGGGGAACGCGGTAACAGCGACTTCGATATTCGCCACCGCTTCACATTTGCCGTCACCTACGCCATTCCCGGGCGTAAGAGTTTCGCCCAACTTCTCGAAGGCTGGCAGCTAAACTCGATTGTCATCCTCGAAAGCGGCATGCCATATACGCTCTTTGATTTCGACGACGATATCAGTTTCACCGGGGAGTTCAACGATCGCTGGAACATCACCGGGAGCCCGAACAATATTCACTGGTCGAAAACGACTCCCATTCCATTCATCGATCCCAGCACATTTACCACTGACAGCATGGGAAACGTGACCGGTGGTAATCAACAATGCATCAACGCTGCCGGCGCGGCGGTCAATCAGCTCGCGACCTTCGGATGTTATGTTTCGGGATCCACGACGCTTACGCCGCCCGCCAATGGAACGTTTGGCGATTCCGGCCGCAACATATTTAGGGGGCCAGATTTCACGAACTGGGATTTCTCGATGAGCAAGAACACAAGATTGGGCGAACGCTTGACGCTTCAGTTTCGCGCCGAATTTTTCAACATCCTGAACCATCCCAACTTTACGGGCATTAACGATAATCTGGCGGGATCGAATCCGGGACTCGCCGCGTTCACTCCCGATCTCGGGGCGTCCAATCCCGTTCTCGGGAGCGGAGGTTCACGTCACATTCAACTCGGAGCCAAATTCATTTGGTGACCCGCAGGCACTCTTCAAGCAAATAGCGCTCGGGCCATAGCTTCCTGACACTAAAGGTCGACCGCCAGGTGCGGGCAAGTTACGAAGGACGCGGACCTTCGGAGACCCACTGGATTCCAATGTCGGATGCCGAGCGGAGGCGGTCCGCCAGCTGCGCCGCATGATGCTGTATGTGGAGGAGATTCACAAGTTGGTGCTCCAGTTTTGACATCTGGTACCAGGAGAATCCGCTCTGCGGACTTTCGAGATCGAGTCTGTCCACGGCACCGTCAACCATCTGGTCGCAGAAGTTCCAATACTCCAGCACCTGCGCTTTGGTGTATGGCTTCGGGATTAGCGGCAATGTACTGTTTGGGTCGGAAGGGCCAGCAATCCCATCCGGATGCTGAACTTCATTCTGCTGGTGCTCCCATGGCCAAAACGCCGCTTCATCCTGCCCCAGGTACAGGTGCGTGAAAAATAGTGTGTGGTAGCCGATCTGCCAGAATGCATTCTTATGGTCGGTAGCCAACCAAGTGTTGTCCGGGCAGCGCTGAATCGCTTCTCCGAGCATTGCAAGAGATGCGTGGTACTGGCTCTTCAAGACAGATTTAAAGGTCGCGAGTGTGTATGCCACGGTAGATGAACTCCGGTGAGTTTGTCGAACGACGGTAATACACGATAGCGGTCTTCGTGGCGTATTTCCAGTTCTAGAAAAAGCGTCACGCCATCGATCACGTTGCGCTCTGCCGATTGCTTCCCGATTCTAGAGGCTCAGCACCGGGTGCGCGGAGATTGCGAACATCGCGCATCGGCGGTTGGCCGAAGAAACGGCTGTATTCTCGATTGAACTGAGTGGCGCTTTCGTACCCGACTTCAAAAGCCGCGCTGGCGGCATCCAGACCGTCCATCAGCATGCGTTCCCGCGCCGCGTGTAAACGAAGTTGCTTTTGATATTGCAGAGGACTCATCGCGGTCAGCGCGCGGAAATGGTGGTGTAGCGTGGAGACTCCCATACCGGCGGTCTTTGCGAGATCCTCCAGTCGAAGCGGTTTCGCGTAGTTCGCCCGCACCCAAGCTACCGCCTTTGCCGTCCGGTGACTCTGCTCTCCCTGCGTGGCAATTGCTCGAAGTCGTACTCCCCCTGGCCCGCGCAGGATGCGGTATATGATTTCGCGTTGAATCAGGCCGCTCAGGAACGGTATGTCCTGCGGCGTGCTGAGCAAATCCACCAGCCGACAGCAGGCATCGAACAATTCTTCCGTGGTTTCAGCGGTGGCCATGGCGGGATTGTCTGCTAGCTCGTTCGGGGCCTGAATCTCGTCGCGGCTGAGCAATTCTCGAATCACCGGCATTTCAAGCTTGAGTACGAAACCGAGGTACGGCATTTTTTCGCTGGCCTCGAACACGTTGCAGATCACCGGCAGGTCGAGCGACGTCAGCAGGTATCGCGACTTGTCAAAGATGAAGGTAGTACCGGCGAGCGTGGCTCTCTTGCGGCCTTGCGCGACGACAGCCAAGCTCGGCTCGTAAGTGGCTGAGCCAGGCGCGGTCGGCGCGGTCCGTCGGGTTAGTATCAAGCCGGGAATCTCGGTCATTAGGCGCTCTTCGGATCCAACGAAAAAGGCAATCTTGCGAGCCAGTTCCTCGCGCGTCTCTCTTGTGCGATCCGGCGCGGGAGTCTCGTTTTTGCGAGGTTTTCTCATAGTCTTGGTTTCACTCGTCAGGAACCCAGCATAGGGCCGCCGCGCTGTGCCCATCAAGTTTTTTCCCTAGCCCAAGAGGATTAGGCAATAAATCGGAAGAATCGGGCTACCGGCTCCCGGGCGTTTGAGCCTAACCTCGATATCAGAGCAAACGCTCGGAGGAAAAAATAATGCAAAAGCGCAAACTCGGGAAAAGCAATCTGGAAGTCTCCGCTCTCGGCTTCGGCTGCATGGGTATGAGTTTTTCCTACGGTCCGCCCAAAGATAAAAAAGAGATGATCGAGGTCTTACACGCGGCGGTCGATCGGGGCATCACATTTTTTGACACCGCGGAAGTTTATGGCCCGTTCTTAAACGAAGAACTCGTCGGCGAAGCGCTGGCTCCCTTTCGCGGCAAAGTGGTGATTGCCACTAAATTCGGGTTCGATGTGAGCGGCGCCGATCGTCGGCCGGGCGCCTTCAGTCAGAACAGCCGGCCCGCGCACATCAAGGAAGCCGTTGAAGGGTCGCTCAAGCGGCTGCGGGTGGAGAGCATTGACCTGTTGTATCAACACCGCGTTGATCCTAACGTGCCCATCGAAGACGTGGCCGGAACCGTGAAGGAACTGATTCAAGCCGGCAAGGTGAAGCACTTCGGAATGTCGGAGGCCGGCGTCAAGACAATTCGCCGCGCTCACGCCGTTCAGCCGGTCACTGCGCTGCAAAGCGAATACTCGCTGTGGTGGCGGAAGCCGGAAGCGGAAGTAATTCCGACTCTCGAAGAACTCGGAATTGGTCTCGTGCCATACAGTCCGCTGGGCAAAGGCTTCCTGACCGGCAAAATCGATGCGAACACAAAATTCGAGAGCACCGATTTTCGCAGCACGCTTCCCCGCTTTACGCAGGAGGCGATGAAAACGAATCAGGCGGTCGTCGATCTGATCGGCAGAATCGCAAAACAGAAGAACGCGACTCCGGCGCAGATCGCACTAGCCTGGGTGCTGGCGCAAAAGCCATGGATGGTTCCGATCCCAGGTACGACAAAACTCAGCCGTCTTGACGAGAATATTGGAGCGTTGTCGATTCATCTGACGTCCGAGGATTTGCGAGACATCGACGCCACCGCGTCGAAGATTACGGTAGAAGGTGCACGCTATCCAGAACGCCTGGAACAAATGACCGGCCTGTAAGCGGCGAGTTCGCTGTGGAACCGAGGCAGGTGGATACACGAGGACGTCCTGGCGAATCGCGAAGCGCAGCAGGAGTCAGCTCAGTGAGGGACCCAGGTGGGACTGTGCGTGAACAGGCCGTTGACAAAGCCCATCTGATAAACGATGAACAGCCCGAAGCCCAGACTGATCAAGCCCGAAGCCAGTCCCAGGCCGCGATTCAGCCGTGCGAATCGCGTTTCGGAAAATTTAAACGGCACGGCGATCGCCGCAGTGATCAGCATCATTCCGGCGACGGTGCCCACACCGAATACCAGTAGATACAAAACTGCCCACGTCGCAACGCGAATCGTGGTCAGGACTAGCAGCGCGACGGCTGCCGAGCCTGCCAGACCATGCACGATCCCAACGGCGAATGGCCGCACCATCTGGTAAACACCGAGGCGTCCGAACGTGCGATCCATCCAACCTACCGGAGTCGCGTCTTCGGCGTGCCCGTGCCGCTCGGGGTCGTGGCCGTGCGGATGGCTGTGAACGTAATCGCCATGGCCGTGCGGGTGTGCGTGTGAATGAGCGTGCCCGTGTTGGCCGACCTGCATCGGCGTCAGAGTCTCGCTAATCCAACGCATCATTCCAGAAAGATTAAGCACGCCCAAAAGAATCAGCATCAGCCCGACGGATAGCTCCATCGTCAAGCCCACACGCGGGGGGATCACCAAACCGAACAAAATAATTGCGGAGCCCACCGCCATAATTGTGACAGTGTGGCCGACTCCCCATAACGCGCCGATCACTGCCGCATGGCGAATACTTCGCTGGCGGCTGACGATCGTCGTCACCGCAATCACATGGTCAGGATCGGTAGCGTGGCGCATCCCCAGAAAAAACCCCAGTGCCACGATGGAGAGGAGCGTAACCATCTATTTCGCCACCACGCGGACGCGCGTAAATGCACGTGCCGGCTGTCGAGAAATTCCCGGACCGAGATCATACGACGAAGCACACGTCAAGTTCCCAACATTTTCGATCAGCAAGTAGTCTAGGTGCAGGTTCCGCGCATCCTAAAACGTGAATCGCACCGCGAACTGAAATGCCCGCGGACCTCCGGAACCAAAGAAACCTCCCGCGGTGCTTACCGGCTGAAAGAAAGCCGTATCGATATTGCCGGGGTTGGTGCCAGTCGGCAGGAGCGAAATATTGCGTCCGGAATAACTCGTATTCGTGAATCCCCGTACGTTTACGCTGTTGAAGAGATTGAAGGACTCGGCGATCAAATTCACGTGATAGCGCTCGCGGATGGCGATGTCCTTCATCAACCGCAAATCCACCGAGTTGAAAGGACTGCTGAAATTGATTCCATTGGGAACGTTCTCGAGTGGTCCGCCTGCGTTGCAGGGTGCAGGCGCCGGGCACGCTGGCAGCGCATTCCATTCGCTAATAACTTCGTTCAGTTGCGTGCTGTTCTTTACGCTGCGGCCCAGTGAGTTGCGCCCTGAAATCGGCAAGCGCGCCGGAAGCGATTCGCCGTTCAAATTGAGGTCTGGCAGAAAAGTGTCTGCGGGAACGCCCGAACCGAACGTATAGAGCGGCGCCAGTGAAAACCCCCAGGGCATTTCTATCAGCCCATATGCCGTCAATCGGTGCCGCTCGTCGCTGGCCCCATAGCCTTTCTCCGTCTGCGGGCCAACCATGCCTTCGATCAGGTTGACGTTCTCCACTGTCGTATATGAGGGCACCTGGTCGTCGTCCGAATAATCCAGCGTCTTGGAAAGCGTATAGCTGGCATTGAAGAGATACGTCACCCGGCCAACCTTCACGGGCCGATGCTGCACGCTGACGAGCAATCCGTCATACCAGGAATGCGCGTTCGAGGTTGCAACAGTGACCTGGTCGGAAATTCCGGTCAACGGGTCGGTCACCGTGCAGGGAATGTTGTTTCCGGGACAGGAAATAAACGGCGACGTGGAGGTAGTGCTTCGCAGATATTGCGCGATGAGCTGGCGCTGGCCGAAAACGTACAGTCCATCCGCGCTCACTGTCCAGCTAGAACCGAATTGTTGCTGCACACCGAGCGATGTCTGCTGGAACAAAGGGTGGTGGGTGTTCTTGTCGTCGACGATGATTCCCACGCCGGCCGCTTGCCGCTGTCCGCTAAAGGGATTCGCGAGCGTGGGGCTGCCCGGCGCGAACACGGTGTTGGCAATACCGAAGAAGCAGGTATTGAGGTTCGGTGGCGCCGGATCTCCTGGATACGTGCAAGTAGAACCTGAATATTGATTGATCGTCAGCGCGCGATCATCCTGCACGCGCTGGTAGCCTGGAACTTCGAAAACGATCCGGTCGTAATAGATGCCAAACCCGCCGCGAATTACCGTCTTACCGCGTCCGAACGGATCATACGCAAAGCCTACGCGCGGCCCGAAATCCTTTTTATCCGGATGATGGCGAAGGTCAATCACGTTCGCCACCCAGGTACACGGGACGGTCGGCTGCGACGTAAGGTTGGGGCAGGGTCCGTAAGGACCGCTGGTGCCCGTCGCGTCGGTATCGAAATCCCAGCGCAGCCCGAGATTCAGAGTCAGGTTGTGCGTCACTCGCCAGTCGTCTTGCGCGAAAAACGCTATGTAGCTGTTTGAAATCTTCGGAATCGGCACCGGCTGGATCGGCGCCGCACTCTGAATCGCCGCGGCTATCGGAATATCCAGGTCGGTCGGCGGGCCAGGCTGGCCGTTCAAGTTCGCAAACCCAAAATCGGACGTCAGAATGACGCTGCCGCTTCCGAAAACATTGATTTCACCGAACGCCTTCGAGTACTCATAGTCTCCGCCGAAATGGAGCGTGTGTTTCCCGGCCACCCATGTGAACGTCTCGCCCACCTGATATTGATTCAAATGCGTGCTTTGCGGCACGTTGAAATTCACACCGTCCGCCAGGTCCGGAAAAATCAATTCGTTCGTCGGCGATAAGCCTGCTGGATTCGTCGTCGGTTCGCTGTTCGGAAACTCCGGAATCTCATTCAAAAACGTATTAAAACTGAAAAGCACGTTGTTCACTTTCATCGCGGAGACTGTTCTCGTCCAGCTCGCTACCATCGTGTTGAAGCGGTTCAGCGAGTTCTGCCGCTCGGTCGCCGAAAGCGACGGCGTCTCGCTCGCCGCCGAAGCCGCAGCCGTGTCGGTTGAGCGGTTGAAAGAATAGCGCCCCATCAACGAATCGCTTGGGTCAATCTGATAGTCGAGCCGGGTGGAAACCAACGCATCGCGCAGCGGTGCCGGCGCATAAGCATTCACGATCGTATCGCTAATGAAGTCGCGCTCACCCGTCTCGATTGCTGCATTCTGGTTCCTGTACTCCGCCGACGCGAACCACCACGCTTTGTTGTATTTGATTGGCCCGCCGAGCGAGCCGCCGAACTGTTCGCGGTCAAACGGCGCTGGCGGCAGCCCGCTGGAAAGCGTGCCTGGCTGTGCTTGCAGGTGCCGGTTGCGTTCGTAATCGAAAAGCGAGCCGTGATAACCGTTCGTTCCACCCTTCGTCACGATGTTAATGATGCTCGTACCCGAACGCCCCGCTTCCGCTGAATATCGCGCCGTCGCGATCTGAAACTCAGAGATTGAATCCTGCGGGAGATTCGACAGCGTTCCGCCCACCACATCGTCGTTATTGTTCCCGCCATCCACGGTGACGTTGCCGCCGCGGCCCACGCTCCCGTCCGAACTCACTTCCAAGGTGTTTGTCTTCGTTGGGTCAAAATTCGGGGCAGGCCGATTCCCCGGAACCAGATAGGCCAAGTCCAGAAAATTGCGGCCGTTCAAGGGAATAGTCTGGATCGTCGTCGAGGTCACCTGTCCCTGAATCAGGGATTGCGTGAGTTCCACTGATTCCGCGCTACTGCTGACTTTCACGCTCGTTCCGACCGCTTGAATCTTTAATTCAGCGTCCACTGTGCTCGCCCGGCCCGGCTGCACTACCACCTCTTTGAATTCGTTGGCCGCGAAGCCGACCGCCTTTATCTCCACGCGGTAACTGCCCGCGTCCAGATTCGCAAACACATACAGACCGTCGGAGTTCGTCAGAGTTTCCCGCGAGGCGTTCGTAGCCTCATTTGTTGCTTCCACCTGCGCGCCGACCACCACCGCTCCAGCCGGGTCCATAACACGCCCGTTGATCGTCCCGCTTGGCATTTGCGCATGCACCATCATCGCCGTTGACGCTAGCGCCAGTGCTGCCGTAACGATGCGTCCGACCCCTCGCCTCATCCACACCCTCCCTGTATCGCCGCGAATACTTTCAGCACTGCAAATTTGCGTTGCAATTTGATGGTGGACGGAAAATTCTGCAATAATGCGAAAATACTAGAGACACGCCGACGTAAACAGGATTACCGTGTACCGCGCGCTGGGACGCGCGACTAGGGAGATGCGATGCTATCCGCAGAGAGCTGCGCGAAAATGTTGGTATTTCCGACGAGATTTCGCGCAAAAGTTCCAGCCGCTTGCCGCATTACACTAGAAGAGGCGCTCTGAACTTGAATCCTCGCGCAAAATCCGTGGCTACCAAGGCGCTGAAGATTCTGGGCGTGATTGTCGCGCTCTACGCGGTCATTACCGCCGCGCTCTTCGCCATCATGCTGCGGCCGCCGGACAAATTCGCCGGCACCATGAAATACGTCCCTTGGCCCGCGTTCGTGGTCTTGCCATTCAAGCCATTATGGAACGTCGCCCGCAACGGCCACCTCGCCATCGGCGACATGGCCCCCGATTTTTCGCTCGAGAGCCCGGATCACAAGAGCACTTTTCAGTTGTCGTCCATGCGCGGCCAGAAACCAGTCGTCTTGGTTTTCGGAAGTTACACCTGACCGCCTTTCCGGCGGGAGGTTCCCGACCTCAACAAGCTCTACGAAGAGTACAAGGACCGCGTCGCGTTCTACGTCGTATACATTCGCGAAGCTCATACCAGTGACGTCTGGCAGGATCCCGATAATCTGGACGATCACGTGGTCTTCGCCAGCCCCAAGAATTTCGCGGAGCGCGAACAAATGGGCCAGATGTGCGTCGTCAAGCTAGGCATACATTTTCCGGCGGTGGTCGACAGCTTTGACAACGCTACTGAGCGCAACTACACAGGCTGGCCCGACCGCCTCTACGTGATCGATCGCGACGGCCGCGTCGCCTACAAAGCGCGTCCCGGCCCGTTCGGCTTCCGTCCGCAGGGTGTCGCGGATACGCTACAAAAGCTGCTCCCCGAATCGAAACCCTGATCGTCTCGTTGGCGCTGCGCCTGCCTTCGTCAGACGACTGCAGCGCCGGACTGGAACCATTTCTGTCCTTCAGGACAGCTTGCCGCTTCCTTTCTGGTCTCTTAACCTCGCCTTACGCAAACTTTCATTACCAGCTCCAGACCCGGGATCTTGCCCAGATATCGCTCGCGTCACGATACGTCATGTTGCGCCGCGCCGCTCGGGAGGCAAATCACATGAGTCCTGCCAAACGTCCGCTCCCTGCTCTCGTGCTTGCGTGCACGATCACGCTTGTGCTATTGCACGCCGGATGCGCCAGCACACATGGTAGTGGTTATTCAGGCGGAGGTGGCGGCGGCAGTAGCACGCCGGCAACGCCGACGGGCTTGGCAGCGATCGCCGGCAATGCGGAAATCACGCTTAACTGGTCCGCCGATTCCGGCGCGGCAGGCTATTACGTCAAGCGTTCCACCATCACGGGCGGTCCCTACACACAAATCGCGACGCAATCATCTAGCACCTACATCGACACCGGACTTACGAATGGCACAAAATATTTCTACGTCGTGGCGGCTTACAATTCCGCAGGAGCGAGCGCGAACTCCGCAGCTGTGAGCGCCACTCCCGCGCAGCCCGCGCCCGCGACTCCCACTGGGCTTGCCGCTGCAGCCGGAAACGCTCAAATCACTTTGACCTGGAACGCCAGCGCAGGCGCGACGACTTACCACGTCAAGCGTTCCACCACCAGCGGCGCTGAAACACAAATATCAGCACCTGCTTCGAACAGCTTCACGGATACCGGCCTGACTAATGGCACCAAATATTTCTACGTCGTCTCCGCGGTAAACGCCGGCGGAGAAAGCGCGAATTCCTCGGAAGTCTCGGCCACACCCACCGCTCCCGCAGCGCCTCCTCCAACTCCAACAGGATTGAAAGCCACAGCGGGAAGCGCTCAAGTTGCGCTTACCTGGACTGGCAGCTCGAGCGCGGCGAGCTATCACATCAAGCGCTCCACCACCAGCGGCGGCCCATTCAGCGCGACGCTTGCTTCATCAACGGTAACGAACTACACCGACGCGGCGGTGATCAACGGCACTGCTTATTACTACGTCGTTTCCGCCGTAAACGCGTCAGGCGAAAGCGCCAATTCCGCACAAGTCAGCGCCACGCCCACTGCCCCCACCGTCGACGTGACGATCACGATTGATTCCACCAAGACCAAGCCGATTTCGCCATGGATCTACGGCATCAATTTTTATTCGGGCGTTACTGGTGCGCCGCCGCAGCTTACGTTCGACCGCGCCGGAGGCAATCGCTGGACCGCATACAATTGGGAATCGAACGCCTCGAACGCCGGAAGCGACTATCTCTACGAAAACGACGACTATCTCAGCAGCAGCACCATTCCC
>Ga0307478_10001697_pt1 | contig 18506 bp, 16 predicted proteins | sample atmos_gasesECM4C_2_FD_203713 | JGI IMG/M metagenome (GOLD analysis project Ga0307478, IMG submission 203713) | Hardwood forest soil microbial communities from Morgan-Monroe State Forest, Indiana, United States - atmos_gasesECM4C_05 | ecosystem: Environmental > Terrestrial > Soil > Temperate... | reverse complement strand
CTACCGGCGCTGCCTCATCGTACTTTTCCGGGGATCACGAGCTTTGCTGCGGCAGCATCGGCTTTGGGCTGGGCGCTGGGGGAGGGTAAGGACCGCATGCTGATCCTGCCTTGTCCGGAGGATCACATCGCATTGCGCCGCGACATCGAGACGCATGACGTTGTCGTGCTGCTGAAAATCGGCGCGCGCCTGCCGTGGGTGCTCGATCTGCTGCGCGCAATGGGCATTGCCGAGCATTGCGCCTTCGCTCGCCGCCTCGGGCTGCCGGGCGAGGTGCTTTGCGCCAACGTGGAGGGCCTCGAGGCGACCGGCGCCACCGGCTATCTCGCCACCTTGTTGATCCGCAAGACGCCGCGAGAAAGACGGCACGGATGAATGTTTATTTCATCGGCGCCGGTCCCGGTGCCTCCGACCTGATCACGCTGCGTGGCGCGAATATTCTCGGTCGCGCGCCGTTGGTACTGTACGCAGGCTCGCTCGTGCCGTCGGACATGCTCCGGCACTGCCGGCCGGATGCCGAGTTGATCGACACGGCCAAGCTCAACCTCGAGCAACAGGAGGCGTACTACAGACGCGCTCAGATCGAAGGACTCGACGTGGCGCGCCTGCATTCCGGCGACCCCGCGATCTACGGCGCGACCGCCGAGCAGATGCGACGGCTCGATGCGCTCGGTATCCACTATGAGGTCGTGCCGGGGGTGTCCTCGTTCACCGCCGCGGCGGCTGCGGTCAACGCCGAGCTGACCAAACCGGAAGTCTCGCAGACGATAATCCTGACGCGCGTCTCGGGTCGCGCCTCGAGCGTGCCGGAAAAGGAGGCCATCGCCCGGCTGGCCGAGCATCGAGCCACCCTGTGCATCTTCCTGTCGGGCCCGCATTTGAAAAAGATCGTCGCTGACCTGCGCCTCTGTTACCCGGATGACACGCCTTTGACATTGGTGTACCGGGCCACCTGGCCCGAGCAGCGTGTGTATCGAGGGACGCTTGGCACGGTGCTCAAGGAGACCAAGCGTGGCGATTGGAATCTCACCACCATGCTTCTGGTTGGAGGCGCGCTGGGACGCGAGGTGCCCGTAGAGTCCAGCCTCTACTGCAAGGACTTCACGCACATCTTCCGTGTCGTGAAGAAAACAAAGCGGAAGGTGGTTGCGTGAGCGATTCCCCCGGCATCTGGCTGGTGCGCGCCGAGGCGCAACCCCTTGGCGCATTGTTGCAGGCACGCTTGGGGGGCGTGCTCTACCGTCCTTGGCTGGCCGCAACCGTGACGCAGAAGGAGCAGTTCGCCGCCGCCTACCGCCGGCATCCACTGTGGGTGATGGTGGCGGCAAGCGGGATCGCCGTGCGGTTCCTCGACGGCCTTTGCCAGGACAAGCACAGTGACCCGGCCGTGGTGGCGCTCGACGAAGGCGGCCGCTATGCGGTCTCGCTGCTGGCGGGTCACGAAGGCGGCGCCAACCGTCTGGCCTATCGCGTCGCCAAAGCGGTCGGCGCAGTGCCGGTGGTGACCACGGCTACCGAGGCCGTCAAGCCGCTCGTGGCGGGAATCGGCTGCCGCAAAGGCGTGTCCGCTGCGCGCATCGAGGCGGCGGTTCTCCAGGCGCTGGGGGGGCGACGCCTGGGGGAAGTGCGGGAAGTGGCGACGGTCGATCTGAAGGCGGAGGAGCTTGGCTTGATTGCGTTCTGCGAGCGCCGCGATCTGCCGCTGCGCGTGTTCGGGCGCGAGACGCTGGCCGCCCGGCCATGGATGACGCGGCCCTCCAATTGGGTACGCGAAAACATCGGACTTGACGGCGTGTGCGAGTCGTGCGCGCTGCTGGCCTGTGCGCGGGGTAGGTTGCTGGTGCCGAAGACGGCACTGGACGGCGTGGCGGTGGCCATCGCCGAGGACAAGCTGGTGCCATGAACGGCAAGCTCAACCTGGTTTCGGTCGGCCCGGGCGAAACCGACTTGCTTGCTCCGCTGGCGCGCGAGGCACTGGAGGAGAGCGAGGTCGTCGTCGGCTACGAGCTCTATCTGCGCTGGATCCAACCGTGGATCGCCGGCAAGGAAGTCTATTCGCCGCCGCTGACGCAAGAGCGTGCGAGGGCGCAAACGGCGCTCGAGTTCGCGCGCGCCGGACGCATCGTCGCGCTCGTTTCGAGCGGGGATGTCGGCGTCTATGCGATGGCGGCGCTCGCGTTCGAGGAGATGCGCGAGGACGACGGTTTCGATGTTCGGGTCGTACCAGGCATCACTGCGGCGAATGCCTGCGCCTCGCTGCTTGGCTCGCCGCTGTCCCACGACTTTGCAACGCTCAGCCTGTCCGACCTGCTCTGTCCGTGGGAGTGGATCGAGACTCGTGCGCGCGCTTTGGCGCAGGCCGACCTGGCACTCGTGCTCTACAACGTGCAAAGCCAAGGGCGGCAGGAGGGCGTTTATCACATTTTGGGCATCATGCTCGAGCACAAGCGACCCGAAACGCTCTGCGGCGTCGTGCGCAACGCCTACCGGGACGACCAGTCGGTCGAGATCTGCACACTGGAACAGTTGCTGCGCCGCCGCTTCGACATGTTGACGACAGTGGTGATCGGCAACCGCTTCACGCGGCGCAAGCGCGGCTGGATCTTCACGCCGCGAGGATACGGCGATTGGAATTCCGCACAGGCAGCGAGCGGCGAAGGGCCGGCCAACGATGTTTGCGCCGAGCTGCCGCCTCACGCGATGTGGGTCTTCTCGGGAACCAGCGACGGTAACGCGCTGGCCAACGCGATTGCAGCCCGCGGCTTGCCCGTGATCCTGTCTGCCGCGACCGGGTATGGTGGCACCGTGGCCCGGCATAGTTGCCCCGGCGTGCATGTACTGACCGGGCGCCGAGGCGTCGAGGCGCGACGGCAGGATTTCACCCGCAGCGGCCCGCGGGCGATCATCGATGCCACCCACCCGTATGCCGAAGACATTTCCCGGCAACTCATCGGCCTGACGCGGGAGCTGGGCTTGCCGTATCTGCGCTTTGAGCGTCCCAGTTCCCTGGGCGCACATTCCGTCGAGTGGTGCGACAGCATGGACCTCGCGGCGCATCGCGCCATCGCACGCGGGCGGCGCATTTTCCTGGCCACCGGCTCGAAGGATCTGGCCGCCTTCCTTCATGCCAAGGGCGCGCATGAGCGCGAATGGTTCGTGCGCCTTGCACCAGAGCCCGATTTCCTCCGGCGTGCCCTCGATCTCGGCATGCCGCCCAGTCATATCTGCGCCATGCAGGGGCCGTTCTCGCAGGCGTTCAACGAGGCCTTGTGGCGGGACTGGGGCATCGATTGTGTGGTGAGCAAGGACTCGGGAGAGGCGGGCGGCTCCAGCGCCAAAGTCGCGGCCGCGGCCGCGCTGGGAATTCCGTTGCTCGTCGTGCGGCGGCCGCGCATCGACTATCCGGCGCTCACGCACGATTTCGCCGGCGTGTTCGATGCACTGGCGCTCATGACCGGAGGTGCCGCGGGATGAAGCCAATCATCCCTGTGACGGTCGTCACCGGCTTTCTCGGGTCGGGCAAGACGACGCTGCTGTCGAACCTGCTCGAGAACGCGGGAGCGCGCCGGCTGGCCATTCTGGTGAACGAATTTGGTAAGGTTTCCATCGACGGGGCGCTGCTGCGTGAATCCGGCCTCATGCGCCCCGTCGAGGTGCACGATCTCAGCAATGGCCTCGTCGCCTATAGCGAGGACGACCAATTCCTCCCTGCCATGGCGGCGATCCGCGAACGGCGCAACCACATCGATCACGTTTTGATCGAGACCTCCGGGCTCGCACTGCCCACGGCCGTCATGCAGGCCCTGCAAGGACGAGCGCTGGCCGCCGATTTCGGTCTCGATGCGACCCTTGCCGTGGTGGATACGCCGCTCCTGCTGGCGGGCTGCTTCTCTTTCGCCGGAGCGGGCCAGCCGGCATCTGAAGTGTTCAACCGCCAACTCGAATTCGCCGACATCGTCGTGCTCAACAAGATCGATGACTTGGATGAGGCGGCCCTTCTTCGAGCTGAAAACCAGGTGCGCGGACTCGCGCCCGGCGTGCGTTTCCTCGAGCTGGCCTGGAATGCAAGGCTTGATATGCAGCTGACGCTGGGATTGCGGCTGCACGAAGCAAGGCAAGGTGCGCGGCCCCTTCACCATGGGCCTGTCCGCTGCGCGCCTGGCATCGACGCCGAACCGTCGCCGGAGCAGACGCGCTTTGACGGCCATTCGCATTTCGGTCTCGCGCCGCATGTCCATGGCATAGCCACGCACAAGCATTTTCATGAGCACGATTCCGGCTGGCAGTCATTTGTGCTCCGCAGCGTCGAGTTTCAGCAGGCCGACCAACTCCGCGCTGCCCTCGTGGAAGTCGCGCAGACCGAACCGATCCTGCGTCTGAAGGGCTTCGTCACAGTGGCCGGAGAGTCCTGGCAACTGCTTGTGCAAGGGGTGCGCTCCCGAGTCGAGTTGCGGCGGGCGGGCGAGGCGGCCACTTCGCACTCGGAGATCGTATTCATCGGCTATCACCCGAGCCGCACTCAGGTCGTGGAGAAGCTTGGACGTCTGACGGGCACGCGGTGGGACTAAATCTAATCGAGCGTAGAGGGGAATGGAAACAGCACATCTGACGAATGACTGGCTGGTGCTGATGTTCCTGGCCTTCAGCCTGGGTATGAAGCACGGCCTGGACGCAGACCATCTTGCGACCATCGACGGCTTGGCCCGTTTTAATGCGCGCCGTAACAGGAAAGTAGCGCGCTGGTGCGGAGTCCTGTTCTCCGCCGGCCATGGCGCCGTGATCGTTGGCGTCTCCCTTCTAGTGGGGATACTCGCCGCCCATTGGGAGGTGCCGCACTGGGCGGAGGATCTCGGCGCCTGGATATCCATCGGCATCCTCGTCTTGCTCGGCTTGGTGAACCTACGCGCGGTGCTGATGACACCGACCCACGAAGTGGTGCACACCGTTGGGGTCAAGGGGCGCTTCCTCGGCCGCCTGCAGCAGACTGCCAATCCATTGCTCATCTTCTGCATCGGCGCTCTGTTTGCGCTTTCATTCGAGACGCTGACCCAGGTCAATCTCTACGCCCTCGCTGCCGCCCAGTTCGGCGGGTGGCGCCACGCGCTGGCGCTGAGTGTCGCTTTCATGCTGGGGATGATGGCAACGGATGGCATCAACGGTTTATGGATATCGCACCTGATGCGACGGACCGATCAGATCGCTCCGCTCGCCTCGCGCGTCATGGGGCTGACGGTCGCGGCGTTAAGTCTGATTGTCGCGGCTTTCAGTGGTGCCCAATATCTATCTTCGAGCATCGCGGCATGGAGTGAAGGAAAGGCTCTCTATTTCGGGTGGGGCGTTGTCGCCCTGATTGCCGTGAGCTTTGCCGCCGGTCTTGCTGTTACCCGCTCACGGCGATGCATTCGTGGTGTCAGAGCCGCTGAGCGCTCAAGTACTTCTGCAGGAGATGGCCATGCCCGAAGTTAGCAATGAGAATGAAAAAAGGACTGAAATGGTGAAGACAGCCGCCGTTTTGAATGCGGGCATGTACGGGCGCGGTTTTCCTGCTCGGACTGCGCCGGCGCTATGACGAGATCGACCGCGGCCAGAGCGAGCGCTCGGCCGCCGGCTACTGGGAGTATCTCAATGGCTAGCGATGCACCGCCCGCCCTGACTTGCCCTGCACTGTTGGTATCGGGAAGCGCCTCGAGCCAAGGCAAGACGACCGTCACTGCGGGCCTCGCCCGTTACCACGCGCGCGCGGGACGGCGCGTACGGGCGTTCAAGACGGGGCCCGATTTCATCGACCCGACGATTCTCGAAGCGGCGAGCGGCGCACCGGTCTACAACCTGGATTGTTGGATGGTCGGTATCGAGGGCTCGCGTGCGTTGCTCGCAGCCGCGGCGCGTGACGCCGACCTCATCTTGGTGGAAGGGGCAATGGGGCTGTATGACGGCAGACCGAGCGCCGCCGATCTCGCCATGACTTTTGGCTTGCCTGTCGCTGCGGTGATCGATGCTGGTGCCATGGCGCAGACCTTTGGCGCGGTGGCGAAGGGCTTGAAAGAGTATCGCGCGGTACCGTTCGCGGGCGTGTTCGCAAACCGAGTCGCCAGTGCAGGTCACGCGCGGATGCTGGCCGAGAGCCTGCCATCCGACATTCCGTTGCTTGGCTTGCTGACTAAGACGGATCGGCCGTTTCCGGAGCGTCACCTTGGCCTGGTGCAGGCGGGCGAATTGGTGGGGCTGTCGGACACGCTCGATGCGCTTGCGGACCTGGTCCAGGAAAGCGGCTACACGGCATTGCCGCCGGCGGTGCCGTTCGCGCCGTATATGGCACCGGCACCCGAGACGCTGCTTGCCGGGCGGCGGATCGCCATAGCGCGCGATGCCGCGTTTTCCTTTCTCTATCGCGCCAATCTGGATTGCCTTGCCGCGATGGGCGCCGAGATGGTTTTCTTTTCACCGCTCGCTGACGAAGCAGTCCCCCAGAGCGACATGCTTTATTTACCGGGAGGTTATCCCGAGCTCCATGCGGCGCGGCTCGCAAGCAACCGCCGGTGGCGGGATTCGATGCGCGCATTCGCTGCGGCACAAAAGCCGGTGCTCGCCGAATGTGGCGGCATGATGGTGCTGTTCGACACGCTGACGACGCTGGATGGCACCGCGCACCCGATGCTCGGATTGATGCCGGGAGGCGTCACCATGCGCGAGCGTCTCACTGCCATCGGATTGCAATCGCTTGCGTGGCCGCAGGGCGAGGTGCGCGGCCACAGCTTTCATTACTCGCAGCTTGCGACCCCACTTGCGCCGGCATGGCATTGCACGCCGCAGCGCTACGGCAAGGGCGAAGCCGTTTACCGCCAGGGCGCGATGGTCGCCTCCTATCTGCACGCCTACTTCCCGTCCAACCCGGCCGTGGCCGCCGCGCTACTCGCCGAACGGCCATGAGTGATTTCACCCCTGAGGAGGCCTGGGCGCAGTGCGCCGATCTGGGAAAGCTACCATGTTGGCCGGATTAGCCCTGACCGGGGTGCTCGCGTTGATCTGCGCTGGCGTCGCGCTCGATGCAATGCTCGGCGAGCCGCGATGCCTGCACCCGCTCGTGGGATTCGGCAGGCTGGCCGATCTGATCGAGGCCCGGCTCAACAGTGCATCATCGCGCGGCGCGCTGAAGGGCCGCCTCCTTGGAGCGCTCGCGCTTGCCGTGGCGGTCGGCGTGCCCGTATTCGCGGTCGCAAGTGCGGTGATGTATGCGCCTGCTTGGGCGACCGCACTGATTCATGCAAGCGCACTTTATTTCGCGCTCGGTGCGAAGAGTCTTTGGGAGCATATACATCTTGTGGCCGGCGCGCTCGCCGCCGCCGATCTCGAGGGCGCTCGCGCGCTGGGAGCGCGCATCGTGACCCGTGATCTGCGCGAAGCCTCCGAGACGGACGTGGCGCGCGCCGCGGTTGAATCGGCCCTGGAAAACGGCAACGACGCGGTGTTCGGAGCGTTGTTTTGGTTCGCGATCGGCGGTGCTCCGGGCGTGATCGCTTATCGCCTTGTTAACACCCTCGACGCCATGTGGGGGTACAAGACGCAACGTTACCTGCATTTTGGCTGGGCCGCTGCGCGGCTCGACGACGCCCTGAACTATGCTCCGGCGCGGCTGACTGCGCTTACCTACGCGCTGCTGGGCAACACGCGCGTCGGACTGGCATGCTGGCAGCGGCAAGCACACGCCTGGGAAAGCCCGAATGCAGGCCCGGTAATGGCTGCGGGCGCGGGCGCACTGGGTCTCACGTTGGGTGGCATGGCACGCTACCACGGACACGTGGAACAGCGCCCACTTCTCGGTGTCGGGGATCCACCGAAGGTGACGGACATCGATCGCGCGCTACGCCTGGTGTTGGCCGGCGTTACAAGTTGGCTAGGACTGCTGGGGTTGCTTGTCATTCTGGTCCGCTGGAGCGCACATGCTTGAGCACGGCGGCGACCTTACCCGCGCATCGAAGGAGTACGGCATTCGTAAAGAGGATTGGCTCGACCTCTCGACCGGGATAAATCCGCTCGGCTATCCGGTACCGGCCGTACCGGCGCAAGATTGGTTGCGTCTTCCGGATGATTCCAATCCAGTGTTGCTGCAAACGGCCAGGGACTACTACCAGGCTGACTGGCTGCTGCCGGTGGCCGGCAGCCAGGCGGCCATCCGGGCGCTGCCACGGATACGCCCGCGTTCGCGGGTGCTGGTGTCTGCGTTGACCTATAACGAACATGCACATGCCTGGCAACGCGGCGGGCATGCGGTGCAGGCGGTGCGGATGCGCGAATGTGAAGCGCATCTATCGCAAACCGACGTGCTGATCGTGTGCAACCCGAACAACCCGACCGGTGAGCTTATTGAGCGGGCGCAGTTGCTCGAATGGCACGCCAACCTCGCTGCTCATGGTGGATGGCTGATCGTGGATGAAGCCTTCATCGACGCCATGCCCGAAGCGAGTGCGGCCCCGCTCGCTACCCGGCCGGGCCTTATCGTGCTACGTTCGCTGGGAAAGTTTTTCGGCCTCGCCGGCGCTCGAGTAGGTTTTGCGTTCGCCAGCGCGGATTTGCTGCGCGCATTGGGGGACGAACTCGGACCTTGGACGGTGTCCGGGCCTGCGCAGTTCGCCGCCTGCGAGGCGCTTTCAAATCGGGTTTGGCGAGCGCAGACGTGCGACGCCCTTACCCGGGCCGGCCAGCGGCTTAACGCGCTGCTGGCGCGCGCGGGCGTTGGCGCTCAAGGCACCGCGCTTTTCCAGTGGTGGCAGGACGAGCGCGCCGACCAACTGCATCGCGAGCTCGCTCGAAAAGCGATTCTCACGCGCAGGTTCCAGCAGGCCAAGCCGAACGGAATCCGCTTTGGCCTGCCCGGCATAGAGGAAGAATGGCAACGACTGGAGCGGGCACTCGAGGGCTTCACGAAATGCTGACGCGTCATCGGCCTGGCGCCGAGAGTGACTGAACTCCTTCACACGGCTGGGATCGTGGCGCCCTGGGCGCACGACGCCGCCATTCGCGCACATGAAGTAACGGAGGTAGGGCCCAATGAGCCAATTACGCGGGACCTTGATGGTGCAGGGCACGACTTCGGATGCGGGCAAGAGCACGCTGGTGGCGGGCTTGTGTCGCGTACTCGCCCGCCGCGGTGTGCGCGTGGCACCATTCAAGCCGCAGAACATGGCGTTGAACAGCGCAGTGACGGCGAACGGCGGCGAGATCGGCCGTGCTCAGGCGTTGCAAGCGCTGGCGGCAGGTGTGCCGTCGCATACGGACATGAATCCGGTGCTACTGAAGCCGAACTCCGATACCGGCGCGCAGATCGTTATCCACGGCACGGCGCGTTTCGACATGGACGCGCGCGCGTACCACGAGTACAAACCGCGGGCGATGAGCGCGGTACTGGAGTCCTACCACCGCCTGCAAGCGCAGTACGATTGCGTGCTCGTGGAAGGGGCCGGAAGCCCGGCGGAGGTGAACCTACGCGATCGCGACATCGCCAACATGGGATTCGCGGAAGAAGTCGATTGCCCAGTGGTGCTGGTGGCGGACATCGATCGCGGCGGCGCGTTTGCGCAAGTTATTGGAACTCTGGAATGCCTGTCATCCTCCGAGCGCGCGCGCATCCGCGGTTTTGTGATCAACCGCTTTCGTGGTGACATCGATCTGCTACGGCCCGGTCTCATGTGGTTGGAGCAAAAGACTGACAAGCCGGTGTTCGGCGTGCTGCCCTATTTGCATGGTCTGCACCTTGATGCCGAGGACGCAATCCAGTCCGAGCAAGGCGAGAAAACAGAGGGTGAGCGACTGCGTGTGATTGCGCCAGTGTTTCCGCGAATCAGCAACCACACCGATTTCGATGCGTTGCGCGCGCACCCGCAAGTCGAGTTCAGTTTCATCGGTCCTGGCAGATACATCCCGCCTGCCGACCTGATCGTGCTGGCCGGCAGCAAGAGCGTGCAAGCCGATCTCGACTGGCTGCTGCGAGAAGGCTGGGAGCCTGAAATCAAACGACACTTGCGTTACGGGGGCAAGCTGATCGGCCTTTGCGGCGGCATGCAGATGGTCGGCACGTGGCTGCACGATCCACACGGTTTCGAAGGTGCACCGGGCAGTAAGCCGGGTCTTGGTGTGCTTAATTACCAAACCACCCTAGAGCCCCAGAAGCAGTTGCGCGAAGTTCGGGGCCGACTTGCCGTATCTGGTGCACGCGTTTCCGGTTACGAGATTCACATGGGGGTTACGGTTGGGCCGGCGCTTGGGCGTCCGGCGATCATGCTCGACGACGGCCGCCCTGAGGGCGCGCTATCCGAGGACGGACAAGTTTTCGCAACGTACTTGCATGGATTGTTCGACGAACCTGAAGCATGCGCGTCACTGCTCGCCTGGGCCGGTTTAGAGCGGCCGATGACGGTGGACTACGCCGTGTTACGTGAGGAAAGTATTGAGCGCCTGGCTGATGCGCTGAACAAAAATGTGCAAATCGACGGGCTACTTGCCGAAATATGTTAGGAGAATAGGGAGGACTGTATGTAGATACGACAGTTGCTCAATTGAAACTGCACGGGCTTATGCTGACACGGGCGAAAGCGCCAGGAACGTGTGGAGAGCTGGTTCAAGGGGCGATTGCCGGACGAGATTTCCTCGTCAATTGCCCGGTGAATCTCTTTTCGCACGCCACGGTGTGCGCAAGTTCGACGCCGGGACTACAGGTCAGCGCTCCGAATCACTTCCGTAAGATCGCCGAGGCGATCGGGCTCATGTCGCGGCGTTACGGTGTGGATCTCCAGCACGAGGTCAGGGTCGAAAGCGACATTCCGCGCAGCAAGGGCATGGCGTCGAGTACGGCCGACATATGCGCTGCGCTCGCCGCGCTCTGCCGAAGCTGCTCGTTCACTTTATCGAATGAAGCCTTCGCCAGACTCATCGCCTCGGTGGAGCCATCCGACTGCGTGCATTTCCCCGGTATTGCACACGTCAATCATTTGACGGGAGAGCACATTGAATCCATGCCTGCACCAAGCGATCTGCGCGTGCTGGTCGTCGATTGCGGCGGCGCAGTCGAGACGCTGGAGTTTGACCGAGAGCGGGCGAGAAGTGTTTACCGGCAAAACGAGGCGACGATCGCTCGCGCGTTGGCACTGTTGAAGAAGGGGCTGCGCGAAGCAGATGCGCGAGCAATTGCGCAAGCAGCTACCGAAAGCGCCAGGTTGAGCCAGCAGATTCTCTTCAAGCCGCAGTTTCGCGACTTGCTGAGGACGACGCGGGAAGCCCACGCGCTCGGCGTGAACTGTGCTCATAGCGGCACTGTGCTCGGTGTGCTGTATCGGGGCGCTGACGACCTCAAGGATGATCTCGTTGCCGTCGTTGAAAGGACCTTCGGCAACGATGTGGAGATTATTGGCGATTTCGGGATCATCGGAGGTGGGTGCAGTGAGTTGTGATCCGCAAAAAGTCAATCACGAATTCGTGATACACGTGGGTTTCGTGGGCATCAAATCGCGCAATCGCCCCGGGAGAAAGCCGGGGGTTCATGCCGCAGCGCAACGCTAGTGAGCCGGCGTTCGCCAGCTAGGCTGGCCTGGCGACGCTTGCAACGGTGCGCATGCCGGGACCCGCACAACCTAACGCTTTCGCGGATCCCGGGATCAGCCGACGTTGCGGGGCTCAGTTGCTGCCTTGGCCGTCGTCATCATCACTTGCGGTCGGCGCCCTCATCGCCAGCAGAATGGTAGGCGGTCTGCGGTCCGATATTGCGGGGATCGAAATCGTCGCGGTGAACGACGCATTTGAAGCTCGATGCACTGCTCGGGTCGCCCGCTCCAACGTATTTACCCCGCTCCGGGAACGGGCACAGCGGCCGCTGGAATTGCGCCCCTTGCGCGGCGGTATTGTTGACGTAGTGCGTGGCGATGATGGTATTTGGAGCGATGCCCTGCTCGACCCACGCCTCCAACGCTTTCACGAGATCATGCTGTGCATCGATGACCGGACCGTTGGCCGTCCCGTTACCGAACGCGTTCGGACCGGCACCGCCGCCGCAGTGCGACATCCCCGGCACCATGAACAGGCGATAGAAGCTGCGTACGTCGCCCATCGTGTGCTCGACGGTCCTGTAATAGTTGACGCTGTTCTGCGGAGCGATCGCGGTGTCGTTCCAGCCGACATAGTGAATCATCTTCCCGCCGTGGCGTTTGAATGCGCTCAGATCGGGATCAATGGAACTGAGGATGGGCTGCAGCGTCTGGCGCGCGGTGGCGTCCTGCTGGTCGACGTCGATACCGAGATAGTTGCAGCTCTGCACGCCCTGCATCAAGTCGCAGCCAAAGCCATAACCGAGGACGTATTGAAGACCCGGTGAGGCCGGCGAGCCGCCGGGAATCCACGTGCCCCAGTTGCCCGCCAGCGATTCGTTGCCGGGCTCGTAGCCGGGGAAAAGCAGGTTGCCGCGCTGATCGTGCGGGCCCGCATAGATCTTCTTTGCCGCCTCCACCTGTGCCGGCGTGAGACAAGGGTTCGCCACGCTCGGAATCTGGCCGCTCTTGCACGCGACCGTGGCAGGATCGAAGAGGCACTGCCGCGGGTCGCTCAGGAATGCATCGGTCGCCACGCCGCCGTCCTTGCCAACGCACAGCGCGTGGGAGCCGTTGTCGAGCGCGGCCAGCGCAATCGGTGTGAGATATGCATCAGGAACACCACCGCTTTGCGGACCATTGAGCACGGCCTGCGAATCGTAGAGATAAGACGATCCGAACTCGCCGACCTGGTCGTTCACCGGCGACCCGACGACGATGCCGTCGAAGTCCTCGGGATAGCGCTGCGCTTCCTTCAGGGCTTCACGACCGCCGTCCGAGCAGCCGACGAAATACGAGAAGGTCGGCTCCTGGCCGGTAAACGCCTTGATCAGGGCCTTCGAGTCATCGGTCGTCACCTTGATGGCGCGGTACCCGTAGTCGAGCAGAACATCATTGTTTCCGATGAAGGCGGGTGCGCCGCTCGGCACAGCCGGCGGGTTGCCAGACGTGCCGTCGTCGGTGCTCGCCGCAGCATAGCCTCGGGACACGGCGTTGGCGACGGCGCCGTACTGGATGGCACCACAGAAGCCGCCGCAGCCCACCTGCTGGTACTTGCCGTTCCAGCTGCCATCGGTCGGAATCCACACCTCGAACTTGACGTTCGACTCGGGGCCTGGCTTGACCGTTCCCGCTACGCGGCACAGGTCTGTTGGAGCCTCGGTGGTGCCGACCACGGTGTCACCGGCGGAGTAGGTCTGGGCGAGCGTAATCGTGGTGTTCGGGAGTGCGAGGCTGCTCAGACCCGCGCAGCCTGCCGCAGCGGCGGGATCGGACGCGAACATAAGACCCGGGAGGACAGTGAAGGAAAGCAACAATGCAGCGGAAGCCGATTTCATGGAGTTGTCTCCTCTTATAACTCGTCGTGAACTCCTCAGCGCGTGGCAAGGCCATACAGGAAGAGCTTTTGAAGAGCCCCGCCGCGGTCAATACTAGACCTCAGACTCGGCTGGTTCTTGATACCAACACGGCAATATCGGGATTGTTATGGGGCGGTACTCCCGGCCGACTGATCGCGGCGGAAAACTCGAACGCATCCTGCGGATCGAGAAAATCGGGCGAATGCCCAGGCTGCTGGATCGGCCAGGCCAGCCAATGCGAGCGTGGCAATCACTAGAGGAGACCGACCTGGCGTCAGGGCTTCCCAGATTCCATTTTCGTCGCGATGCGTCGCAATCCGGCGCCTGCGGCGCGGGGTGGGGGTCTCCCACGTTGCATGGCGGCCACGCTGCCGCCCCTACTCTTGGGGTCGGGGTCTCGGAGGTGCCGGCCCAAGGTTTCGTCGATGGTGGGGGCCGGGGTCACGGCGGCCGATTCGGCAGACGCAGCCGCTGATCCCACGCAGGGTCCGATTCCAAGGCGGCGGATTCAAAAAACAGCGAATTGTGCAGGCCCTGTAACCCGGCGCCACGTGCCGTCGAACTAACCGACGGGCCTTGCCTTGTCAGCGCCCGGCAGCCGCCAGTGAGCGGCAGCCGTCAAGCATCGTTTCCGCGAGGCAAGGCAGTCGGGGCAAAGAAAGCCACCGAAACTCCGTCACGCAAACTCCACTGAAAAGGAACCTGCAATGAAGAAAGCTGCGATTTCGGCCGCGTACTGCTGCCTGATGCTGGTCACCGCCGGCGCCTACGCCCAGGACGCCATGAGCAAGGACGCGATGGGAAAGGACACCATGGCCAACGACGGCATGAAGAAGGACTCCATGGGCAAAGACGCAATGGCGCATGACGCCATGAAGAAGGACAGCATGGGCAAGGACGCGATGGCCAAGGACGCGATGGGAAAGGACACCATGGCCAACGACAACATGAAGAAGGACTCCATGGGCAAGGACGCAATGGCGCACGACGGCATGAAGAAGGACAGCATGGGCAAGGACGCGATGGCCAAGGACGGTATGAAAAAAGACTCCATGACCAAGGACGAGATGAGCAAGTAAGCGCGCGGGCATCGCCATCCAGCCCGACCGGCCGGGCCTGATCTGAGCGGACCGCGCGCGCACACCAAGCATGACCCTCCTGGGTGATCGTCATGCCCTCGGCGACATAGTGGCTTGCGCAAGTTCGGCCTCGAGCCGGCCGACGCCGGATTGAGGCGAACTCGACGTATTCGGGTATCGGGTGCGTTTGCGCTACGGAGCCAGTTCGAACGCGGAGCCGACGTTTGCAGCTCCGAGATTGAAAGTCGTGCCGTACAGCAAGCCGTTGCTGAACACGACGATCGAGCTCTGTGGGTTGTTCGGCCAGCTGAACAGCACGGTCTCGGTCCAGGCGCTGCCGCGCGACGGCGGGGCCAGCTTGAAGATGGTGCCGCAGCCCGTGTAGCACGCCGCCGAGCCGCCGCCCCACGTGGTGCCGTACAGGTTGCCCTGCGGGTCGAACACGGGTGTTGACGCTGGAGTTGCTCCGTCGTTGCCCCCGGCAAACGTGTGAATCACGCTGTAGGTCCAGGCGCCGCCAGCCCCTGCCGGAGGTGTCAATTGGAACGCCGTGCCCGAATCGTTCGCAACTCCGCTGTAAGAGGCGGTGCCGTACAGCGCGCCGTTGGCGCCCACGACCAGGCCTCCGATCGGATAGCCTCCGTCACTGCCGCCAGTAAAGTTGTGAAGTACCTTGTAGGTCCAGGAACGATTCGCTTTCGCCGGAGGCGTGAGCTGAAACACCGTGCCGTAGTTGAAGGTCCCACCGGCAGGGGTCGTTCCATAGAGGGCACCGTTGTTGTCGAACACGATGTCTACGTTGGGGGACCGTCCGTCGGTGACGTTCCCGGGGAAACTGTAGAGCACCGTCTTGGTCCAGCTGCCACTATTCTTTGTCGGCGGCGCCAACTGAAACACGGTGCCGCAGCCGATCCGATTGCAGGGAGGAGAGGCGGGTCCGCCGGCAGGGGTCGTGCCATACAACAAACCATTCCTGAACACCACGGCTCCGGGATTCTGTCCGTCGTAGACCCCCTGGAAGGTATAGATCAGGTTGTGAGTCCACGTACCACCCGCAACCGCCGGTGGCGTCAACTGGAACACGGTGCCGTAGTTGTTGATCGTCCCCCCGTCATAAGTAGTGCCGTACAGCGCGCCCGTGCTGTCGAACACCACGCCGGTGCTGGGTTGGCGTCCGTCGCTTCCTCCGGCGAAGCTGTAGAGCACGGATTCGGTCCAGGCGCCACCCGCCACCGCCGGCGGTACCAGCCGGAACACCGTGCCACTGGACGAGGTGCCGCCGAGCTCGGTGGTGCCGTACATGGCGCCATTGGCGTCGAACGCGACGGGACCCGAGGGATACTGTCCATCTCCGCCGGCACCGGTGAACGACCAGATCGTCGTCGGTGTCGACGCGCCCGCCGCTTGCTGCAGCGTCAGGAGGTTGACGCCGCAGAAGGCGGCTGCCAACGCCAGGGTCGTGCAAATGCAATTATTGCCGCGGAGCTTTTTCATGACAGCTGCTCCTGAACCACGAAGTGGTTCCTTGTAAGCGTAGGAATTACCGAAACATACTTCGTTCGCGTCTGTGCCCGTGTGTGAGTCTGCGCGGCTCTCGAACGACATGCTTAGTGTTCGCCGATGTTTCGCGATGTCAATAGGGAGGTCACCCCATTGAGCGGTCGGTCCGCCGTACAAAGCGGTAATCGAAACGGAAGGGGTCGATGGGCGCGAACTGGCTTAGCACAATCTCGAGCTTTCCGATTTCGCCTTATCCGCAATAGCTCGAGCAATCTAGCGGATTTGCGTCATCTCTATGAGAGAGTTTTCGACGCCCTTTAGGTTCTTCGATTTCGCGTTCATGATTCTCTCAAGCCATACGCCGTCTGCCGCAAGTCTTACGACACGAAGCTCGATTCTCGAATCAGTTTTCGAATGTCTCCTTAGGCGTTCACTCAGCCAGGTATCCCACACCCGACCGACCTGATCTCTAGAGGCCAACAGACTCAAGAGCGCGCCCCAGACTTTACGTTCAGCTGCACCTTCGGAGAAGGCGGCCCTAATGTATGCACGAGTAAAGCATCCGTCGAGATTTTCTTCCTCCTTCATCAGTCGGTCAAACTGCCTGTCCAATCGGGCCAGCAGCATCTGCATCAGCTCCATCACCAACGTCTCCTTGCTATCGAAGTGATGAAAGAAAGCCCCCTTGGTAACGTCCGCCAATTCGCTCACTTTGTTGACGGTGACATCAGCTATGCCCTTGGTCGCAGCGAGTTCGAAGGCGGCGTTTAAGAGGGATTCTCTAACGAAGAGAGGGTCCTTCTTTTTCATGTACGCATTTTTTACCTTAGTCGCCTTCATTTTCGAAAGCCTCCAGTGTCTGAAAATTGTATTCCTTTGGATGAGCCAGAGGCACAAATAAAACGATTGCTTTAAAAGATACCGTGTGGTATCTTCACTAAGACGGCTCTTCAAAACGAACCGCGACGCTGCTGTACCAGCGTTGCTTCATTCCACTCGGGAATCAAAAGTCCCGGTGAGATCGTCGTTTTTTAAGACCGTTACAGTTCCCGAAGTGGTAGGCACTTTTAGAAAACAACTTGTGAGGTGAAATCGTGACCGGTTTAGGATTGAGCGAGATGAAGACTGCCGTTGACTCAGAATTAGCAGTGGCACACCTTGTTTTTAAGGTGGCTGATTTGAATAGCAGCTGCCAATTCTACTCGAATCTCGGCATTCCCCCATTTGCTATTGACGAAGAATGCGCGATTATTGAGCTACGTGGAGGCACTCATCTCATATTGTTATCAGTTGAGCAGCAAGCTGGAGAGGGTGTTGCGGAAAGTTTGACAGGACAATTCCATAGGAGATTTTCTGAGCAATTCGACCTCATGATTAAAGGCAAAGACCTGGATGAATTAAAAAAATATCGGTCGGAGCTAATTAATCGGGGAATCGCGGCGGGAGAGATCCCTGATGAAACGTTTTTTGGGCATCATCTTTTTTGTATAAAGGACCCGGATGGGAACGGTATAACGATTTATACTAGCCACGCAATTTGAAGACGTTGTATCGCCAGAAAGCGGACTCGCGCGAAGGGCAGATCGAAGTTCCTGCGAAGTGTCACCTCCTCATCGAACGTAGCAGCCGGGGCTTCCCCGCCCGAACCGGAGCAGAACCGCATGGGTGTACTGACCCATTGAATACTCGATTGGTTCGAGTAGCCTAGTGCTGGCAACGAAATCATGACGGCCGCAGAGGCAGGGAAATCCATACTGCACCCATCGGGCATGAAGGTTTACCTGGGTGTTGCGTTGGCTCTCGCCTCTGCCATGGGCGCGGCTTCCACGCAACTGCCCGATGAGTGCAAGCTGCCGGCTTACGCCGAACAGGCCATTCGGAACAACCCGACCGGCAAGCTGTATGGAGAAACCGGTGCCTGGCTCGTCGAGCAGGGCGATCTGAAGTGCGCTTTGGCCGCGTTTGAAGAGGCCGTGCGCCTCGAGCCAGGCTCTCCTCAAGCCCATTACAACCTGGGTGCGGCCAGAGCTCGAGCAGAACAATTACCGGCCGCCGCCGCCGAATTTCGCCTCGCGCTGAAGTACAAACCTGGTATGACGAGGGCACACAACGCCCTTGGATCTTTGCTGATGCAGATGGGGAAGGCGGCTGAGGCTGAAGCCGAGTTTCGCCAAGCCCTGAGACTGGATCCGAACTCGGTATCTGCGTTGGATCACCTGGCGCGACGGTTTGTCGCCCAGCACCGCTATGCGACCGCGGTCCGTTACTGGAAGCGGGCGTTGACGCTTGAACCCGACTCCCCGGAGATGGTGTTATCCATGGGCGCCGCTGCCTATCAGAGCGGCGATCCGAACGAATCCATCCGCATCTTGACCGGGTTGATTAAATCTCAACCGGACATGAAATCGGCTCACTTGAGTCTGGGGGATATCCATTTTCACGAGTCGCAGTTTCACGAGGCAGCCGATGAGTATGCTGCGGTAGTCCGGCTGGAC
>Ga0307478_10001696_pt1 | contig 18516 bp, 17 predicted proteins | sample atmos_gasesECM4C_2_FD_203713 | JGI IMG/M metagenome (GOLD analysis project Ga0307478, IMG submission 203713) | Hardwood forest soil microbial communities from Morgan-Monroe State Forest, Indiana, United States - atmos_gasesECM4C_05 | ecosystem: Environmental > Terrestrial > Soil > Temperate... | reverse complement strand
GGCCTCGATATCGAGTTTGCCGGCCTCGATCTTGGAGAAGTCCAGGATGTCGTTGATGACCGTCACCAGGGAATCGGAGGAAAGCTTGACGATTTCCAGGAATTCGCGCTGCTCGGTGGTGAGTTCGGTGTCGAGAGCGAGGTCGGTCATGCCCACGATGCCGTTGAGCGGAGTGCGAATCTCGTGACTCATGTTCGCCAAAAACTCGCTCTTACTTCGATTGGCGTCCTCGGCCGCTTCTCTGGCTTCACGCAGGTCGGTGATGTCCGTTGCCACGCCGAGCACGCGGCTGGCCTTGCCATCCCAATCAAGAAGCGGCCGCATAACGGTGTGGTACCAGCGGGTGCCGTACCTGGCGCTCGTGCTCGCTTCTTCCGGAACGACGTTCTCCTGCAGTGTGTCCATTACTTCCAGGTTCTTGCGGCGAATGGATTCTGTTTGCTCGTCATCCAGATTGATGTCCGCCTCTGTTTTACCAGCCATGGCCTCAACCGTGGTGGAATAAGCATCCGCGAGCGCACGATTGACCAGGGTGAAGCGGCCTTCCCGATCCTTGACGAAAATGAAGTTGGGCAGAATATCGATCACTTGCCGGAGAAAAGTCCGCTGCTCCTGCAAATCCTTTGTTCGCTCGTCAACGAGCCGGGCCAGACTCTTGGCGCGGGCGTTTAGCCGGCGCGAGTATAATCTCTGGCCTCCGATGGCGCACAGGACGAGCGCAACTATACAGAAGGCGTAGGACCATTTTGTCTGGTAAAAATGTGGCGTCATGAAAAACGCCACCGAGGCACCCACCTCGTTCCAAACCCCGTCATCGTTCGAGGCGATCACATGAAAACGGTATTCCCCGGGAGGCAGATTGGTGTAATAGGCCACGCGGCGCGTTCCGGCATCCACCCAGTCGCGGTCATAACCCTCCAGTTTGTACTTGAACTGCACGCGCGCTGGAATGCGCAAGCTCAGCGCCGTGTAATGAAACTCGGTATTACCCTGACCTGGCCGGGCCAGAATCTCCTCGCCTGGCGCGAGCGTTTTTCTGTCGGCAATAATCTCCTCGATGACCACCGGCGGAGCCACACGATTGAAAAGAATTCGTTCAGGGTCCACGGCCACCACGCCCCGGTGCGTTGTGAACCAGAGTTTGCCGTCCGGAGTTCGCCAGCCGTTCGGCGCAGGACCCGGGCCCGAGGCCTCTGTCGTCTTCATTCCATCGGCGGTATCGTAATGAACCATCCGAACCTTGGGAGAGCGCCCTTCGGCGACGTCGTCCAATTCGTCCTCAGAGGCCTCGTAAAGGCCGTTCGACGTGCTGACCCAGAGGTTGTCCTGGCGATCGGAAAGGATACTCGTGGGGTATTCGTCGAAGAGGCCTTGCTGGCTCGTATATCGGGTCACACGACCATCGCGAATGCGAAAGCGAGTCACACCGGATACTCTTCCGCCGAGCCATAGGACACCTTTGCCATCGTCATAAATGGATGTGACCGGGAAATCAATCTGGCGCTGCCAGGTTTTTTCGGCGGGTATACCAGGGGCCATCTTGAAAAGTCCCTGCACGGTGCCGAACCACAAAGTCCCCGATGGATCACGGTAGATGGAAAACACATAGTGTCCATTGGCGGGCTTGCTGAGGGGAGTCTCCCGGCCGTCCAGAGTGAAGGGCTCCGTTTTTCCGTCTTGCAGCCGCAAGATAAAATCCTGGGGGATGGCCAAGATCATGCTTTCGTCATCTTCGTTGATGGCGGAAATGTAGTGAGAGAGGGGTTCAGACCCGTGGTAAGTGCTGAAGGCGCCATCCTTGAAACGGACCAGGCCTTCATTCGTTCCTATCCAAAGCGTGCCGTCACTGCTCACAAACGCGGTGCCGCCATAGAGGCTAGGCAATTGGCCCTTCGCATGCATTTGCGATACGAACCCATCCTTGATTCTGGCAATCCCGCCCCCCTCGCAGAACACATAGACGCCGCCATCGGGGGCGCCGATCACCGAGCTGACACTGTCGGAAGGAAGGCCATCGGCGGCCGTGAAGGTGGTGAATTTCGTATCCCGGAAACGATTCAAACCGTTTGAAGTCCCGGCCCAGATGCTGCCCTCTCGATCTTCATAGAGCGAGAGAACCGTGTTATCTGTAAGACCATTCACGTCCTTATAGACGGACCAGATTCCATTGGTCAGGCGAAGCAGGCCCGATCCGGAAGTTCCGATCCAGAGATCGCCTTGGCGATCCTCGAGTATGCTGTCCACCTGCCCAGGGAGACGATCCTGAGCGATTCGTTCGAGAACGCGCTGGTTGATAGGCATTCTGTAGAGGCCCTTGCGGGTTCCCATCCAAATAGTGTGCTCGTGGTCTTCAACGAGTTCCATGATTTGCGCATCGTTCGTCCAGGTTTTGTAAGGTGATAGTTTTCCCTCTCGATAGACGTAGAGGGCGCGAGTGCATCCAATCCAGAGAGTGCCTTTTTCGTCTTCCAGGAAAGCAAACGCTCGGCCTGCGCCATGCTGGATCAGCTTGATACCGTCGTCACCGATCAGGTAGATGAAGTTATCCGATCCCACAAACACCTGATGCTCCCTGGACTCGAAGATCCGGACGACAGCGCCATCGGGCAGATTGCCCGGCCGGCGGTAATCGGAAACGACTCCGTTCCTGTAAATCAAAGTCCTCGAGTCCGTGCGCATCAGCAAGTATCCGTCGGCGCCAATGCAAATTGCCTTCACCTGTTCCTGGACCGGCTGGTGATCAACGATGAGCTCCATGCGCACAAAGCGCACGCCATCGAAGCGGACCAGACTGTTGGAAGTCAGCAGCCAAAGGTAGCCATCGGAAGTTTGCAGGGTTCGATAGACGGCTTCTCCGGGAAGACCGTCTTGCGAGGTCCACTCCTCGTGTCCGTACTGATCGATCGTCTTGTTGCTGTCCAAGGCCGACGCCGGGTCCATCCAACACGCTACAAGAATGAATGGAATGAGAATAAACAAGATTCTTCCACGCAGGCCAAGGAGCCTTGCTCGCCCCTGAAGACCGCTAGCGTGCTCTTTCGGTGGAAAAAGCCGCCTGCGTCCGCGACGGAACAGCTGGAAAAGAGGAAGTCTCGGAGATATTTTGCCGAGAGCGGGAGAATAATCCTGGATTTGAAAGACCTGTCGCATATATCCCCAGTACTTCCTAGTTTTGTTGTGCAGATGAGCAGCCAAAAGTGCTTGGTCCGCCGTCTCTCGTAAACTGATTTAAAAGGACTTAATAGATAACGAAGGCCAACTTGTGAGGCTAATTTGAAATGACTGTTTCAATTTGGAAGGTTTGTCACATTCTGACGTCTCAATTTAATTGGCCAATCGTCTTAGCAGAAAGCGCCGGTTGGACCCTTGCGGAAGGTGAAGTCAAATGCGTTGAGAATTAGAGGTTTCCTCGTATAGACCCGCCCGTGTGTGAACGATAGTCTCACGCGTGGGAGTGTTCATCGCGAAAACTACTCTCGGTTTCGTCTTTATCTGAAAGGGGACTATCAATGTTGCTTCTTCTAATTATCGTTCTACTGCTGTTGTTCGGCGGAGGCGGCGGCTATTACGGGTATTCACGATGGGGTACAGGTGGGGGCCTTGGAATTGTCGGGACGGTCGTGCTTATCGCCCTGGTTTTGTACCTTGTCGGTGCGTTGCGTTGACCTTGTTCGGACCGGCCCGGAAGAGCATCCGCAAATCCGCGGAAGGTTTAGAGTTCTTTAGCTGCAACTCGTGGACCGTGCCGGGCGCTCAACCATGAAGCAAGTCGCCGGCTATTTCTGACAGCACCCGCAAATCATTATACCAGAGCGATGCGGAGTAACCTGCCTGTAACATTCGCGCAGTAGGCTCTGATCTTCGTGAAAAGGACACCCAAGCGTCGCGCTCGCGAGGAAGACCCGCGCCTTTTTTTCAATCGCCATGTTTCCTGGATGCAGTTCAACCGCCGCGTGCTGGAAGAGGCGCAGGACGCGAAGAATCCCCTGCTCGAGCGCGTAAAGTTTCTAGCCATCACCGCCAGCAATCTGGATGAATTCGTGGAAGTGCGCGTCGCGGGGCTGCTGCAACAGGCCGAGCAGGGGCGCGGGGACATCGGACCGGACGGGCTGTGGCCCATTGAGGTGCTCGCGCAACTTTCCACCGAGATGCACCAGTTTGTCGAGGATCAATATGAGTGCTGGCGCGAGCGGCTCGTTCCGGCACTGGCCGATGAATCAATCCGGATGCGTCGCGTCAGCGAATGGAAGCCGGACGCCAAAAGGGCAGTGGGCCGATTCTATTCCGAGCGGGTGGAACCGCTGCTCACCCCGGTGACCGTGGACCCCGCCCACCCGTTTCCGCGCGTCCAGAACAAGTCGCTCTGCGTGGCCTTTCTGCTCGAGCGCCGCCGTAAAGGCTCACACGTCTATCTGGGTGTTGTCACCGTGCCTCGCGCCCTCCCGCGTCTCTTTCGCATGCCCGCGCCGGAGGGAAAGATCGAGTACGCATTTCTGCATGACATCATGCACCTCTATGCCGAGCGCCTCTATCACGGCTATCGCGTCCTTTCCGCCGCTCCTTTTCGCGTCACGCGCAATAGCAACCTCTATATGGCGGAGGAAGAATCGCGCAGCATCCTCGATTCGGTGGACGAGCAGCTCCACCGCCGCAGGAAGGGCGAGGCCGTCCGGCTCGAGATCGACGCGGACGCGGAGCCCGAGATTGCCGAGCGGCTGCGCTCGAATTTCAACCTGAAGCCCTGGCAGGTTTTTCGCGCGCGCGGCCCGGTGAATTTATCGCGCCTTTTCAATCTCTATGATCAAACGCCCCGGCCGGATTTGAAGTTTCGACCGTTTGTGCCGCGTGTTTTCGCTCCGGCTGCGGAAGCGCTGGCGGTATTCCAGCTTTTGCGCGAGCGCGACGTCCTGCTTCACCATCCCTACGATTCCTATTCGTCCGTGGTGCGATTTATCGAAGGCGCAGCCCGAGATCCCGACGTGCTTTCGATCAAGCAGACTCTCTACCGCACGAGCGAGGATTCTCCCATCGCCAGAGCGCTGATGGATGCGGCCGCCCGGAAGGAAGTCACCGTGGTGGTCGAACTCAAGGCTCGCTTCGACGAAGCTTCCAATATACGCTGGGCGCGCAGCCTGCAGGAAGCGGGCGTGCAGGTGTACTACGGTCTTGTCGGCCTGAAGACGCATTGCAAGCTCGCATTGCTGGGCCGCCGGGAACCGGACGGAAAAGTCCGCCGGTATGCGCATCTGGGAACGGGGAATTACAATCCCTCCACTGCCCGGTTTTACACGGACCTGAGTCTCCTCACGCACGATCCCGAGATTACGCAGGCCGTCCACCACGTGTTCAATTTCCTCACGGCATATTCCGAGCGCGCCGATTACGGCCCTCTGTCAGTCGCGCCTCTCAATCTGGGGAAGAACTGCGTCAGCCTGATTGACCGCGAAGCGGAGCACGCCCGCGCCGGCCGTCCGGCCCTGATCGTAGCGAAAGTGAATTCATTGCTCGATAGGCAGATTATTCAGGCGCTCTATCGAGCTTCTCAAGCGGGCGTCCACATCGAGCTGATCGTTCGCGGCGCCTGCGCCCTGCGCCCGGGGGTGCGGGGCGTCAGCAGCCGGATTCGGGTCCGCAGTGTGGTAGGACGCTTCCTCGAGCACAGCCGTATCTATATGTTCAGCAATGGCGGGGAGCCCGAGATGTATCTCGGCAGCGCCGATTGGATGCCGCGGAATCTTTACGAGCGCGTGGAAGTGATGTTCCGGCTGAAAAGCCCCGAGCTTTGCCGCCGGGTGGCCACGAGAATTTTGGCGCCTTATCTCTGCGATACGGAGAAGGCGAGACTCCTGCAGTCCGATGGAGAGTATGTGCGCGCGCACAGCAATGGCAACGCGGCGGGGGCGAAGGTAGGAGCTCGCTTCAACGTGCAGGAATTCCTGATGGGTCTGGCTGAAAATGGCGCCGAGCCCATGGGATCGCTTCTTTCGCCGCTTCCGAACCCCGGGCCTTCCCGGGCCTTCGAATTCCTCTCGAAGTGGGGCGAGGAGCCCGCGCCCTCGCAGCAATAAGTGGGAACGGCGCTAGTTCGGTGGGAGAGCGGTAGAGGATGGCACGGTCTTTCCATTTGCCGTCATCGGCTCCATCAATTCGATACGCGTTCCATCGGGATCATACAATTTCGCCTGGCGCTTCCCATTGACGCCTACCTTGACACTCTCTACCCGCGAGCCGTACCATCCGGCACAATAAGACCTCACTTCGAGGAGTGATTCATGACAAGACGATTCGTCGCAGGCGCACTCGCACTTGTGCTGTGCCTCGCACTGACCGCGCGCGCTCAAAAGGATTCCAATGTGCTGAGCCTGTCCGCCGGTACGACGCTGCTCGCTTATTCGGGTGAATACGGCGGCGGGTGGTCCACGCTGAACGTCATTGACGGTGCGAATTCAGGCTGGTGTAGCGCGGACGGCTCGCCCAATAACAACTATTTCCTTCTGGAATTACCGCAGAAGTTCGAGCTTTCCACCCTCACGCTGGACAACACCGGCAGCCAGGAATCCGGATATCCGGGAATTTCCGCGCGCTCCGTGGAGGTGTGGGTGTCCACCACGGCTTCGGACACCGGCTTCCGAAAAGCAGGAACATTCGAGGCGCCCAAAGGCGGGCGGCAGAAATTCTCTCTGCCCGCCGGCACGGATGCACAGTGGCTTAAGCTCGTCGTCGCCAACAATTGGGGCCACGCGCAGTACACCGAACTCATGAAAGTCGAAGCCGAAGGACATCCGGTGGGAAGTCCGCCTGCGCGCCCTCCCATCAGCGGAACCTACGACACGAATTACGGCGCACTGCAACTGGAGCAGCACGGCACGCTCGTGACTGGCTGCTACTACAGTGGTTCAGGGACGGTCTCGGGCGCGACGGACGGCCGGACCGTGGACATGGAATGGGCCCAGGCCGGCCCGCACACGGGATCGGTTCTGATGGTGCTTGATTCAAAGGGCGATTTCCTGAATGGCGTCTGGTACGAGAATGGGAGCCTGGCCGGGGCGTGGTTTGGAAAGCGGGAAGCCAACCCGACGAAGGTGTGCGACTTGGCGGGGGCGACGGGTCTCGAGGCGCGAATGAAGGGCTCGGGCCACGCCATTCTGTATGGGATTCGATTCCGGAGCGACTCCGCGGAACTCGGCTCCGAATCAAACGCAACGTTGTTGCAAATCGCGGCGCTGATGAAATCGCAGCCGCAATTGCGAATCGGAGTGGAAGGTTTCACTGATTCCACGAACACCGATGCCTACAACGTGGACCTTTCACGGCGGCGGGCGCAAGCCGTGCTTGCGTGGCTCACACAGCAGGGAATTTCCTCCGCCCGGCTGACGGCACAAGGATTCGGGAAGTCACGCCCCGTGGCGGACAACGCAACGCCGCAGGGCCGCGCTCTGAACCGGCGCGTGGAAATCGTGGCGCTGCACTGAGGCGTTTGCCGCGCCGATTCAACCCACTGGGCCTCATTTATTCGGAACAGCGCTGGCTAGTTCGGCGGGGGAGCGGTGGATGGGGGCACGGGCTTTCCGTTGAATGTGGCTGGCTCCATCAATTCGATGCGCGTGCCGTCCGGATCGAAAAGATTCGCCTGGCGCTTCCCATTGACGCCCACGTGGATGGTGATCGGCTGCGTATACATCTTCGCTGTCGGACGCGCCTCAAGCGCGGCCACCGCCTTTTCGATATCGGGCACGACTAGGCAAATATGATTCTTCACGCCGCGCTCTTTCGCATCGGGCGGCTTCGAACCGAGCATGAATTCGAGATAGTCCTGCCCGTTCGGAACGCGCATATTCACCCAGCTCAACTCCTTGCCGTCCGAGCTGCCTCTCCAAAACTCCTGGAATCCCAGAATGCCGCCGTAAAATTTCGTCGCCGGGCCGAATGCTTGGATGGTCACACCTACGTGGTAGATCTGCATTGAAATTCGCGTTGAAGGCAGAAATTTTCCCGCATCCTGCCGCGTCAAGCTGTCAGGCTGGTATTGGACGAACTCGACCGTGTGGCCGTCGGAATCCGTGATGTTGAAATTCAAGTTCCCAATCTTACCGGTGGCCACTTTTTCCGGGACCTTCACGCCTTGCGACGCCAGATAGGCGCGCATGCCTTCGGCGGAATCGGTGAAGAATGCGATGTGGCTCAGTTGGCCATCCTGCTTGGGGGGATCCGTGAACAGCTCGATGTACTGGTCCTCGTTGATCTTGATAAACACAATGCGCACCGAGCCATCGTCGCGCTTCAGAACGTAAGGCTCCGCGAATCCGAGAAAGTCTTCATAGAACCAGCGCGATTTTTGGAGGTCGCCCACAAACAGCGCCATGTGCGAAACACCCAGAATGCGCGGGCGTTTAGGCGCGTCCGCGGCCCCCATGCCCAAGCCCAGGCTCGATGCGAGGAGAATAAAGATCGCTATGCGCTTCATAATGGTCGCGCCCCCTTTCGCTTAGGTTCCCACGCGCAACGACCGCATGAGGCCAGCCAGCGTCGCAAGCGCCGAAAATGCGGCGAGCTGCGACGTGCGCGGATTGGACTTCGACGGAAAGTTTTCGACGGTCACCGCGAGCCTGCCGAACTCGCCCTCGACTCGTATTTCGTGCACATTCTTCGTTCCGCCGGGCACGGCCACAACACGTACGCAAACGGGCGCTTCCGGGCCGGCCGCCAGCCGAAGCGATGCGGCCACGTTGGACGTAGCCGGAAATGCGCGCGCGGCCTCTTCGGCGGAGCCTTCGAAAATTACGGTTTCGTCCTTGAGTTCGCCGAGCCGCAGGCCCCGGCTGAGAATGTACGCCGATCCTTCGAGCGCCGCTACAGGTTTGCGGCTCGTGAGCGTCGCTGATTCGATGCGGCCCATCGCGGCGGATTTGATTCCATCGAGTCCCGCGATGGCTCCCGCGGGAACGTAGATTCGGCAGCCCTTTTCTTGCGCCGCGCGAAACCAGTCGTCGTGGCCCAGCAAACCTCCGGCGCTCATCACCAGGATGTCGCGTCCGCGCGCGAGCGCACGCGGAACGAATTCCGCGAGCGCCGCCTGGCCTGCCGCTTCCACCGCTAGGTCCGAGCGCTCGATTAGCTCTTCGAGCGAAACAACGGGCGGACGACTCGCCAGTGTCGCCGCAAAAGCCTCCGCTCGCTCACGCTCCTGGTCGGAGAGGGCAACCAGTTCCGCGTCGATTCGCTTCTCATCGATCGCCGAAGCGAGGACTCGGCCAATCGCCCCTACGCCGAGAATTCCTATTTTCAGCATGCCCGGCCTGGCTTCACGCCAGCTCCAGCATGCGGTCAATCGCGCGCTTTGCCTTGCGCGCAATCTCCTCGGGCACGCGCACCTGCGGCGACATTGTCTCGAGCGAGCGCAGGACGTTGTCGAGCGTGATGGTCTTCATAAACGCGCACACCGCATTCGGGTTCACGGGATGAAACGTCTTTTGCGGGAAATCCTTGCGCAGCCGGTGCAGGATGCCCAGCTCGGTTCCCACCGCGAATTCGCTTGCCGAAGATTCGCCGATGTGTCGCAGCATTCCTTCGGTCGAAAGGAAAAATGTGCGGTCTTGAGGCAGCGAACCGTCGAGCGCCTTGGCCATGCAGGAGCTCACGCAGCCGCACTCGGGATGAAGCAGCAGCTCGACATCGGGATGCTCTTCGAGAATTTCCACCACCTGCTCGGGGCGAATCGTCTTGTGCACGTGGCAGTAGCCCGGATAGGCGACGATGTTGCTTCGCCCCGTCTGCCGCGCCACGACTTCCGCCAAAAATTTGTCCGGCAGAAAAAGAATCGGCCGGTCCGCAGGGATGGCCCGCACGACCTTTGCTGCGTTCGCCGATGTGCAGCAGTAATCGCTTTCCGCCTTCACCGCCGCGGACGTGTTGATGTACGCGACCACCACCGCGTCCGGCAGCGCGGCCTTCCATTTCCGCAGCTCTTCCACCGTGATCGCGGCCGCCAGCGAACATCCCGCGCGCAGGTCCGGCAGCAGCACGGTCTTTTCCGGACACAGAATCGCCGCGGTTTCGGCCATGAAATGCACGCCGCAGAAGACGATTACGTCGGCGTCGGTGCGCGCCGCCGTCTGAGAAAGCTTTAGCGAATCCGCCACGGCGTCGGCCACTTCCTGCACCTCGGGCCGCTGATAATGATGAGCCAGCAGTATGGCGTTGCGCTCGGCGCACAGCGCGCGGATGCGCTCCTGCTTCCGGCGAATTTCGTCCTGCGCGTCGTCCACCGTCTCGATGGGCGGCAGCGTATAGCGCGCCTCGAAAGCGTCCTGAAAGATTGCGTTCGTGGTCATTTAATTTCCCTCTCTTGAAAATTATGAAATTCTCTGGCAAAGATCGAGCGCGCGCGCCGAATGCGTCAGCGCTCCCACGGAGATGGCGTCCACTCCGCAAGCCGCGTACGCTTCGGCATTCGACTCCGAAATGCCGCCGCTCGCTTCCACGAGTATTGCCTCGCGCAGGTTTTCGCGTTCGAATGCGCCGAGAACGCCCCTGATTTCCTCCGGCGTCATGTTGTCCAGCATCACGATGCAGGGATAATCCTCCGATGATTCCTCGCGCAGGCGGCGAAAGGTTTTCCCCGCCGCGAGCGCTCCGGCCTCGCCCCGCACCTCAGTTTCGATGAACGCCGCCTGCCCGCGGAAACACCACGCGCGCCGAATCGCCTCGGGAGCGGCTTCCTCCTCGCACCCGGCAATGAGCGCGAGATGGTTATTCTTGATCACGATCGCGTCGCCCAGGCCCAGCCGGTGCGTCCCGCCGCCTCCCAAATGCACGGCGCGCTTATCGAGCAAGCCCCAGGGAGTCTTCCGCGTGGCGACAATTCGTGTCGTGGCCGAGCGGCTGCGCACAGTCGCATGGATGCCGCGCGTAGCCGTGGCGATTCCACTCATTCGCTGCACCAGGTTCAGCCCAACGCGCTCGAGCGCAAGGAGCCGCGCCCGGCCGCCTTCGGCGCGCAGCACCACGTCGCCGCTCTCGATCGCTTCGCCATCTTTTTTTTCGAATCGCGCATGGACGCCAAAGCCCCCGAGCATGAATGCCAACTCCTCGAGGCCCGCCGCAACTCCCCGCTCGCGGGCCACGATCGCCGCGGATGCCGGCTGGTTCTCGAGCCTCAGGGCTTCCACGGTCAAATCTCCTGGCGCGAGGTCGGTCCGCAGCAGCGCGTCGGTGAACGTGCGCACCGCCTGCGCATAATCCGGATTTCCGAGCGTAAGGCTGCCGCCCCGAAAAAGGGCCTGTTCTACCCGCTGCTCTCGCGTTGACGTCATCTCAAGCATTTGTGCGCCATTTCATTTCAGCAGAAATCCCCGGGCGCGAAGCCGCGCCGTGGCCCGCGAAATCATTTCTTTCCGCGAGGCTTCCACGGTGTGCAGGTGGACGCCGTCCGTAAGGGAAGAAAGCAGCGCCGCCCGCGAGCCGCGCACCCGGCGCAAAAAATCCTGCACATCGGCGCGCGACTCGATCTCGAGCGATCCGCGAAGCTCCCCGTAGAGCGGATGCTCGACAATTACGTCCAGCACCTTCACGCCATGGTCCACCAGAATCTCGAGCTCCTCTTTGGCGCGCGCGGGCGCATGGCGGCACGCCAGCACCGCTTGATACGACCGCTCAGAGTTTCCCGGCAAACGATACCCTCGCGGCGTGGCTAGAATTTCCCGCCCGCCGGCGCGGAGTATGGCCATGTCCTGTACCACGCACTGCCGGCTCACGCGAAACCGTCGTGCCAGTTCGCCCCCGCGCACCGGCGCGCGGTGGGACCGCATCCACGCGAACATTCGCCGCCGGCGGGAGTCGCCCGAATCGGCATGCGGTTCCTCGTGCGGTGGTGCTTTCGAAGATGGGCGCTGTGCTTTCATCGGCTACACTGTCTTGTCAGCAGACTAGTCTGCTTACGCGTCCAGTGTAGCACAGGCGGCGTACTCAGGCGAAAGGGAGGCTTGCGCGGAAGACGAAATGGCTCTCGTATGCGGAAAAGAGCGGGCCGCGATGTGCCGCGGGTGGCTGGCGCGTTAGGTTACCGTGACGCCAATGGTGGCAGTCGCGTCGGGCGTGCCCGTGGTGTTGCTTTCCGTGAAGGCGTTCACCTTAATCGTGAAGGAGCCTGTCGGCGAGGGGGGGAGGGCGTTGACCGCCGCCGGTTCCCGCTGAGTCGCAGCTGGCAATAATGGTGACCATCAGCATCACGCTGCCCAGTGCCACGCCATAGCGGAACCCGCGAGCCACGCGCGTGCGCCGCGCTAGAGGCAGCAACAGCGTGAAGCATATAAGCCCGGGAATAGCCACCCGCACCCAGCGGTTCCATTGCCTCGGGTCGAGCCTGCGCACCAGCGACGCGGGCGCCGTCGAGTTGAACGTCACGGTAACGGTCGTATCCTGTGTGAGATTAAAGACGTTGTGATTGAGCGGGTCGTTTGTGCTGATGGAGCAGCTCGCTGCTGGAGCATTCGTGATGCAATTGATGAAGCTATACAATGTGGTGCCGGGCGGAGTGCCGGGAGGAGGAGTGGGCATGATCGTGCTCGTATTGCCTGTTGTCGCGCCAGCCGCCACGGTAATGGAAGGCGGCGTTCCCATAAGGGGGGCTGACACTGCGGACGGCATATATTGGCGCACGTAATCCAAGCGCATTTGGGCTGGATCAGTCGTCGAGATGCTGGGTGTCCCGCCCCGTGTACCGCCTACCGCTATATCCGAGAGAAGAAAAAATTGGGCATTGAAGGCCAGGTATCCGAGGACGAAAGATCCGATGTGGTAAGAATCAAGAACGGCTGTGCCGGAGTATCCACGTAAAATTGCATCATGCCGAAGGACCAAATCGCGCCGTAGGCACGGAAATTTGTATCGTTCGCCTGGCCGCTCGGGAAGTTAAAAGCCCCTCCGATTCCGGGGCTTGCCGTGAGAGCCGTGTGAATCGTGGACCTGTTTCCCCCGGGCCCGCTACTCACTTGCGGCGACCAGACCTCCATGAAGTCCGCTTCACCACATGCCGGGAACGGCACGCCGGTATCAATGGATGTTCCAAGCGACCGAAAGGAGGGCCAAAGGCCTTGGTTTGTTGTGTTGGGAAGCTCCATGCTGGATTCGATTCGCCCGTACTTGAAATTTTGGATGAGTTCGCTTTTTATGCGTGCCGAATACCATGTTCCCACGCCTAGATTGCCGAAGTTGAGGTTGTAAGCTTGGATCACCAAATGCCCGCTTGAATCTACGTATTCGGTATTCGTGGCTGTGGAGAACCCAACGGGGCATCCTACCGGAGCTCCCCCACGTATCCGGGTGGCGGGCAGTATTATTCGATCTCGTTGTTGCCTTCGCCGCAAGGAGCCGTGCATGTGTCGTAAGCCCACGCGACCTTATTCTGGTCCATTGGAACAGCCGTCCCCGCAACGATCCCCTCGTTGAATTCCTGGCAAAGCGCCGGTGTCCAGGTCACATTCCCCACAACGCTTTGGGCCACATGATTATTCGTGCAGTCGGCCGTGTGGGTCAGCTCTGCGCGCCGGCGTGGCCGGCGTGGCCGGCGAACGCCAATAGCGCGAACGTCAGCACGGGCATCCGGCGCAGAAGGGTCGCAAACTGTCTTAAGAAGCCGCTCATGGTCTTTGCCTCCCCCGGCTTGAAAGGATCCCAAGTTTGCTTTTCGAGAATACACCCCGAAAGACATGCAACGATGTCGGATAACAAGGCTGTCTGTCTTCCTTCAACAGACCTGCTGGCCAGTCCGTGGCCAAATTGCTTCCTGCCCGGGGGATTCTCTGGTAGCATCGAGGTCTGCAATCTTGAGGACTTTTCCGGCAGGGAGAGAAACGACGATGGCGCTCGCGTGTGAAATTTGCGGCAAGAAGCCCCGCTACGGAAATACCATCAGCCACGCCCACAACGTCACTCGGCGGCGGTGGAATCCCAATCTGCGCCGCGTAAAAGCCGTGATCGACGGCGTGCACAAACATGTGCGCGTTTGCACAGCTTGCATCCGCGCTGGCCGCGTAAAGAAGGCCGCCTGAAACAGGCCTCCGAAGGAAGGAGCTGCGGTTGAAGTCAAGAGGGATCATTCTTGCGGCCCTGGCCGTATGCGCGCTCGCCACATCTTGTCGGAAGGAAGAGGCCCCGGGCCCGGACGTCTGGGCCACCGTGAATGGCAAGGAGATCCTGCGCTCCGAAGTGGAGAAGAACTATCGAGCGCGCGTGAACCCCGAAGCCCCGACCCCTTCCCACGAAGAGGCGCTCTCCCTGGAAATCAATATCCTGGACGAGCTAATCAATAGTGAAATTCTGCTCGACCGCGCGAACAAGCTCAATCTCGTAGCCAGCGACGCCGAAGTCGAAGACAAATTTTCCGAATCGAAAAATGCATACTCAGAGGATGAATTCGAGAAAAAACTGAAGGAAACCGGGCTTACGGTGGACGACATGAAAAGCGAAATCCGCCGCGAGCTTTCCATCGAGAAGCTCTTGAACCGCGAGATCGTCGCCAAGATTACCATCTCGGACCCGGAGATTGCGGACTACTACAATAAGAACCTATCTCAATTCGACATCAAGGAAACGCAGTACCACATCGCCCAAATCGTCGTAACTCCGCGCCCGGACGCCACGGTCTATAATCGCAAAAATGATAAGGCCGCAAACCCAGCCGAAGCCGCTCGCAAAGCGGCCATGCTCGAGGCGCGGCTCGCATCCGGCGTGGATTTCGGGGAACTTGCCATGGATTATTCCGAGGATCCCAGCGCCTCCTCCGGCGGCGATCTCGGCTGGATTCCGCAATCGGGACTCGATAATGGCGACCCGGTGCTTAAGAATGCCGTGCTCGCCTTGCAGCCGGGCTCATTCAGTAAGGTCGTTCCGGGCCGCGCCGGCGGCTACACGATTTTGAAATTGATCGCTCGAGAGCCTGCCGGTAAGCGCGAACTTTCCGACCCACAGGTCCAAGAAGGCATTCGCAGCATGCTGCGCAGCCGCAAAGAACAGCTCCTACGCGCTGCTTATATGACGGACGCCCGCAACGATTCCCACGTCACCAATTATCTGGCGCGACAAATCGTCGAATCCGCAGGCCAGCTACCGGCCAACAAATAAGCTCTTTTGTTGCATAGACTTGCAAAGTGCATTGACGTAATTCCCAGACTTTGCTATGGTTTGGTTTCGTGTTCCTGATAGGAGCACCTGTGAAACGTCGCGCCGCACGAACTACTTCTTCCTCCCGCAATGGGCATAATCTTATGAAAAAGAAGCCTTTAAAGCCGCAGCGGAAGGCGCTGTCCTTGCCGCCTCCGGACCCGGAAGCGCCCGCCAGGCAGCAGCAAATGAAAAATTACGAAGGCGCGCTTAAATACTTTCAGCAGAAGAAATTTCATCGCTCGAAGGAACTTTTGGAGCGCGTCGTCGAAGGCCCCAGCAAAGAGCTGCAGGACCGCGCGCGCGTCCATTTGCGGATTTGCGAGCAGCGCATTTCGCGTCCATCGCCTGCGGGCTCCATGAAATCCGCTGAGGACCACTACACGCAGGGTGTTACGCTGATGAATCTGGGCCGTTGGGATGAGGCCCGCGAGCACCTCGACCGCGCCCGCAAAGCCGCGCCGAAGGCCGACCATATTGTTTACGCCATGGCGGCGCTCGATTGCCTCACCGGCGAAGCCGATTCCGCCATGCAAAATCTGAAAACTGCCATCCAGTTGCGCCCTGAAAATCGCTACCACGCGCGCAACGATCAGGATTTCGCCTTTTTGCTGGAAGATCCGCGCTTCACCGAGCTGCTCTACCCCGAGCGTGACGGTGGTTCCGGCGGCTGACTTCCTTCCCTGAACACGTGAAAAATCCTTCGAAGCACCGTTCCAGGCCCGTCCGGATTGTCGCGCTCGGCGGAGGGACGGGTCTTTCGGCCGTGCTCCGTGGCCTGAAGGAATACGTCTCGGAGCGAAAAAAAAACGGACCCAACCGTCCCATCTCCGATCTCGCCGCTGTGGTCACCGTCACGGACGATGGTGGCAGCTCCGGCCGCCTCCGCAAGGAGTATCGCGTTCTTCCTCCTGGTGATATCCGCAACTGCATGGTGGCGCTTTCGAAGGACGAGCACCTGCTTGGCCACCTTTTTCAATATCGCTTCCCCGCGGGGAGCGGACTCGCCGGCCACAGCTTCGGCAATCTCTTTCTCACCGCTCTCACCAACGTGACCGGGGATTTTTCGCGCGCCGTGCGCGTGTCCGCCCAAGTCCTCGCCATTCGCGGACGCATTTTTCCTTCCACCGAACAGAACGTCACGCTCCAGGCCGTGCTGGAGGATGGCGCCGTGGTCGCCGGCGAAACGGCCATTTCCCGTTCGCGTAAACGCATCGCCCGCGTCCGTCTGGTCCCGCGCCGCGTCCATCCCGTGCCCGAGGCCCTCGAGGCCCTGCGCCACGCCGATCTCATACTCATCGGTCCCGGCTCGCTCTACACCAGCCTCATCCCCAATTTGTTGGTGGATGGAATCGCGCATGCCATCGCGCGCTCGCGCGCCACGTGCGTCTACATCGCCAATCTCATGACCCAGCCAGGCGAAACCGACGGCTATTCCGTGGCCGACCACGTGCGCGCCATCTACGACCACACGCGTCCGGGACTCTTCGACTTTGCGCTGATCAATCGCACGCCAATTGCCGCGCGCCTCCTGCGCCGCTATCGCCGCGAGGGCGCCGAGCCTGTCGAGCCGGCATTGGACGAGCTCGCACTCCTCGGATTGCGACATATCTCAGGAAATCTTCTGCACCAGGACGGCGTCGTGCGCCACGATCAATCCCGCCTCACGCGCCTTCTGCTGAATCAATTTGTGAAGCGCCGCGCTCGCGCCTAACCCCTCGCCCGAATTCGAAGATTTCTTGCGCTGGCCCCTGCCTTCATATACTATCGCCCGCAATTTCCCTTGTCTCGGAGGCGCCAGCCATGTATCCCGCTGCGATATCGCCTGGGGCGGTAAAGCCCGAGCAAGATCATCGACGCGACATTTGCGCCGTCGGGCGCTGGCTCCACGAGCGCGGCTACATCGCCTCCACGGACGGCAACATCTCCGTGCGCCTCGACGCTCACCGCATCCTCATCTCTCCCACATGCATGAGCAAGGGCATGATGGCGCCCAAGGACATGGTCGTCATCGACCTCGAAGGCCGCAAGCTCGATGGGCAGCGCAACCCATCTTCCGAATTGGGCATGCACCTCCTGATCTACCGCCTGCGCCCCGACGTCAACGCCGTCTGCCACGCCCATCCGCCCACGGCCACGGGCTTTGCGGCTTCCGGTCTTCCGCTCAACAAGGCCATTCTTTGCGAACTTGTGATTGCTCTGGGATATGTCCCCGTTGCGCCGTATGGGACTCCCGGCACGCCCGAGCTCGCCGCCGCGCTCGAGCCCTTGGTCCCCGGTCATGACGCCATTCTTATGGCCAACCACGGTGTCGTCACCTACGGCCGCGACCTCCTCACAGCTTTCTTCCGCATGGACACCACCGAGCATTTCGCTCGCGTCTCCCTCGTCACGGAGCTCCTCGGCACGCAGGTTCTGCTCTCGGATAGCGACGTCGAAAAACTTCTCGCCGCTCGCGTCCGCTTCGGCGCCACGGCCGCCACCGTGGGGCCAAACGGCCCGGTCACCGCGGCGCGTGGCGAACCCGAGCGCGTCACCCTCACCCGCCGCGAACTCGATGCCCTGATTGACGAGGCCGTACAAAAGGACCGCCAGCGCCGCTGACGCCGCCCCACATCCCCTTCGTTGACTCTCGCCCCCCGCTATTCAATAATCGCTCGACATGATTGGCTCGCTCCGCGGCAAGCTCGCCGAAAAGCGTCCGAACCATATCCTGCTCGACGTGGGCGGCGTGGGCTACCACGTGCAAATTCCGCTCTCCACGTTCGCCGGCCTCGGCTCGCTCCACGACGAAACCACGCTCCTGATTCATACCCACGTGCGCGAGGACCAGTTTTCTCTTTACGGCTTTCTCACTGCCCGCGAAAAACACTGCTTCGAGCTGCTGATTTCCGCTTCCGGCGTCGGCCCCTCTCTCGCGCTGAAAATTCTTTCCGGAATGGGACTTGAGGACCTGGTCCCCGCGATTCGCAAGGGCGATCTCGCGCAGCTCGTGCGCATTCCGGGCGTGGGGCGCAAAACTGCCGAGCGCATCGTCGTCGAGCTGCGCGATAAACTAGCCGTTGTGGACGTGCCCGACACGGGAAGGGCGGCCACGCGTTCTGAGCTCGAGTCCGACGTTGCTTCCGCGCTCGTCAATCTGGGCTACGATGCGCGTTCAGTCGAACGTGCCGTCGAGAAGGCCCGCGCCGCGGGCGCCGCCGATTTCGAGGCCTTGCTGCGCGCCTCGCTCCAAACACTCGGCAGCTCCGCCATGCAGAGAAGCGCGCGAGCGGGCGGAGAATTATAGATGCCCGAGCCCAAAAGAATGCCCGACGCTCGCAATCGACTCGTTTCCGGCCGCGCCTTCGACGAAGA
>Ga0307478_10001695_pt1 | contig 18522 bp, 16 predicted proteins | sample atmos_gasesECM4C_2_FD_203713 | JGI IMG/M metagenome (GOLD analysis project Ga0307478, IMG submission 203713) | Hardwood forest soil microbial communities from Morgan-Monroe State Forest, Indiana, United States - atmos_gasesECM4C_05 | ecosystem: Environmental > Terrestrial > Soil > Temperate... | reverse complement strand
AGACAGTAAAGGTCTGAACCGCGTCGGCGCGGTTTTTGTAAGTCTTGAGGTTCCCGGCTTCGTCATAGGTCCAGCGTTCGGTGGATTGCGAGCCCAGGGTATCGGGCGGATAGGTGGCGCTCTTTTTGCGGTTCAGCTCGTCATAATCATAGGAGTAAACATTGCCGTTTTCGTCCTTGAACGTTTTCAAGTTGCCAGTCGGAAAATACTCTCGATAGCTATGATGGTTCCGCTCGTCGATCTGTTCCTTGAGGCGGTTCATCGGATCATAATCGACGAACTGGATCGCGTGGCCGTCATCGGGCGTGACGCTTAATTTGTTGTTGGCAACATCATAAACTGTTTCGGTCTTGTGGCTGAGAACGTCCGTTACCCTGAACTGACGATTGCGCTCGTCATAATCGTAACTCGTCTTTAGCGCCTGCTCGGTATCGGGTTGATGGTTCGGATCACAGACGGTTTTGAGGTTACCTACTTCGTCATAAGTGGAGGTGATCGTCGCTTCGTCATTCGTTCCGGGCGCCTGGGTCGTGCGAATCCGCCGGAAGTTTTCATCGTAGTCGTATTCGACGACCTTCCCCGAAGGCAGAGTGGTGTGATAGATCGAGGACGTGGTATGCGACAGCGCTGTTAAACCGCCTGCCAACGGCGTGTAATCATTCGTGGTCGCCAGCTCGCCGGGCTTGGCGACGCTGGTCACGCGTTTGTATTCATCGTAGCCGAAGATCGTCCGCTCCGCCTCGTGGCCATCCATCCCAGCGTTGGGATGGTTCTCGTCTGCCATCCACGCCAGAGTGCCATCGTCATTGTAAACACTCTGGGTAAACGTGCCGTCCTGATCGTGGATCACTTTGGTGACCTGGCCACGGCCGTTGTACTCATAGGATGTGGATTTCCCGCGCGGATCGATGACCTGCCGAAGCCGGTCGGTGTTCAACCCGGTATCATAATAGAAATACTGGGTCGGATGGTCTTGAGGATTTGGATCACTGCAGGCGATGTTGTCGCAGGTCGGTGGCGGCCAATAGAGTGTTTTTCGCCCGCGGCTGTCGTAGCGGAAGTGCTCGGTCCCGCCACTAGTCATTAGGTGTTCCGTCACCTGATTAAAGTTATTGGTGCTGTCGTCATAGGTGAACTGTTCTATGCCGCCATCCGGATAACGCGTTCGCCAGATGCGATTCTTTGCATCGCGGTCGTAGAACGTCGTGTGTTCAGGATCGCCAGCCGCGCCGCGCTCGTCGGTCTTGCTCGTGACGTAGTAGGTATTGGCCGGATCGGAGTAGCCGTAATTGATCGATGAGCCGTCGCCGGGATGAATGACAGCGGTAACGGCGCCGGTGGACCCGCTCTTCTTTAGAGTGGTCTCGTTTCCGCGTGCATCTTTAAGGATCTTTAGATAATTGATCCCGTCACCGGCACTGGCGTAGCTGATATACGATGTGTGATTTTGGAAATCGGCGTAGTCGGTGAGCTCGGCGGGGGAGCCGAGACCGGAGGTGGCGTAATGAAATGTCCGGGTTTTGCCGTCCGCGCGATGCTCTGTCCGCCAGCCCGCATCCGGCCCCTGCGATGTATCGGGCGGGTACTCGATTTCGGAGACGTTTTCGCCACTCAAGTTCTCTTCGGCTGAGACTTGGCCCCAGGCCGCGTCGGAATGGTTCGGGTAACTAGCCAGGTAATCGTACCTGATGTTCTTCATGGGCCCGGCAAACCGCACGTCCTGGCAAGTCTCTATTCTTCCCGGGCACATACTCCACTTATTATTGGGGGTCGACTGGCCGGCTGGATAATAAGTGTAGGAGGCGTGAGCGCCGTCGTCGTAATCCACCTGTTTAAGGTTATAAAAGTATACGTTCACCTCCCCCGAGTAGTACTCCTGTTGATACTCATAAACGACCTTTTCCATCAGATTGCCTTGCCCGTCGAATGCCTGCACCGAGGTAATCAGGTCAACGTAGCTGTTGGCAGAGGAGGACTTAACAAACCTTTGATAGCTCAGTTCCAGGTAGCGCCCGGCCGGTTCTGTGATTCGGTAAAGCCGGCGCAGGGAATCGTAATCGAGAGTGGTCCTTTGCAAATAAGGATCAACGATCGCAACTGGCAGGAGATCAGATCCATTCGTAGAGCATTCAGGATGGCGAAACTCCACTCTGCCGCCGTCTCGCAATACAAGGTCGAAGTTGCCGCAATCTAAATTCTGAAGCCAATCCATGGGTTCGACGGTCGCCATTAACGGATAATAAACCTGTTCGTCCTGGGTCTGGAGCGTCACCACGCGGCCATCAGGGTAAGTTATCTCGCCGACCGGTCCTTCGTATTCGTAATCCTTATAAGTTCCGGTGGAGTGTCTTACCCATAATCCCCAGGCGTAGGAGTGCGACCAGCCACCGCCATCTCCCAACGGTCCGCTAAAGCCACGCGTGTTGAGGACCCGCGTCCACTTTAGTGGATAAGCACCGACAGCTCCAGTGACGCTGAGATCGTCAATGAAGCGCTTGGCGTTGCCGGTGTAAGGATCGTAGGAACCGGCGGTAGTAACGCTGCCATTATACTCGCCCGTGACACCGGTGGGATTATCGTTGCCCACTTCGGCGAATGAGAAGTCGGCCGACAACGAGGCTGCTAACAAAGCCAGGCAGAAGCGTCGAAGACAAGCGTTCATTTATGGCGGTGGCCGATTAGGGGGTGGCGTGCTGGGCACAATGGGCGGAGTCGGAGATGGAGATGGAACTGGAGGAAGGCCCGAAGTCGGACGGGGCCTCACGGCGTAGAACTGGAGCAGGTATTGGTTGCCCGCTACAGTCACCAGGGTGCGGTAAGGTCCTAATAACTGGCCTGATTGAAAATTAAACCTGACTGTCTGATCGGCAGCGACGGTGATGAGTGGCATTGTGTCTGATACCGGGCTGACGCCAACCGGCGGCGGACTTGGCAGCGGGACGGCCGGGAGGACTTGGCCGCCATCATAAAGGCCTATTCTGACCACGGTGCCGGGGATCCCGGAGCCAAGGAAGAGAGTGACCGTTACCGGTTGGTTTAGGGGAATGCCGACCGGGTGCATGATTCCCCGCGTGATCTGGGCCCGCGTTTGCGAGCCGTCCCCATACGTGATCACAACGGGTATGAATTCCCCGGGGTTCGCAGCCGGTTGCTGGGGTGTGGGCGTGGGTGTCGGAGACTGAATACTTGGAATGGGTGTCGGAGACGGCAACGTGGGGGGCGTCGGTGTTGGGAGCGTCAATTGCGCTGCCGCAGACGACACAAAAAACAACAGGCAGGAGACCACCGCCGGCCATTTCATTTTTGATTGCATTTTCGGGAATCGCTGACAATCCGCGTCGCGGAGGTCCTGGTCGATTCCTGCAACTGCTTCGGCGGGGAGCCTTGGGGACGAAGAGGGTTTTTTAGCTTCTTCTTCGAGCGAGCAGGATCAGGTGGATGTATGCCCAGGCGGATTTTTTTTATTGGGGAGAAGTTTGTTTGAACAAGCGCGGGCTGAGAGCCGTCTCTCACCTGACCGTCATTTGCATCTCTCGCTCTCGCCACCTATCATAACAGCACTTTTCGGATGAATAATTTCTCGCTGTTCGTGGGCGTGATGCCATTCCTGGCCCAGACGCCGGCGCCATTAGCTCCGGATTTGCCGCGCACCAAGTCAGTCCTCGATACGCTCATCGCGGCGGGCCCGGTGATGTACGCTTTGCTTGCCATGTCCATCGTCCTGGTGATGCTGGTGGTGACTTATCTCCTGACCATTCGCCGCGGCACGGTCGTCTCCAGCGGCTTCATGGCGACGGCGGACGCGCTTCTGCGGAAGCGTGATTATCTCGGGCTCCTCGCCGTTTCCAATCGCCACGGCGAAGCGATCGCGCGCGTCGTCCAGAAGGTGCTCGATTTCACGACGAAGAATCCCAGCGCCGATTTCGCCCAGGTCCGCGAGATCGCGGAAACGGAGGGAACACGGGTCGCGTCCAGCTTAAACCATCGCGTGATTTATCTCGCCGATATCGGTATGATCGCGCCGATGCTCGGTCTGCTCGGGACTGTTTTCGGCATCATCACCTCTTTCAGCGCGCTCGGTTCCGATCTCGGCACTCATCGTTACGCGATGCTCTCGGGCGGGGTCAGCACGGCGCTGGTGAATACGGCGGCCGGGCTGGCGGTTGGCATCCCCGGAATGATTTTCTACGCTTATTTTCGCGGAAAGGTGCAACGGATCATTTCCGAGTTGGAATCGGCCGTGACTCACATTCTCGCGCTCCTCTCCTTGCAGTACAATAAGCGGACGCCCGAGCGCACTCCCGTGCTGCTCGAAGATGAATTTTGAGCGAGATGCGAGATGCGGGATGCGCGATCCGGGATGCGGGATAAGACATGAGCGAGATACGCGATCCGTGATGCGGGATAAGATATGAGTTACCGCGATCTTGAGATTTGGAAGCTGGCACGACGGGCGGCCATCGGCGTGCATCGCATGACAGTTCAGGAATTGCCGAAGTTCGAGATGTACGAAGGGGGAAGTCAGATCCGGCGTTCCGTTAAATCTATTCGATCGAACATCGTCGAAGGCTACGGACGTCGCCGTTACAAACAGGAATTCATTCGTTTTCTTGTCTTCGCTCACGCCTCCTGCGACGAAACGATCGATCATCTCGAAGGGCTCTTTGACACTGGATCGCTCTCGAATGAAGCGACCTACCGCGAGCTTCAGGGGCAGCTCGATCTTTTGGGTCGAAAGCTGAACGTTTTCATCGAAGGCGTGGAACGCGAGCATATTTCGCATCCCGCATCCGCATCCAGAATCCCGCATCCCGTATCCCGCCCCACGCATCCCGCCTCATGAATCTACGCCGGCACGCGACTCCGCAGCATCCGGGCATCCAGCTCGCGCCGCTCGTGGATGTGTTGCTGCTCTTGCTGATTTTTTTCCTGCTGACCTGGAACGCAGCTCGGAACGAGAACGAGCTCGACGTGAAAGTGCCCAAGGCTGCGTCAGCGAAAGAGAAAACCGCGACGATGGGCGACGTTGTCGTGAATGTGAAGGCGGATGGCAACGTGGTGGTGAATCGGCGGACGCTCACCACCGCCGAGCTAAGCGACATGCTGAAAAATCTCGTGCAGCTTTATCCGGAGCAGGCGGTCGTGATTCGTGGCGATGAAACGGGCGCCTACAAGAACATCGTGGGCGTCCTGAACATTTGCAGCGAAGCGGGCGTGACAAACGTCGCTTTCGCCACGGCAAAATGAAAACGCGGCGAGGCGCGGTTTGCCTCGTGCTGGTGGCGCTGATTTTTGGCATCGCGCCGTTCGCGCTGGCGCAACAAAAAACCCCGGAAGTGCGCCGGGCCCAGCCGGTCAACGAGCCACCGGCGCCGAAAGCGATTCCGGTAGAAACGCCGAAACCTAGCATCGCGCCGAAGCCACGCACGACCGAGGACAGCCCGGAGGCTCCGGCGCCAGAAACCGACGCAGCCGACCGCCGGCAACTCGATTATGCCAACGGGCTTTTCTCCAGGAAGCTTTACGATCTCGCGGCGCCGGAATACGAAAAATTCCTTGGCCAATATCCGGGCGCACCGGGACGGGCGAGCGCCTACTTTTACCTGGCCGAATGTTACCGGGCGCTGAACAAAACCTCGGCAGCGCGGTCGAGTTTCCAGAGCGTTCTCGACAACTACGGTGAAAGCGAATTCGCCGGCCCGGCCGCGTACGGAGTCGCCGAGATTCTCTTCACGCAAAAAGATTATGGCGGCGCCCTTCCGCTCTTTCACAAGGCGGCGGCCAAATCGAAAGAAGCGGCGCTGGCTCTTTCGGCGAAATATTTCGAAGCGCGTTGTCTCGAAAACGTGGATCGCAAAGACGACGCGCAAAATCTGTATCAACAGGTCGCCGAAGCGAAAAATCCAAATCCCTATCGCGAAGACGCGTGGATGGCGGCGGGGACAATCGCGCTGGCGCGTGGGCGGAAACTGGATGCGTTCCGAAATTACGAAGCGCTCGCGAACGAGACCCAGAAACCCGCCTTGAAAGCGGAAGCGACGGTCCGCGCCGGGATGGTCGCGGTCGATCTCCAGCAGACGGAGAAAGGCAAGACCGACAAGGCGATGGCGGAGAAGGCGCTGAGTTTATTGCAGAAGGGCCGGTCGCTTCCGGAAGCAGGAAAATGGCGGGCGATCGCGGAGGTCGGCTTGTTGCGCCTGCAATATCAATCGGGCCAGTACGACAAAGTGATCGCCGAGTACAAACGGGGCGAGAAAGAAATCCCCGAGGAAGTGCGCGCGGAGATGATGTTGATCGTCGGGAACAGTCATCGCCAGCTCGGGCACACGAAGGAGGCCGATGAAATCTACCGGCAACTCATCGATAAGTATCCGAGCAAAGAAGAGGCGAAGGACGCGCAATACCAACGCCTGATTAATTTCTACAACACGAACGCGCCGACCTTGCTCGCGGAGATCGACGAATACCTGAATTCAAATCCGGCGCCGGAACGGGCCGACCAGGCGAAGCTGCTCAAGGCCGAGCATTTTTATAAGGAACAGAAGTTCGCGGACGCGGCGCCGATCTACAACGAGCTGCGCGCGTCTCATCTCTCGCCGAAGTTGCGCGCCGAAGCCGCCTACAAACTCGGGTGGTGCTACGTGCAATTGAAGGATGGGGTGAATGTCATCGATGCCTTCGATTATTTCGTGAAGGGCTTTCCCGATAGTCCGCAGATGCCGTCGGCGCTGACCCAGCGCGCGCTGGCCAACCAGGCGAACAAAAACTACGACGCGGCCCTGGAAGACTTGAACACGTTGCTCGCGAAATATCCCGCCGCGCGTGAGCGGGAAGCGGCACTCCAGCAGAAGGCGCTCATCCTCGGGCAGAAGGACGATCCGAAAGGAATGTCCGATGCCTTTCGCCAGTTGCTGAAGGAATTTCCGAAGAGTCCCGTCGCGGCGCAGGCAAATTACTACATCGGGAAAGCCGCGTTCGAAGCGAAGGATTATAAAGGCGCACTCGCATCGCTCGACGCCGCGCGCCAGCTCAATAAGGAGCAGTATTACAACCTCGCGACTCTTCGGATTGTGTCCGCGTTTTTTTATCTCAGGGACCGTCCGGCGTTGAGCAGGGAAGTGGACGCATTCGTCGCGGCTAATGCGGACGCAAGAATACCGGCAGAGATTTTGGAGTGGCTCGGCCTCGAGTACTACAACGAGAAAAATTACCCGGCAGCGGAAAAATATCTGACCCTCCTGGGGAAGACCGACAATCCGGGCAATGTGAAACCGGACTTTTGGTTCTATCTCGCGGACACCGAAACCAAGTTGAAGAATTTCGCGCAGGCGGAAGGCGCTTACGAAAAATATCTCCAGGTGGCGACCGATCCGGCGGCGAAAGCGAAGACGTTGCTGGCGCTGGGCGCCGCGAAGATTTCGTCACATAAGCCTGATGAGGCGCAAAAGATCGCGGAAGAGATCATGCGACTTCAACCGGAAGGGCGCGTGAACGCCGAGGCGCGATTGCTGGCCGGCGACGTCCAGATTGAACGCGGAAATTTCGACGAAGCCGGCAAGGCTTTCATGGGCGTGGCCCTGCTCTACGATGATCCTGCCATTACGCCGCGCGCGCTCCAAAAGGCGGCTGTCGCGTATCAAAAGGCCGGGAAAAAAGAGGAAGCCGATCGCGTGGCGAAACAGCTCCGCGAAAAATATCCGGACTTCGCCGGGGGCTGAACGCGCGCCAAGAACTTCATCTACCGACGAGCGGCTGGGCGTAAAAGGCAGACCCTCATCCTAACCTTCTCCCTCAGGGAGAAGGAATCCCTCTCCCTGAGGGAGAGGGGAGGGTGAGGGTAGGTGCAAACGGTTGCCTCCCGATCAGCATTCGCCTTACTCATTGTCTTCGGGAGCTTGGTTTGCTTGGATGGCGCGATGGAAAAGCTTCGTCCTTGCATCGCAGAATTCATCGGAACGTTTGCGCTGATTTTTGTCGGAATCGGCGCAACGAAAATGGCGGGGGGAAACCTCCTGACGGTCGCGTTGGCGCACGGTCTGACGATCGCGGCCTTCGCGTCGGCCACGATGCACATTTCCGGCGGCCAATTTAATCCAGCCGTCACGTTCGGTGTGGTCTGCAGCGGGAATATGACGTGGGGAGCAGCGATTCGTTATTGGATCGCGCAATTGTCAGGCGGGATCGCGGCCGCATTTATTTGCCTCGGTCTGTTTAACCAGGATGTCATCGTCAATGGCACGCCACAGCTCGCGACTGATCTCACGCCTGGCCAGGGAATCTTGGTCGAGGCCATCCTTACGTTCTTTCTGGTTTTTGTCGTTCATGGAACCGGCGTCGACGAACGCGGACGGCGCGTCGCTGGCCTGGCGATCGGCGCGACGATTACGCTCGATATCTTGTTCGGCGGCCCGTTAACCGGCGCCGCGATGAACCCGGCGCGTGTCTTCGGTCCGGCCGTCGCCGCCGGCTTCTGGAAAGCGCATTACGTTTATTGGCTCGGGCCGATGTTGGGCGGTGCGCTGGGCGGATTCGTTTATCGGCTTTTCATGGAGCGAAAACCGATCGCCGCCGCCTGATTCGGATTTAATTAATCGCCAGCACTTCGATCGGGAGCGCGGCGAGAAATTCTCCGGCATTATCGGTTTCCAACACCGGTCTCGCCAGATGCGCCGCGAGAAAGCTGGCGTCTGGCGTCGGCGCAATCCCAGCTTGCGCGACGATTTCAGAAGCGGCGAGTTCTTCAACAACGCGCGCCACTTTGCTCGCCAATTTTCTCGTCTCGGTAAATTGCACCGTGGAAATTCCCGGCGCGGTCGCTTCGACATATGGAGCGAGGCTCCCGGCAAAATGAAGGAGAATGTCCTGCAAAAGTTTTTCCTGGAAATGGCTCCTCACTTTGATCACGAGCTCAAGACAACGCGCCAAACCCTGGCTCGGTGTCATCCCGATGCGCACTCCGGTTTTTTCCGCTGCGGCGTTGAGCTGAATAATGACCGCCTTTTTTTCCTGGTCGTCGATCAAGGCCACGGGTTTGCCCGACAACTCCGGCTGATGGCGCAGGGCCGCCTGCAAATAAAAATCCGGCAGATAAATCGTCGCGAACATCAGCCGGCGGTGGCCATGATTTCTCTGCCGCCGTGGACGCGATCGACCTGAATGTTCAGTCGTGCCGCGAGGTCCGGCTGTTCCAGGTCACTCAAGCGCCAGACGTTCTCGAGCGACAATTTTAATTGCGCGCTGCTGATGATGCTATGGCGGGTAAGGACGAGAAAAGCCGTCGGCGCAGCTTCCACGAGCCGTTGCAGCCGATACCAATGCGGTTGCGGAATTTTCCGCAGTTCGTCGCCGGCATTCAGGACCAAATCGAGAATCACCAGCGGGAAATTGCCATCGCGCAAAAATAAATCGGCGGCCTGCACAGCCTGAGAGGCCTGGCGGCAGCGGACCCAAAGCAAATTGGGCAAGGCAGCGGCACCGGCTGCCTCCGGATCGAAGGAATCCCTTCCATCGACCAACGCGACAAAAAAACCGTCTCGATGCGCGCGTTGCAGCAGAGCGTGAAGCAAGAGCGCACTGCCGGCGCTCAAATTTGGGCTGCTCAGTTCCGTGATGGCGTTTTTCGGTAAGCCGCCGGTCGTTGCATCGATGGCCGGTAATCCAGTCCTGAGTCGGTCCGTTCCCGGGGCAAAGGTCTTGGGAAAACGTTCCGCGAGCAGTCGACGAAGATCGATGATCTTGTTGCTCGCGGCCATGCCCCGAAACTGGCATAACCGACTGATATGTTCAACCGAACAGTTACACGGTTAGCCGCGTTTCCGCCGCGAGCTCGGCATCTGTTTGCGCACCAGCGACACCATCACGCCCTGAATTCGCAGCTCCCGCGCCGGGACCAGATTCGGATAAAGCGGGTTCTCCGCTTTCAGGTACGGCCGGCCATGTTCCATCACATAACGTTTCAAGGTCGTCTCGCCGTCGATCAGCGCCGCGACGATATCGCCATTCTGCACGTCCTTGCGGTCTTCGAGAATGACGATGTCACCATCCAGGATATGGGCATCGATCATCGAATCGCCCCGGACCCGAAGAGCAAAGGTGCGGCCGTTCTTCGACGCGTTGACCGAGCGCGCATCGAGAGAGACGTGCCCCTCGATTGTTTGTTCTGTGAGTGTGGCCATGCCCGCCGGAATCTGGCCATAGATTGGAATATCGGTAATACGCACTTTCTGGACGGGCGTGATCAGGGCCCGCGCTTTCCGGGCGTGCCGATCGAGAAAGCCTTTGCGCTCCAAGGTGCTGAGGTACTGCATTACCGAGGTCTGGCTGGCGAAGCCGAAATGATGCTGGATTTCCCGCGTGCTCGGCGTGATTCCTTTTTCGCGTTGCTCAGTCTGGATGAATTCCAGAATGCCTCTTTGCCGCTCAGTCAGCATGATCTTAATCATCCAAAAAAATACCGGCGGCGCAAGTTCAAATGAACACTTGTAGCCAGGATCGGTGATCCTAGCTACAACGGAGAGACCAACTGAAACGCTAATTCATCCAGTTGCGCCGACCAACGCCCGAGATAGGCGAACTGGAAATAGAGATTCGAGAGCGTTGCGAGCGCGGCCGGATCGTTCTGCCAATCGGAATTGATTTCCCGCAGCTGCCCAGTCGCAGCATCGAAGAGTTTTCCAACTTTTTCGCGCAAGTCGCCGACTTCGCTTTGCATCTCAACGGCTTGCGGCTTGAGGAGCGATCGGCCCAAGGCATTCGACGTCGTCCGGATTTTTTCCAGGAGCACGTCCGCGCGTTGGCTCAATGCGCCAATGAGGAGAAACAGCTCCTGTAATTCCTGCGGAATCGTTTGGTTCGCGGGAGGCGGCGCGCAGTTTTCCAAGAGGAGCAGGTGATGCAGCCGCCGCTTCGGATTCTGCAAGACCTGGTAAGCTTGGTTGAGCTCAGCAAAGTCGTCCGCGCGATCGGCCGTCGCCGTATCCGGATGCGTCTGCAAAGTTTTCCGGTGGTAGGCGTCTTTAAGGGCGGCGGGATCAAGCCACGGGGCGCGCGGCTGGTCGAGGAGCGCGAAGTAATCGGTCATGCAGCGAAGCTCTCGCCGCAGGAACAGTGCGCGACCGCGTTTGGGTTGGTGACTTTGAATCCGCCCTTTTGCAGGTCGTCGCTGTAATCGAGAAGCGATCCGCTCACGAAGAGCGCGCTTTTCGGATCGACCACGACGCGGACATTGGATGATTGGACCATGATGTCGCGATTGGCCGGGCCATCCACGAGGTCCATCTTGTATTGCAAGCCGGAACAGCCGCCGCCAATCACCGCTACGCGCAAGGCGCCGGTGGCGCGTCCCTGTTTTTCGAGGAGCGAATTCAGTTTGCGCGAAGCGTTCTCGGTAACTTTGATGAGACGCTCGTTGCCGATCTTGTAATTGATCGCCGCGATTGGGGCTGAGGTGTCGGGCACGGAGGAAGGTAGTTTCCCGGCGCTATCACCGCAAGGCGGGCTGCAACTCGAGCGCCAGGTGTTCGGCCGCAATCTCGTCAATCTCAGCGAGCGAAGAGACGTGCTGGAATTTCTCCCGGAGCGCTTTGCTGCTTGGGAATCCCTTCGAATAAGCCATCAGGCGGGCGCGCATCGAGCGCATCGCCTGGTCTTCACGTCCCCATTCTTCGACGGCGAGCTGGCAATGGCGCTGAATCAGTTGCCATTTTTCGGCAACGCCAGGCGAAGGAAGGTTTTCGCCCGTGGCGAAATAATGTTTTACCTGGCCGAAAATCCAGGGCGCGCTCATCGCGGCGCGACCGATCATCGCGCCGGCGATGCCGGTTTCGGCCCGGCGCCGGAGCACGTCCTCACCACCCGTTAGGTCGCCGTTGCCGATCACGGGGATCGAGACCGCGGCGACTACTTCGCCGATTACATTCCAGTCGGCGTTCCCCGAATAACCCTGCGCGCGAGTGCGGCCATGGACAGCCACCGCGACAATCCCGGTGTCTTCCAAAATCCGCGCAACCCGGGGCGCATTGACCGAATCGGCATCCCAGCCGATCCGGATTTTTGCGGTAACGGGAAGCGGCGCGACCGCCCGCACGACGGCTTCCGCGACCGCTGCGAGCGTCGGGCAATCCTTGAGCAGCGCCGAGCCGCCGTTTTTTGCCACAACCTTGTTGACCGGACATCCGAAGTTCAGGTCGATGAAATCGGGCCGTACCCAGTCGATAACCTGCTTCGCGGCTTCCGCCATGTGCTCCGCGTTCCCGCCAAAAAGCTGGACGCCGATTGGCCGTTCGCATTCGTCGAAATCGAGATACTCCCGCGTGCGTTCGTTGCGCCGAAAGACCCCTTCCGCCGAGACAAATTCGGTTACGAGCACATCGGCCCCGCGCTCCTTGCAGAACTGCCGGAAAATCTTGTCCGACACTCCCGCCATCGGCGCGAGGTAAAGCGGAAAACTGGAAAACCATGGGAGCGGCGAAGGCATCGGCGTTCTCCACTATTCCACAATTTGTGGTCCGCGCAGGCGCGGCGAGATAGTAGGATCTGCTTTTATGTTAATCATGCTCCCAACGTCGGATGGCGAGATGGCCGTCAATATTTCCGATTTTTGGTCGGACCAGTACGGCTTGGGAGTGCGAGGCTGGGTTTCGGCATCGAGGGGTCCGCCGGACGACCTCGAGTTTGTCTGTGACGGAATCGTGGTGCCGGTTTCTTCCTGGCACCCACGCGATGATATCGCCGTAAGAGCGCCCTCAATATTCCGTGGAATGGCCTGGGGCTTTTGGTGCTATTTGCCCTCGACTTCGGCGCCTTTGCTTGCGATTCAGCGTAGAAATTCCAAGTCGCGGGACAGCCGGCAGATTCGGTTAAAGCGGCATCCGTCCAAGATTCCCGACTGGCAGAAAGCCGAGAGCGGAAATTTGTTCGAGGAATTCCGGACGCAGGCGAATCGTGTTCACGGCCGGATTCTGGAAATTGGATCGCGCCAGGTGGTGCAGGGTGGGCAAAGCAAACGCCTTTTGTTTCCCGAATGCTCGTATGTCGGCTTCGACTATTACAAAGACGCCAATACCGACGTCGTGGGGGACGCCCACGAGCTGTCGAAGTTCTTCAGCTGTGAATTCGACGCGGTTTTCTCTCTCGCGGTTCTCGAGCATTTCGCAATGCCATGGGTCGTTGCGGCCGAGATCAATCAAGTGTTGAAGGTCGGCGGCCTCACGTTTCACTCCACCCATTTCGCTTTTCCATTGCACGAAAGACCGTGGGATTTCTGGCGTTACACCGACCAGGCCCTGCGCATCCTTTTCTCCCCGCCGCTGGGGTTCGAAGTGATCGGTTGCGCCTACGACACGCCGGCGCGGATGCATCCCGATACCCCGCGCGAAGATTTGATGCATCTTCCACTGGAACCGGTCTGGGTCGGCATCAGTGTCCTGGCGCGCAAGACGGCGGAGATCGATCCGGCGAAATTCGTCTGGGCTGCCTCGGTAGGGGAATGTCTCGGAGGCGATTCGCACTATCCTCGTCCGGCCCAACCAATCGGGTGATCGGCGAACGGACGCGCCTAGCTGCCGGCGTTTCTCAAAAGCTGGGAAACCTCCTGCTGGACATGCTCGATCTCATCGAGGCGCAGCCGGGCATCCGGCACGATGAACACGTCGCCGCTCTTCGCGTGTTCGTAAATCAGCACCGGCCGGCCTTCGCTCGGCTCAGTCTTCACCGGCTTCAAGACTCGTTTTCGTTCGAGCATGACGGCGAGCACGTAACAGGCATTGGCGGTGGCGGGATCGTTCTCGGCGAGCAAACGGCGCAAAAGCTCTTCCGCGCTTTCTTTGGCGAGCGCTTCCGGGGGCGCGGCCGGCGGCGGTTCGTAGCGCGTCTTCCAAAAGGAAAAGGGCCGGATGTTCTCGTTGCGTTGGGTCCAGGCCTCCTCGCTCAAGTCTTCGCGACGAAAGCCGTCTCCCTCGCGGAAGAGCAGGGTGTAGAATTGCTCGCCGGGTTGGAATGGACGCTGGGTCCGCGCGCAGACATCGGCGCGATGCTTGATCGGCCATTCATTAAGCAAAGAGGGATTCATCGCGCGGTCAGAGCTCCTGTCCGCAGAAAACCGAGCTGAGGTGGCTCGCGATTCGTGGCCCGGTAATAAAGGAGAACCAAACCGATGACACCAAAGATCAGGTTCGGCGTCCATGCCGCGGCCAAGGCCGAGATGCGCGAGCCCTCGCCGAGCGCCAGGAAAAGGTGGGTCGCGAAATTCATGGCGAACACGAGGAGGATTGCGGCCGCGACGCTCGAGAGAATGCCGCGACGCGAATAACCCACCCCGAGCGGCGCCGCGACCAGCGTGACCACCAGACAAGTCCAGGGCAACGCGAGCCGATATTCCAGATGGGTTGCAAACGGAGCAAGAAGGGTAACGGGAAAGTCGGCGTTGAACTGGAGGTAATCCCGCAGCTCGGGCACGCTGAGATGTTCCGCGCGAACATTGGCGCTGCTCAGGCGGAAAGGCGTTTCGCTCCAGTCAGTAATCACGAGGGACTCGATGTACGGAACCGTGTTGGTGATGTTCCCGGCTTCGTCGTAGTCAACGACTTTCGTCTGCTGAAACTCCCAGGCATGCATCTCGGGATGATAAAGAGCGCGCGTGGCGATGTAGTTCCTGACGATGTTGTCATTCGCGTCCTGTTGAACGACGTGGACCGTTTGGAACACGTTTTCGCCGGGAAAGAACTGCTGGATGAACCAGGTGCGGTTGTCGGTTCGGTTCCGGAAAATCTGCGCGGTTAGTCCGAGCTGTTGGCGGCGGGATTGCGGGTCCTCGAGGAGGCGTTTGCGGGCGTACTCGCCGTGGGGCGCCAGCGAATAATTCAGGGCAGTGCTCCCCGCAGTGGTCAGCAACCCGATGAACAAGAGCGGCGCGATGACGCGGGGCAGGCTGACGCCGGCGGTGAGCATCGAGACGATCTCATTCGAGCGCGACATCCGGCCCAGGGTAAAAAGCAACGCGAGCAGAAGCGCGACCGGCAGCAAGATGACGAGGATCTGGGGGACCTGGGTGAGATAATATTGCAGAATCAACAGGCGCGAGATGCGTTGATCGAGAAAGGTCGAGATGTTGTCGCTGACGTCGAAGATGAACCAGATCGAGGTGAACCCGATGATGCAGTAAAAGTAGGCCTGGAGGAAATACCGCACCACGTAGCGATCCAGACGTCTCATGAAGAATTTACGAATTTTCGGATTTCGATTTTGCGAGCTAACTTAGCACGCCTGCCGCGCCCCGGTTAGCTCATACGCAAATCGCAAATCCCGGCAATCGCAATTCCACGCCTGTGATCGCACTAAAGGATTCTCTCGAAAGCGACTTCGTCGAAGAAGTGCGGGCGCTCTTTTCAAAGGCGGGCGCGTTATCGCGGGCGAAGAACTTCGAGTATCGCCCGCAACAGCAGGAGATGGCGGTGGCGGTCGCCCGCACCCTGGAGGAAGAACACCATCTTGTCGTCGAAGCGGGCACCGGCGTCGGGAAATCGATCGCCTACCTCGCGCCCGCGATTCTTTACGCGCTCCAGGAAAAGAAAAAGGCGATCGTCTCCACCCACACGATCAATCTCCAGGAACAACTGCTCCACAAGGACATCCCGATCCTGAGGAAGATCTTGCCAGTGGAATTCGAGGCCGCGCTGATGAAAGGCCGGCAGAACTATCTTTGCCCGCGCCGGCTGGAGCGGGCGTTGCAACAGGCCGGCGAACTCTTCACGACCTCGGAAGCAGCCGAGCTGGCGCGCATCGCGGAATGGGCGCGGACCACGCGCGACGGATCGTTGAGCGATCTCGCCCTCGAGCCCGATCCAAAAGTCTGGGCGCAAGTTTGCAGCGAAGCCCACATCTGCGCGGGCAAAACGTGCGGACAGACGTCGCAATGTTTTTTCCAACAGGCGCGGAAGCGATTGCTGGCGGCGGACGTGATCGTCATCAATCACACGCTTCTATTTATGCTGCTCGGCAGTCCCGAGGAACAGCTTCAGCGCGAGAGCGGTTACCTGTTCCCGAACGACTTCATCATTTTCGATGAAGCCCATACCGTCGAGCAGACCGCATCGCGCCAGATCGGAATCGGTGTTTCGCAATACGGGCTTCGTGCGACGGTGCAGCGGCTTTACAACGCGCGGACGCGCAAGGGTCTTTTTACCGTTACGCGCGATGCGGCCGGCGTGACTCTGGCGGCTTCTCTCATCGACGAGATCGACGCGTTCTTCCGCGGGATCGATGAGCGCTGCGATTTCCGCAAAGGGCGCGAGGTCCGCATCCGCGAGGTGGATTTCGTTCCGGATACGATCTCCGGGCGGCTCGTCGCGTTGCAGGCGCGGGTCGCCGAAGTCGTGAAACGGACCGACGACGAATTCCTCAAGGCGGAGCTGCAGGAACTCGGCCGGCGCATCCACGACGCGCGGGTCGGCATCGTCACCTTTCTCGAGCAAGGCGCCGAGGGCCATGTCTACTGGGTCGAGCGGACCGGCAAGACCGCCCAATTCATCACGTTGAACGCCGCGCCCATCGATATCGCGCCGGTCCTGCAGCGGATGTTATTCCGGGAAAATTGTTCGTGCGTCATGACCAGCGCCACGCTCGCCGTGGGTCGGCCCGACCTCGCTTATTTTCGGGAGCGGATCGGCGCGGGCGAAGTGGAGCCGTTGCAGCTCGGAAGCCCGTTCGATTTTCCCGAGCAGATGAAACTCTTTCTCGTCCGCAAGATGCCCGATCCGCGCGATGCCGGTTATGCGAAAGCCCTCGCCCATTGGGTCGCGCATTTCGTCACCGAAACCGAAGGCCGCGCCTTTGTCCTCTTCACCAGTTATCGCGTCCTGCAACAACTGGCGGGTGAGATGCAGAGCTTCTTCGCCGAGAACAAAATGAATCTTCTCGTGCAAGGACAGGGCGCGCCACGTGGGAAACTGCTGGAACAATTCAAGGCCACGCCGCGCAGCATTCTCTTCGGCACCGATAGTTTTTGGATGGGTGTTGATGTTCCCGGCGATGCGCTCTCGAACGTGATCATCACGCGGCTTCCTTTCGCCGTGCCGGATCATCCCTTGATCGAGGCGAAACTGGAGCTCATCGAAGCCAACGGCGGCGACGCTTTCACCCAGTATTCGCTCCCCGAAGCGATCTTGAAATTGCGCCAGGGCGTCGGCCGCCTCATCCGCACGAAAAGCGACCACGGAATCGTTGTGATCCTCGATAATCGGATCGTGACGCGGCCCTACGGTCGGGCCTTTCTCCAAGCACTGCCGGAATGTCCTGTAAAAGTGATCTGAACCGGGACGGGAGTGCTCGCGTCACGTCGCGCGTTCCCGCGGACAGAGCAGCACCAAGAGCGACGCGATCGTCCAGCAAGCGATCATGAAGATAAAGCCGCTGTTGAACGAGCCGGTGCGCTGGCTCAGCTCGCCGATGATCTTCGGGCCGACGAATCCGCCGAAGCTGGCCGTGCAATTGATGAAGCCTACCGCCGCAGCCGCCGCCGAGCTGCTCAGAAATGCACTGGGTAGCGCCCAGAACGGGGGCAGATAAGCGATCGTACCGAAGGCGACCAGGCAAAACACGCCCACGAGCAGGATGTTCGAAGGCGGGAGGAAGAACCACATGCCGAGCGCCAGCGCGGCCGTCAATTGCGGGATGGCAAAATGCCAGCGGCGTTCACGCATGCGATCGGAGCTCGCGCCGAGAGCGAGCATTCCGATCAGGCCCACCACAAACGGAATCGCTCCGACCCAGCCGATCCGTTGGACATCGGTCCAACCGGTGAAGCGCTGCAGCATCGTGGGAAACCACAACCAAAAGGCATAGCCGCCGGTATAGGTGAAGAACAAACCGACCGTGAGCATCAGCACCGCAGGGTGCCGAAGCGCCTTCCAGGTCGTAACGTGTTCGGCGTCGGCCTTGGCGCGCCGTTCTTCGGCAAGGCGAGTTGTGATCCAATCGCGTTCGTTAGGCCGGAGCCATCGCGCCTGGTTAGGCCGGTCCGGCAACAGGAAAAGGGTTGCGATTCCCAGCAACACCGCCGGCACGCCTTCGAGGAGAAAGAGCCAGCGCCATCCCGGAACGCCGAGCCAGTGAAGGCCGAGAATCCAGCCAGCGAGCGGACCGCCGACGATGTAGGCGATCGGGATGGCGGCCATGAAGCGCGCGATCGCCTTGGCGCGGTCCTGGTAGATGAACCAGTGGGCCAGATAAACGATGACGCCGGGAAAAAATCCAGCCTCGGCCGCGCCTAACAGAAAACGCGCGCCGTAAAGTTCCATCGGAGTGCGCACAAAACCGGTGAGGGTGGTGAGAGCGCCCCAGGTGATCAGAGTTATCGCCAGCAGCAGCCTGGCGCTCCAGCGTTCCACCAACAGCGCCCCGGGAATTTGGAGCGCAAAATATCCGATAAAGAAAATTCCACTCGCCGTGCCGAAGACCGAGTCGCTCAGACCGAGGTCGGTCTTCATTTGGACCATGGTGGGCGCGAAGGCGATATTCGTGCGGTCG